>Ga0255753_1000513_pt1 | contig 50581 bp, 61 predicted proteins | sample 041ome_10_FD_179953 | JGI IMG/M metagenome (GOLD analysis project Ga0255753, IMG submission 179953) | Coastal salt marsh microbial communities from the Groves Creek Marsh, Skidaway Island, Georgia - 041412US metaG (version 2) | ecosystem: Environmental > Aquatic > Marine > Intertidal zone > Salt... | reverse complement strand
ATGGAGATGCAGTGGTCACCACCGTACCTGTCTCAGCAGGGACACTGAGGTTGCCTGTGCCGTCAGCTTTCTTGATTGTATCTACGTTGAGTTGGCTCACGATCCTGCCTCCACAGCATCAAGCTGTTCCTGTGTTGGTTGCGCTAGTGTTGGGTGATTCCAAACTGCGATGTAGTCGCCACGCTCATCAAGATTATTTTGTAGTTCAATATCGCCACGACAAAAGTTATACCCTTCAAGCTCTGGATAAATTGCAATAATTTTTTGATACAAGGTCATGCGTCAGCCCTCAATAAATATCCAGACAAAGATGAACTATAATTACTGTACCCTCTAATTTGAGAACTATTTACACCTTCTACATAACCCTGTGCCTTAATATAATCGGTTGATCCGTTCATATATATTGGCAGTGTCCCGCCGTTGTATAGAGTTTGATCCGTACTTAAATGAGATGTAACAAATACTTCGGTACTTTGCCTAAATAAACGCATGGCGGCAAAAGTAATACCTGCACTGCTGATAGACAAATTTATGTGAAATATGTACCAACCTGCAATTTGCGGAGTAAAATATCCGCCGCTTATCCAGTTATTAGTATCCGCTACTGTTGTGTTAAAACTAACATCAGTCCATGTACTTCCATTGATATTTTGATTGGAGCCTGTTCTAGCTTGCATAAAAAACGGCATACTTTTACTAGCTTCAATTGCCACATTACCGCTAAGACTTGTAGCAGGAATAGATGACGCACTCGTCAACACCGTCCCCGCCTCATCTGGCAGAGTCAGTGTGCGGTCTGTGTTGCTGTTGGGTGCGGCAATGGTGAACGTGCCAGTTCCCGATGCGTTGGGTGTGATGGCTATTTTACTCATACTGCTATCTCCATTAGGGTCATTGAAGAGTCATCATTATCTACTTGAGCAACCACAGTTTGTCCGCTTGTGCTTGCTTTAAACTGAGTTTTGTAAGTAACAGCAGAAGTTGTAGATGGAGAGTCTAAATAAGTAAAACTGGAGGTGCCTATATAGTTCCACGTTCCGTCACCCGCACCTGTGTATGCAATTTTTTCATTCAAGTTATACAATAACGTTGCATCTCTAAAAATAGCTACCCTTGCTCCGCCTTGCCCTTGCGATGCAATACTTTGGCACATAACTATAAGAATCTTGCTTGAAGTGCTACTTGGAGTAATAGTTGCTGTTAAGCCTGTGTCAGATAGAGAAGTCGATGTGGTTGAAACTTCCCCTGATGCGTGAACATAGTTTACAACCTGCAACACCTTTCCACCTGTACCCGCTGGTAGCGTTACAGTCTTTCCTGTCAGATCAAGCGTACTCGCCAAATCATCCGCAGTAACAACCCCATCCTGTACAAGCGATACGCCAGTTGTTCCGTTTAGTTCTAGTGCCATTTATACAACCACCCATCTTGATCCTGTTGGTATTGTGACTGTGTAGCCGGTGTCAATCGTGATCGGCCCTGCACTTACCATGTTGTTACCTGAAGTCATTGTATAGTTTTCTTGAACAGTAACTTGATTTTCCCAACCAACTACGGCAGTATTACCTCCGCCACCTACTGCACCCCAAGCAGAACCATCATAACCTTCAAATTGATCTGAATCATCGTTAAAACGAAACATACCTTTTTCAGGAGTTGGTCTTTGAGCTTCAGTACCTACTGGAAGAGTTAAAGCTCCTGTGCCAGAATCTATTAAACTAGCTAAATCTCTAGCTCTTGTCATTTAAATCTCCCTTAATATTTTTAAGGCTTTGTAGGCCAAGTTACGTCATCTAAAGAAGTTGCGCTGTTTGTAATATCCCGCAGTGCCTGACGGTATGCAGTCTGTTCAGCAGTCATGGTAAGATCAGATGATGCCCACCAATCAGTTTCGGCGATGCGACGGTTACGTTCTTCACGCAATGCCTTCATGGGTTCTGCCGCTGTAAGCTCAGTGACCTTGGCTGATACAGTAGCCCAGTCTGTACCGAAGTCCGCTGGATTTGCTGACTCAATGGCACTACCATTAGCGTCTGCTCCAGTGACCTTGCGGAACATAGAGTTGAACTCTGCCTCTGTTGTAGGCTCTCCACGGAGAACCCATTCTGTGATGTTAAGCTCTGAGAGAGCCTGTGATACGCTTGCCATGTGTGTTTCTCCTTTAGCCTGCGATTTCTTGCGCTGTTATAGTAGACATTCCTGTTTGCCGATAAACCTGAGCAGTTGGATCGTTGAAGCACCTATTCATGTAAATCGTCCCTGTGGAACCTGCTCCAATAAAAAGCACAACTTTATACCGCACAGTGGACGTTGTACTTGGACTGTCTAAATATAGCGTCCCCGTACTATAAGTTGCGTCTTGATTTACTCCGTGAAACCCAGATGTACATGGAGTACCAGTGCCGGGGTCGTACCCAACAAAGTCTACTGTTGTTCCATCAATTACCCTTTGTAATTTAAACGCCGCATTACAAGTGCCTTGACTATTAGCTAAACTTAAATTAGCGGAAACAAGAATTTTACTACTTGCTAATGTTGGCGTTATATCAACATAAAGCGATGGGTCAGAAAACGTATTAATTGTTGAAGCAGTATAAGAGTCAGTTTTAACTGACTGTTTAACCTGCAACACAGCCCCTGCCACATTCAACCCAAGATCACCTGCAGTTGGTGTCGAGCCATTAGCCAGTTGGATTTGATCGACTTTGATTATACTGCTCATCCTGCGATCTCCATTGCTGTTAAATGATTACCGCCCCAGTTTCCCGACATATAAGTAGTCCCACCATTAAAAGCGTAATACCGTATATCATAAGTAATTGAATCTGTTGTAGCAGGTGAGTCCACTTGATGTAAAACCATAGGGCCATGATTATTACTATTGTCAGCTTCAAACATTAACTGACCATTTCCGTTTGTTAATTGAGATCCGTCTTTATAAATTGCAAATACTGCACCTGTATTTGCTGTTGTTTTACGAGCATTACTGACGAAATACAAAACAATCTTACTAGAAGTGCTGCTTGGAGTTATTGATACAGACAGCCCTGTTTCAACAAAAGTACCACTTGTTGTTGAGATCTGAGAGGAATTACTGTTGTTAATTACCTGAATCACACTCCCACTAGGAAGCTGAAGGTTAGGCGCACTGACCTTACTTTGGAGATTCGGGGCGATGTTGTCTACATAGAGCGTTGTCATCCTGCGATCTCCATGAGTGTGATGGTGTCAGTCCCCGCTACAGCCCTGAAGTAAGAGGCTGAGTTAGTAACCTTGACATAAACCGTGTATGTGGTTGCTGATGTTGTTGCAGGGCTGTCGTAGTACATATAAGTTCCACTAAAACCTACGTTACCACCGGCGTGATCATACATGAAGTTAGGTGTACCTGTTGGTCGCAGATTTGTTGTTCCACGATAAATTTGTACATGAGATTGGTAGTTTGACCCACCGTCTTGAGTGGCACTAAATGTTGCTGTAACTAATATCTTATTTGATGCACTTGTTGGAGTGATGGTAGCCGCTAAAGTTGTAGCAATAAAAGTTGTTGAGTTTGTGTTAGTAGCAGTGAGTATGTCGTTATAACTCACAACCTGAATTACATGACCGGCAGGAGTTGTGAATCCACCCGCACTTGCATCCAACGTCTGCCCAGACGGAATAATCACCTTGTTCGCATTAGCCCCGCTTGTCGGGCCTTTTAAAGTTTGAACTATAAGTTCACTTGCCATTATAGTTCTCCTTAAACAATGGTTAATGTGCCATTAACAGTTACAGCAGCATTTAAAGTAAGAGGTCCAGTAGCAGAAGCATTAGTGTTAGCTGCAATAGTTACTGCTGTATCTAATGTATCTTCATGTACTCTAAAAATATCACCCAAGCCATTTGTTGTATCGCCTGTAGCTCCATTTTCACCTAAAAAATATCCTGCACCTGTTGAAATTCCAGTTACTGTACCATTAAAAGTAGCATTTCCATCAAAAGTTACACCACCATTAAAAGTACCACCTGTAGAAGCTGACACTGTATCAGCTACTTCAAAGGTTCCAAAAGAATAAACATTTAACTCATCATTAAGAATTGCACCATTAGTTAATGTAACTGTTGAAGAAGTTGCAGTATAATCTGTACCTTCTTTAAGTACTATTCCATTAAGAGTAACAATTTCATTACCGGCAGAGGAAATAGAAAGTGTAGCAGAAGAGTCATCTGCGCCTGTAAATACCGTTTGATTATTAGTAGCAGTAAATTTATAAACTTCAAAAGTATTTGAAAGTTTAGCAATTTCAAATATGCTCCAAGCTACAATATTAACAATATCATCTGAATCTGCAGCTACATTTAATACAACATCACTACCATTAGTAGCCGTATAATCAGCAGGATCTAGGTGAATACCATTAAGATAAACATCTAAATACCCTGGACTGTAACCACTAGTAGGAAAAGATGTTTGACCTTGAGTAGCTACAAAAGCATCTCTCGTTTGGGTTGCTTGTGGAGTAGGGATATTACCTATATATCCTGCCATATTTTATTCCTCCGGCCAATTATTAATAGGCGCATTACCAGTAGGCATACCTTCTGTATCTGTTGGTGTATCATAAAGAGCCATAAATGCTTCTAAAGTAGTTACTTCTAAGATTGCAGCTTCAATAGTTCCTGACGCAGTGCGGATAGCCGTTCGGTAATTTCCGATGGTATCTGGTATTTCTGTTCCCGTCTCTGCCTTGCGCGTAACCATCCAGTCAGTTGGCTGTAAGAGTCCTGCCGCTGTTGTTTTAACTTGGGAAATTGCATTACTTTTTAATCCTTTAGTAATAAGTTGATTACCTTGTTCATCAAGTACAGGGTTACCATCTTCATCTACTTCAAGAATATCTTCTAGTGCTTTGGGTACATCAGCACTCCAATAGAATCGAGAGTCAAAAGGAATGGGCTGAAGAGATTGGTTCCAAACCAACCCCTTAGCTGTCTTCTCTTCTTCACTCCAACGATTCCATTGAGAGGGATGTTGTGTACCTTCAGCATCAGTCCAAGATCTTCCGACCTTGATTACTTTACCTAAGTAGGTATACATTAATTTATTCTCCTATCAGCGAGCGTTGCTGTACTTAAATGGGTTTTCGGCAAAGGCCATGTAGATGTATGTCACTCCGCTTGTGTTCCAGTTCCCAACATTTCCACTTAATTTTATTCCGTTTGACAAAAAGTCAAGGTAATGTGGGTTACTTGAACCTTCAGAGTTAGAAAGACTTGCGTAAAGTAAATTATTATTTCCATCATTGAAGTTGTCTCTTTTGTCATCAATAATGTTCCAATGTTCTCCGCCTGTTGAACTAGCTTTAACCATCACAAAAGCAGGTCTAAACCCTGTGTACACAAATGGGCCATCTGTACTACCGTTGCCAACAAAGCTAGAAAACTTTGAGAAGCCTTCGACACTGTGGAAGCAGTAGGCAACCATGTCATTACCATTACCATTACAGGTAGCATTTTCACCTACCGAAATAACAGAAGATGTAAATTCTGATCCTCTAATAACTACACCATCAGCGGATGTTACAGTTGCATCGTTTGTGTTAAGTTTTATAGATGGAAATGTCCCTGCTAAATCTTTATGAAAACACGCCCAATTCTCAGCACCATCGTCACGGTTTTTAACCATCACAAATTCAGGAACATTATTTAAACCATGTCCAATAGTTGCACCTCTGGTATTGTTTCCAACGTAAGTCACAATACTAAGCCCAGACTTCGTATTCGCACTCACTGTTGAAGTGATAGAGCCATCTGTGTTGGATACACCAGAGCCGTTGGCTTTCCACGCCCAAGATACATAACTATTTCCATTATTGTTATAACCATTTGAAGCAGGTAACCCAGATAACCCATCATTAGTAGGGGCGTTCATTTGCTGACTGCCTTCAGCATTAGTTAGGTTAGGATATAATTCTTTCCAACCACGCAGTACATCAGCAACATTATGGTCAATAGCGGCACTTCTGTTTTTAATCCATACCCAATCAGGCGTATGTCCATACAGGTCAGCAATATTTCTACCGTTGACACCATCGCCTGTCCAAATGCCAACATCAAAGTATTGATCGGGTGTACTACCCTGTGCAGGGTTTATCGCAGGATCAGGTAGGTTAGCTGTGCTGAGTGGTAAGTATGCCATATATTATCTCCTTATCCTACGCAGGTGGATCGTATTTGAATGGTTGTTGACCTGCATTAAAGCTGATCTGAGCGTTGCCTGTACTGCCACTATCTTGTCTAAAGCCAAGACCAGTAAAGGAGTTTAAGGTATCTCCGCCAGTGTTTGTCGAGGGATTGCTAGTTCCAAAATAATCGCCATTTTTATGGAAAAACACTTTGTTATTATCCATGTCGATTGCAATACCGATTACATCTCCAGTTGTCCAACTAACACGATCTGTTGCATTACCACCGCCGTCACTGCTTGTTGTAATTGCGTTCTGATGCACATATAACTCATCTGTGTACACTATAATTTGCAATCGTTGTGCCAAGTTGTCGATGTTAAACTCTACATAATATTGTCCCGATGTTGCTCCAAATGGGATGGTTCCTGATTCATTATCTGCGTTTGTAGTGCAAGTTAAGTTTCCATCAGAAAAAACGCCTAACGTTCTGAAATTTGTAGTTCCAGATTTTGCTAAGACTAACGGACTAAAGGTTGCATGATTGTCGGTTGGTGAATCACTGACGGTATCGTTATGGTCTAGGTTGACTGGTTGCCAATCGTTGTCATTACCCGACTGATCTAACCAAAAGGCCGCTTCTCTTGTGTCTGCAAAAGCGGCGTAGATGTATGTGCTTGAAGCTGATCCATCGTGCGAACTGTCCCAATTATTTGGGAATGTAATTGTGTTACCGCTGACAGATATGGCAGATGCTACTGTTTGTTCGCTGTAAGATTGGTTTGGCGATAAATAATTTCCAAACTGACCATCAACTTCTCTTGTGTTATCAAATACCCACCAATCTTTAGCCGTACCTGTAATGCGTTTAATCAATATAAATGCAGGATTAAACCCAAGATCTACTGAAGTTGCATTCCCTGCGTAGCTACCAAACTTAGAGTAGCCAGACTTCTCTGCCCAACAGTAGGCGATGTAGTTGTTAGATGATTTATTAGTTGCTTGGCTTGAACCAATATTCACAACAGATGTAGAAGGGTCACTTGGGAATCTGTTTGAGTCAGTTGCAACTGCGTTGGTATTATTTAAATTTAAATACTTTGATGTCCCTAATGAAGTATGCCATACCGTCCAACTCTGTACGCCTTCGCTTCTGTCTTTAATAATTACCCAATCAGGTGCAGAGCTTAGACCGTGACCAAACGATTGAGAAGAACTTCCATTACCCGTATAAGAAACAATTGAGAAGCCAGTGGTATCATTAGCTTTCACACGGCTGTCAATAGAGCCATCAGTGTTGTAGTCAGTGATGTAGTCTGAGTAGCTTCCTGCAAATGCGGCGTAGATGTAAGTTGCATTATTGATGTTCGTACTAGTTGTACCCGACAATGTGCCGTTGTCATTAACTACAAACCCAGTGTCTGTAAACTCAAACATTCCATACGCACTCAAATCCTGATCGGTAGAAGTTGCGTTTGCAAATAATGCAGTGTCTGCTTCATTAAATGGACTGCGAGAAGCATCAACAATCATCCAGTTAGATGTTGAGTCTGTGCGCTTAATCATCAAGAAGCCCGGACGGAAACCTGTGGTGACTGTATTGCCAGAAGCACCTGTCCCAGTGTATGTATCAAATTTCTGCTTGCCCGTTACATCGTGCCAACAGTAGGCGATGTAGTCGTTTCCAGTTCTATTAACGGTATCCCATCCGCCTACATTGAGGACACTGTTTGTCGGGGCTGTATCTCTAAAGGTTGTTAGCTCAGTGGCCTCTGCCGCTGTTGTATTTAAAGCAAGATATTTTGTTGCCCCCACAGCAGAATGATAAACAATCCACGGATTAGTAGAAGTTCGTTGTTTGTAAATTACAAAATCTGGAGCAGATGAAAGTCCGTGACCAATGCCCCAAGGATTTCCACCATTAGTTGAACCGTCTGTTGCGGCAACTCCTGAGTAACTAACAATACTGAACCCATTAGTCGTACTAGCCTTCACAGTCGAGGTAATATCCCCATCTGTGTTGCTTACAGGATCACCGTCTCCTGCATCCCAACCATAAGCAATGTAATTATAGGGTGACCAGTTAATCCATCCCGCATTAGAGCCAATATTTACACCATCTTTATCAAATCCGACAAATTCGTTAGAGGCTGTATATTCAGAATTAGTTGTAAAATTAAGGCTTTTACCTGCACCACGGACAGTATCAACAGCTCTAAAATAATCTGTACTATTTCTAATTTTGAACAGAACTAAATCTGGAGAAAAACCAAATCCTGAAATTTTCTGGGCCGCCCCTGATCCAGTGTACGTCACAGACGAATGACCAGTGACAGCGTTGTTAGCTCCTGCGTCCCAACACCAAGCAACGTAAGTCCTTCCAGAATAATTATGATCGCCACCACTACCCGTATTGTCTAAAGAAAATCCATCAGACTCTAAATGATTAAACCCATCGCCATTTGTACTTTCTGCATTTGTTGAATTTGGAAATAACCTATTACGGCCATCATTGCCACGAATTGAATCATGGACAATATGATCACCAGCACCATCTCTACGCTTTATCCAAACTAAGTCTGGAGCAAAGCCAACGCCTGTAATAGTTTGATTTGATCCTGATCCACGATACAAAACAGTATTAAACGCCTCAACTTCTACATCGTCTTGGAACGTCAGGTGAAAGCCATTCGTACCGTAGGTGACCTCTGGAGTCTTAGCCACCCACACACCGTTCTTAAACTCACCGAACGCATCAGCATCGTAGGCTGTACCGTCTGTGAAGTGGACTTCGGCTAGGTAGCCGTCAAATTCATTCCCAGTGCCATCAGAACGCATCCCGATGCCATGTCCTGCGGCATTGTTTGTGCCGCCTTCATAGTTAGACGATGGTTGGGTATTCGTTGAAAATGCAGTGACTTGCTCACCATTCACATAAAATTTAACTTCTGGAACGGTTGTGTCTAGTGCGACAACAAAATGATACCAAGCTGAAGGATCACGAAAGACTTGTGTTGTTGCGAGTCTCCACTGGTATGAGCCGTTATAACTATAAATATTTAAAGTGTCATTTGTTTCAAAGCGAACTTCATCGTATGTGCCGCTAGGCGATCCGTACCATAAAGGTGCTTCAATTCCTAAATTCCCACGCTTAACCCACATGGATAAAGTCCAAGTCTTACGATTACCCGCAGAGTCAGGAGTCCATTGTAGTCTTGCAGTGTCATCATCGTTAAACCGTAGCGATCCTTCAATGGTCTTAGGATAGAAGCCTCGTGTAGAGCCTTGCTTTGCATTACCTTGAATGACTGACATTATGCGCCTCCTGAAGTAACTCCGGGGGTTACTGATACCATTACATTAGTACCATCTGAGAAGTAACTCATGAAGTACACACCAGCAGTATTAATTGTTGTTAAATCTGCTGCAGAAATATAAGTAGAAGAAGCAGCTGAAATTACATATCCACCGCTATTATCTAACCAAATATTACCAGATTGTCCTGAAGTAATATTTGTAAAAGTTAAAACGCCTGTACCTGTAGGAGTACATTTAAAATTATTTGTAACTGACATATCAAAAGACAAATCATTATCTGTAGTAATAGATCCTGTAACAGATCCTGTAACAGAGCCACCAGTTAAATTTAATTTATCTGCATCTTTAGCTAAAGGAATACCTCCAGCAGTAGAGCCATCATGAACTACAAGAGTATCTTTAGTAGTATCTACTGTAATTTCTCCGACTACTCCAGTAAATGTAGAATGCTCTGCTGTAGTACCTCTACGAAATTGTACTTGTGTAGCCATTATGTAATTGCTCCATAGTCATTTGATATTGTAACACTTCCTGTAATTAAACCATAATCACTTTCTGAAGGATTAGTCCAAGAAATATTTGTACCATTTGTTGTTAAATAGTAACCTGCAGTACCTGTACCTGCTTCTAGTTTAGCTGCAGTAACTGCTCCATTTTGAATATCTACAGTTTCAACAGAATTGCTTCTTACTTGTGCAAGTGTAATACCTGTAGATTTACCAATATATCCAGCCATTAACTTTGCTCCATATAACTAAGTACTACATCTACATCACCAGAAGAACTAGCAGAAGTAACTGTTACTGTTTCTGTTGCTTTAGCAATAATTTTACCATCAAGAATGGATAAAGCAGAACCAGCAGGAATAGGCGCTCCTTTAATAACATAAGTACTTGCAACTTTAACATCAACACTAATTTGAGAATTTGAAGTGTTGGCTAAGTTACAACCAAGAAGAACCCAAGTGCGAGCAGAAGGGACTGTGCCAATAGTAGTTTCAGTAGCATCTGTTAAGGTTGCTGTAGCATTTAAAAAAGTATTTGCCATATTATTTTCCTTTTATCCTAATGCAACTGCCATTGCTATTGCAAAGTCTTCTGATGCGCCACCACTTGCAGCATCTACAAATGTAATATTTCCTACGCCATCAGTTGTTAATACTTGATTAGCTGATCCGTCTGCTGTAGGAAATGAGTAATTATTAATAGTCAACCCATCAGCCGTCATTGTGCCTGTTACGTCAATGCCTGTGGACTTGGTAGCGAGTTTCTCAGAGCCGTAGTGGTAGAGGATAACCTCGCCTGTGGAGCCGTCTGCTCTAAAGTAATTTGTTAAACCGCCAGAACCATCATCCGTTAAAATTCTAACATCTGCGTCTTCTACATAGTTGCTTACTATAATGTCTCCAGTTACGTTATTGATTCTGCCGTTACCGTTATGAAATACTTGTAAAGCATTTGATATACCAAATTTAGCCTTAACACCGTCATTAAACGCTAAGTCAGCAGATGTAGTACCTCCATCAAAAGTTATTGTCCCAGTAACGTCTACACCGGAGGAGGTTGTCTCTAGCTTATCAGCTCCGTCATACTTGAGCAGAACAGAGCCATTTTTTGTAAAGACAGCCATTGTTTCAGCATTTGTTGAGTGTGTAATTCTTACGTCATCGCCATTAGTGTCAAGGACTAAAGACCCTGCCCCAGAATCTTGAACAAAACTTCTTGTTCCATTGTGAAATAAGCGAAGATCGTTGTTGTCACCTAATTGTATTCTTACATCGTCCCCAAAGTTCAAGTTACCTGTCATGGTGTCGCCACTTACGTCCACATAAGTTAACGCTACAGCATCCAGTGTAGTTCCATCAGTGGCAATGTCTCGTCCATCGACTGTACCTGAGACAGTGATGTTGCCTGTAACGTCTACACCGGAGGAGGTTGTGGCTAGTTTTTCGGAACCATTGTAATAAAGTTCTACGTCAGCATTTTGTCTAACAACTAAACCATTTTCATCCCCTAAGACGTTCATGATTTGTAATGTATTAGAGAGAACTTTTAAATTACCAGTTCCAGTGTCAGAAATAATTGAGTTACTACCATCATGATAAATCTCAAGATCATCACCTGCACCAAAGGTAGCCTTGTCATTATCACCAAACTTAATATCGTTCCCGTTCGTGTCCAGATCACCGCCAAGTTGCGGAGTGGTGTCTTCGGAGACATTATTTATACTAATGGCTTCTACAGCATCACTAAAATCAGTAGCTACTGATTGATTACTACTATTTCCTAAAAAGAATTGATCTTCATCTAAATTTGGAGTAGCGTTAGCTCGACCTGCACCTTGTAATAATAAAGCTCCATTATCGCTATCAACTTTAGAAACAATACCTAATTTTTGAATAAAGTTATTTTCTCCCGAAGGAGCAATATTAGTATAACCACCTGTTGAAGCTACATAAATTGCATCACCAGCAGTAAAACCAGAAGTATCTAATCCATTAATGAAACCAGAAATAACCATAAGGCCATCAGCGTTACTAGCTAAATCTTGTGATAATATACCAGAAGCAGGCATTTTTCCTTCAGAGTCTGCTCTAACAGCGTCTACATGAAAAGTATTACCTGTAGCGCCATTAATATAAACAGGAGTTCCTTTAGTTAAAGTTCCACCACTTAAATTTTTTACTTCTGCTGTTAATTTAGCAGCAGCATCTGAAGAACTAACAATAGGAACAATAGAATTATCGCTATGTTTAGTAAAAAGAATCCCATCTGCTGTATTAACAGCAAGTTCACCAACGGCTAAATCGCTACTGATAGGCACAGCACTTGCAGTTGTTGATCTTTTATGCTGTATTGTAGTTGCCATTTTACTTTTCCTTTAAATTAGTAAGTACCGCCATCAAGAGATACATTTTGTAAAGTTTCGCCACCTAAATCCCATTTATCGTCTGTTTCATTCCATTTAAATGTTTTAGCCGCTAAACTTCCACGTTTAATAGAGAAACCACCATCTTCTGTAGGTGAACTATCTGTATCAGAAATATCACTATTTAAAAGAATAATACTGTCGCCAATATTAACTTGATTAGAGTTAACAGTAGTTGTAGTTCCAGATACAGTAAGATTACCTGTAATAACTGCATTGCCAGTAACGTTTAAGTCACTATCAACTGAAACATCACCATTTGCAGTAATGCTTCCTGTAGTAATAGCATTTGTTGTAGAATTACCTAATGTTGTTACATCATCAAGAGTTTGTGTTTCTGTGTAAGAAGAAATAAAGCCTGAAGTAGTATTATCAAAAATAGATAGATCAATTTCGCTAGCAGCTTTACGCTTTTGAGCGCCTGCATCAAGAACTACAATTTCATCAGTGCTAACCATAGCATCTGTCATGTCTGTAAGTTCAGATAGATCAACATCTACTTGAATACTTCCAGAACTAGTAACAGGACCACCGGATACATCAATAAGGTTACCTGCTGTAATATCTACAGAAGTAACTGTTCCTGTTGTAGAAGTTAAAGAATCCCAACTTCCACCATTATAAGCTTTTAAGATATTATTAGTAGTGTCATACCACAAATCACCTTCTGCAGGAGCAGTAGGAGCAGTGGAAGAAACAAAAGTTCCTAAAGTAACAATATTATTGGATGAATCTTTAGTATAAACTTTACGATCAGCTAAGTTTACTGCAAATTCACCTTGATCCAAATCTCCAGTTGCAGGAGTAGAACCTCCAGTAGATGACTTCTTGAATAAAATTTTAGTTGCCATTAAAAAGTTCCTCCTTTAATGGTCATATTGTCTTCAATAATATTTGAAGCTGTGTATTTTTGAGAGGTATTATTATAGATTAATAATGAACCATCTTGTCTATTTGTGTTATCAATGTCTGATAAAGAGGTAGTACTAAAAGTATGAGGAACCCAAGTATTATCTGAGTCAAGAATAATACCATCACCAACAGAAGCTGTTGAAACATTTACATCTGTTAACTCTTGAAATGTTGTATTAAGTGCAGAAGCACCTTGTGGTCCCACTCTTGCTAACGAAACATTTAATTTAGTAGTTTTAACATCAACATCTATTTTGTTAGTGTTAACTGTTAATTTAGTATTAGCCATGTTAACTCCTAAACAATACTTTTAACAAATTCAATTCTACTTCTAATTAATTCGAAGTGTTGCTCGTAACTTGCACCAATGGCTCTGCTATTATCATCTATTACAACTGAGAAAAAACCATAAACAGGTTTGTTTAATCTAGGTTGTACATTAAAATTTCCTAAAATTGTAGAAGCATCTAAATAAAGTTTAAATTCATTATTACTTAAAGCACTATCTTCTGTATCTCCTGAAACACTACCAGAAGGCATAATAACAGGAACAGTATATGCTACTACATCTGTATCAATCTGAGTAGGAACAGAACCATCTGAGTCTGAACCTTCAATTACTTTAGCTGTAACTACCATACTCCTAATATCTGCAAATTGAGTAGAGTTTAAAGTAATTTCAAGAAGATGCTTTTCTGCCTCAGTCATAGACAGCAAAGCAACTCCGTTGTCTTTGTTTAAATCGAGTTTTGCATCAGCATTTAATCTTGCTCTTGCCATCTTTTTCTCCAAGGGTATAAAGCTATTAAAATAAAAAGCCCCACTACGTTTCCGCAGTAGGGCTAATTGCTCACAAAATCGTTATCGCACTAAGTCGATTAACAATCAGTGAGACAGTGATCCAACGGATGAGAGGTCTAATTGTTATGAAAATTATCATTTTCTTTCTTTATGGTGCTGAAACTATAAGGTTTAAATCTTACCATTATAAATTTCTTTGTTTAAAAAATCATAAGGAGAATCTAAATTTTTAGCAATAGTTTTCCAAGAATCAATTCTTTTTTCTAAATTATTAAAAAATGGTTTCCAATCTTCTAATAACTCATTGTCTTTTTTAGAATTAAAATAATTTAAAGTACAAGCTTCAGTTGGACCCCAATGGCCTCCTGCTGCTATGCAATGATAACCTGAATTTTCTGAAAAATAATAATTTTCTGTTCTTTGAATTTTTGCATTTTCAGCAATATTCCATTTTTTATTAGTACAATATTTCCAATAAGAAGTATCTGTTCGAGAAGTAATAGCAAAATGAAAAGCTACAAACTGAGCAAAATTATCAAAAAAAGATTTACACATTGAATTAAAATTATCTTTATCCCATTGTGTAATAGTTTCTCTTTGTGTATTTCTCATAAAATATAATAAAAATTCATGAACCGTCATTAAACCATTACTTTCAAGCGGTTCAATAAATCCAGCTGATAATCCAATAGAAATTACATTTTTTTCCCAAATTCGATCTCTAATACCTGGAGTAAATTTAATTTTTTTAAAATTTAAATCATCTCTTCCAAGATATTTTTTAAATTCGTTAAGTGCAGTTTCATCATCAACAAATTTATCAGAATATACATAGCCTGTTCCCATTCTACTAGTTAAAGGAATATTCCAAACCCAACCATTTTCAATAGCTGTGCAATTAGTATAAGATGTAAGCTCTTCTTTAATATTTGTATAAGGTAAATGAGTAGCCCAAGCAGAATTGTTAACAAGCATTTCCTCATAAGAGTTAAAAGGAACTTCTAATTTTTCCATAAGTAATGATTTAAAACCAGTACAATCAAAATATAAATCTGCTGTATAATTATTAACTGAAATTATACCCTCTTGATTAACTTGAATATCTGTAATTTCTTCTTTAATATGTTTAACACCACGAGGCAAAGCATAATTATCTCTTAACCAAATTCCAAACTTAGTAGCATCAAATTGATAAGCTACATCGTTTTCAAAATTAAAATTCATTAATTCATTAGATTTTAAAATTTTGTTATTTTCTGCTAAATAACCTAAAGGATAATAAGTTTCTGCGTAATCACTGTAAGGTGAATTTTCATAAAAAAACTTTTTTAACCACCAATCATTTAAACCATTTCTAGTTCCTTGTAAATCAGGTTGACCAAAAGGGTAATGAAAATGCTCTCCTTTTTTATAGAAATCTGTAAATTTAATACTAGTTTTATAGGTAGCATCACATGCTGGCATAAAGTCTTTATCTTTAATACCTAAAAATTGTAGCCATTGATTTATAGAACCAAGTGTACTTTCGCCTACCCCTACAGTTGGGATATTTGGAGATTCGATTAAAGTAATATCCCACATAGGAAATTGTTTTATAAGTGTAGAGGCTGTCATCCAACCTGCAGATCCACCGCCAACAATGATAATTTTCTTCATAATAATCCTTAATAAACTATTTCATTTTCTTCTTTTACAGTAAATACTGCAATAAGTCTTCTCTCAGAGGGTTTAGGAAATTGAAAGGAATGATATCTATTGCCTTTAAACCCTATCATTTTAAAAGGTTCAGGAGAAAACCTTTTTAATTCTTTTGGAGTTTTATATTTTTCATTTAAAAAAACTGTTGGTTTTCCTTTTGTCCATACCTCATCATAAAGAATAGTATCTCCTGAACTTTTTGTAAGATACAAAATAAAATTCCAAAAATTTCCAGAATGATCTACATGAGGATCACAATGGAGATCAGATTGAGGAAGTGACCAATTAAGAGCGCCTCTCATAACTACTGGATTTTTTATTAATTTATGTTTATTAATAAATTTTTTAAAGATTTCCCAAAAATATATATAATAATCAGAATAAATTTCAGTTTCGTTATTTAAATTTCTATTAGCTAAACAATGACCAACAAAAGGATACTTTGTTGAAGAAGAATTAGCTTGATAAAACCAATTTAAATTTTGATTATTTATAATATGATTTTTAATATTTTCTTTATCGTAATCATTTAAAATATTGTTATCTTCTATATATTCATCTGTAATTAACATTTAATTAAATCTTAGTTAAAGTTCCATCAGCTGTAAAAGTATGATAATATCTACCATTAGACTCTGTAACAGTTCCACCAGTTAATAATTGAATATTAGAAACATAAGAAAATATAACTACTCCATTGTAACCAGAACCAGTTATACTAACATTATTGCCTCCAATATTACTACCGCCGCCACCGCCAGCACCATAAAAGAAAGCATGATAACCACTTGCTGGGTCACCTCCGCCATAGTCACCGCCAGAACCGCCGGGTTCGCCGCCGCCAGCTCCACCACCAGCATAAGTAACATTATTTACAGACCAAGTATGACCATTACCACCCGTAGAACCTGTTTGATCATCTCGACCAGCACCACCGCTAGCACCTGTAGTTGTACCACCACTAGCATTAGTTCCAGTACCTCCGGCGGTAGTTCCTCCACCTGCGCAGTAAGATTTACCACCACCACCACCTGTTGAGGTTATGGAAATACCTCCTGTTACAGTGGTAGCTCCACCAGAGTCACCTGATTGACCTCCATGTCCACAGTCTCCAGATTTTGAAGAACCTCCTTGTCCAATAGAAATAGAAAAAGAAGAACTAGAGGAAACAGCATAGTCAGTAATATTTCCGTAACTGTAGCCACCGCCACCGCCTCCAGAACCACCACCACCGTGATTGTCTCCTCGTGCAGTACCACCAGAACCACCAGCACCTACTATTAAATAATCTAAATCTATAACGGCATGAATTAATTTAGGAGCAGTTTCATCTGTCCATACTTGTTTTACTAATAAAGGAGTACCACTATTATATACAGCTATTTTTTTAAGTTCTTGGATTCCTGCATTATTATCATTTATCCATATTGGCATAATAGCTATTCCTTAATAAACAAATAAAAATTTTTTACCATTAAAAGAACCAGAAGTTGGTACATTTGCTGAGTAAGTTACAGCGCTGTCTGCTGATAGCTGATAAGATAAATTAACAGTTACATCTGCACTTTCTGAACCACTTCCTGTAACTTCCATTACTCCATTGCTAGCATTAGCAATTGTTTGAACATAATTACCTGTAGTTTTAGTACCAAGAGTAACTGCATCATTTTCAATTTGATTTGTTGAAACAGTTCCTGATAGATCATCTAAACTAACAGAAACCCAAGTCATATTTGCTGTATTATTTGTATCAACAGCTAAAACTTGACCAGCAGTTCCTGCATTTGTTGTATCTATCGCATTTTTTTCAATGATATCATTATTTAAATCAGAAGTAGCAGTAGTTCCTGTTTGGAAAAATTTACTTTGAATAGCATCAACTTCTAAGATAATACTATCTAAAGCACTTCTAGCTAAAGCTTCTGTTGTATTTACATTTGTTAAGTTTTGTTGGATAGTACTACTATCCGTATTATTTATTGGCATTTTGTTATCTCTCTTTAATATCCGTTTATAGAAATGTTTAAATCAGAAGTAGGGGAAGCAAAAACTCTTACACTAGTTAAACTTAAACTATCATACCATACATTTGTTGCACCTGTAGCATCAACAGGAGTAATTTGAACAGATTCTATATTACTAAAAGTTTTATTAAAATTAATAACCCTTCCAGTATTAGATACATCAGTATCTAGTCTGTTTTCTATTATATTACTACCATAAAATAACATTTGAATAGGTTTAATAACAGCTTGTTCATTATTTGTAGGAGTAACAACTAATCTAAATTGATAATTACCTGTTTCTAAAAATGTATAGGTTTCTGCAATTGGTAAAACAACAATTTCTCTATCGCCCCACATAAAATAGGAGGCATCTCCTGGTCTTATTGGTCTAATACTATTTGTTCTAACTGGATTAGAACTAATTACAGTTTTAGATTTCCAAATAAATCCATTTTCTGTGTCATCACCATACCAGAAATTAGTATCTTGACCACCTTGGTTTTGATATCTAAATAAACTAATATTATTATTTTGAGTACTATAAGTAGATCCAATAGTATCAACATTGAAGAAAATATGTTTACCTACTCTACTAGAATCAATTGAAGCACTAAAATCATAAGATAAAGGGCGATGATCCGCAATATCACTAAGAGTTAAAGCTGTATTAGAGGGTCTTCCAACAGGGTTTGTAATAGAAGCAATATGCAAAGCAATATCGGTTCCTTCTATCTGAACTAAATCAATAACCACACTACAAGAATTGCTAGCATCAAAAACTAAATCTATAACTTGACCTTGCAAAGAACCAACGGCATCCATTTCAGCAGAAGTTAAACCATCAATTCTTAAATATTTACCAACCCAATCGTTCCAAGTTAAAAAATTTGTTCTAGAATCTGAAACAAGTCTTCCATTTCTAAGATCCCAAGCACCGTCTTGTAAATCGCCTGCTGTTGCTTCTGTGTCTTTTTGATAAGTATAAGGACCAATAGCAATTGATTGTGGTTCACTTATTAAATAAAATTCTCTATCTGTATCACTAATAGAAATACTATCAGAATCTGAAATACTACCTTCTGAATCAATCAATTGATTTAAACTTAAAACTAATTCGTTATTAATAATAGAGCTAGATCCGAAGAATAATGCATAATTATCTATATCTTTACGTATTAAAATTGGATTAGTAATTTCATTTAAAAATGAACTAATTGTATTACTAGTAGTATTTAAAATTAATAAATTATCTACAAAATCAGACCATTGGGTAACAGTAATTCTACCATCATTTGCATCTGAATCAGCATACATGTCATAAGTATCAGTATCAGGCCTATCACGATCATCATAAAATCTAGTATTAGTATTATCGTTTGTAGCTGGATTATCTTCTGCCCACATATATTGAACATTTGCCCAAAAAGATTGAGTTTCAGAAGGATCATCTCTTTTTAGCATCCACTCGCCATCATCTGGTAAAAAAGAACCAATTGGCGTATTTGTAAATTCAAAAGCAAAAGCATCATCTGTGTTTCCACCAGAGATATAACCATTAGTAATAGTACCTTGACCGGTATCTACTAAATCTAATTGAGTTAATCTATAATCTTGAGTAGAAACAATATTACTGTTAGCTGAATTTACATGCGTGTCTGTTACAAAACCACTACTTAGATCTTTTGATACTGTTGTTGAAGGAACAGATTCAGCGCCATTTCTATCAATAGTAGTTACTCTAAAATAATAAGTATCTGGATGATCAGGTATAAAGTTAAGAGAAGTAATATTTCTACTTGAGGTAACTGTTATTTGTTGCCAATCTGTATAAGTAGTAGATCTTTGTTCAATACTATATGCTGCAATCCAAGTTGATTCGTAATTTGCAGGGGCATCCCAAGTAATTCTAGCTACCCGCCTAATAGAAGAATCTGCTGGTATTTCAACAAGCACATTTCTAGGAGGTGGTGGATTAGTCATAGCTATAGGAGTTGCAAATTCAGCATAATTACTAAATCTACCATCTAAAGTTTTAGCTCTTATTCTAAATTCATAATTACCAGTAGCAGAAGGATAATAAGTAAATAAACCTATACCTTGTGAAATAACACCTATTTCTTTCCAAAAAGTATTATTAAACTTTGTTTCTAATCTGTATTCATTAACAAGAATATCTGGAGTATCTGTCCAAGCAAAATCAAATACAAACAACCTAGTAGTTGTATTAATACCTAAAGAAGCTGTAAAGTTAGTAGGAGGAGACACTGTAAAATCAAAAGTTGGCCCTTGTAAAATAACTTCATCATCTTGATCAGACCAAGTGTAAATTTCTACAAAAAATTCACTAGCAGTTATAGTAACTGTTAAATCAGTATTTACTTTAATTGTATTAATTCTTGCATAAGTGTCTAAACCTTGTACATTATCTTCAAATTTAATAATATCTCCCGGTTCAAGTAATACACCTTCCGTAGATGTTGTAAACTCATAACTTTCTAATCTAGACTCTGAAACCATAACTCTAGACAAATACTCTGCATGATATTTATTTGAAATTCCAGGAACATCTAATTCAGCTTTTAAAGGTATATTTAAATCTGCAGCTAAAAAAGCAGGATTATTAAAAGTTACACTATCTTTAGTAAAATCTTTAGATGCATTAGGAAATGAAATAGTAACATTATTTAACTTATCATTACTATCTGCTTGAGATATTTTAATATAACCAATTAACTCATTATCAGTTATTGTTTTAACAGATAATTCTGAATCTGTTTTACTTTCATCTGGTATATTAAGTTTTAATTTACCTCTAGCATCTCTTAAAAGTATAGCGCCTGCTATAACATCTAATATTCTTTCAATATTTGTAATATGGTCATCTGAACTTGGAATTAATCCATTATATTCATATTTAACTACGGATCTAGTTGTAGTGCCATCAAAAATTTTACCAGATACGCTTGCTGCTGGTTGCACTACTTGTGCTGCTATTTGATAAGCATTATAAAAAGATTCTAAATCAAGATTATCAGTATCTAGATTAGCACCATTAGCATCTAACAAATAATCTAAAAGAACTCCAACTGCATTACTATTAAACGATCTAGTAGTACTCATTGAATAATAGTTAATACCACCAATATTAGTTACTATTGGTGCTTTTATTTTTCTTCCTTTAATATAATAATAAACAGAAGGAGTACCACCATATTGAGGTTCATCTCTATTTTGTCTATAAAATTCAGAACTATAAGCAAAATCATTAAAAACAGCAGTATAATCAATAGTGGTTGAATTAGCAACTGCTGTTGGATCGAAAGAATTTCCGTTTAAATTAATATAACTTCTAAAATAATTATTGTATTTATCATCAGTAAAAGGTTCACCATTAACATCTATTGTTACAACAGATTCTATTGGTGCAAAACAAATAGGTCTTTGAACTATTAATAATTCATTTTTATCTCCAGTAAAATCATTTAAATTACCGATAGTTAAATTACTATTACTTGGAGTGCTAAAACTACTATTTACATTTACATTTACTTCTGTAGGATCAAGTCCTGTGTATCCGTAACAAAAATCTATACTTTCACTAGAACCAGAAAACTGAATAGTTCTAGTTGCAGCTTTATCCCTTGCTTTTTCTCTTTGTCTCTCTTGCGCTTTTTTAAGTTTTCTTTGTTGTTGCGCTTGGTAAACCATAGAAGCTGCTGTTATTATTGCTTGGACTATCATCCATTCAATAGGCGTTCCCATACTTAAGCTCCGTTATTACCACCAAATAAAAAGCTAGCAGGATTTTCTGTTAGCGCTGATTGTTTAAAACAAGTATCATTTGGATATAAACTTGTTTGATTGTTATGTGTTGTTAATCTATTAGTTATGTTTCTTAATTTAGTTAAAGGACCAGAACAAGTTAAAGTTATACTAGAATCATTATCTGAAGTTACTTCAGAACTTACATGAGAAACTTGACCTTTATATATTTGGAGAGTTCCTGTAAGAACACTAGTAATCTCAGAGCTTACATCTAAAAATTCCATACTAAGAGTAACAGGTACTCCCGTATTAGCAATTCTTAATCTAGTTCTATAAATAAAAGTATTATCTAAATTAGGTAAATCAGATAATACTATCCTAAATAAATCTCTGCTAACAGAAGTTTCTGCTTTAATTGGAGAAACGCTTTTAAGAGTACCATCAGCTAAATAAGTTATTCCATCATGCCCTGTCCAATCAGAGGCAGCATCTGTTAAATAAACAGGACCGCCTGCTGAAACAGGAAACTCAATTTTTAATAAAGTAATAGCTATAATATTTTGAGGATCTATAATAGCATTTTCTATTTGACTGTTTACTGCCAACATTTTACTTTCTCCGTATTTAAACAAAATATATGAATTACTTTATTATCAGGGCTTAATATATTTCTAACAAAAGTTAAACCTAAATGTTTCATAAACTTATATTTATCTTTATAAACATAACACCAAATTAAAGGATAATCTTCTTCTTTTGCTAATTCTTTAGCTTCTTGTACAAATCTTTTTCTTATATTAGAAGACCATTTATCTGTATCTAAATGACATTGATATTGATCATTTTCAATATAATATCTAATCACGTTAAATTCTCTACAAAATTTAAAGTTGATCTTTGCATAAGGCCATCTGAATAAGTTATATTAGTATTAACTAATTCATGTTTAACGCTAATATTAACATTTTGTAATATTAAAAGCGTTCCTGCACTTATATTTGATTGTAATCTTGGTCCTATTTTAAGTTGTATTTCATCGGTATCTGAAGTATTTTCTTCAATACCAGCTGAAGCATCTTCTAAAACTTGATAAACTTTGCTATGCCCAGAAAAGTTAATAAAATAACCATTGGGTATAAGATAAGGTATGTTATTTTCAGTATCTTGAATATAAACAAATTGATCATTAGCAGAAGCATCCCTAGATACTCTAACAGCAACTAGATTATTGTCTACATCTGCTATTGTTAATCGACTTTCAGCATATTTATTTTGTGGCATTGGTAAATTAAAAGCTAATTCAGATCCAAATTGCATATAATGACTTTGAAAAGCTGAACTTAAATCTTGATTTTTACCACCAACAAAAGATATAGATAATTCCCATCTTTGAGCACCAGTCCTCGCAGAATATCTGCGAAGACTTTGAGTGTCAGTAATAAAGCGAGGTTCATTATTTGTTATAGAGAGGGGCGTAGCATAATCAAAACCTAAAAATTGTGGCATTATATTATTCCTCTTTCTCTAAATGTATATTGTGTACTATCTGCAATTTCAGGTAATAATTTCATTACTTCTTTACGAGTTTGTGCAGATACATCTCCAGTAATTTGAAGATTAACGCTAACATTGTTTGAATTTCCATTTGCTTTTTTATTACTAAACAAAGCTTGTTGTTGTGTAGGGTTAAGAATCATTTCTCCACCATGTACAAGAGCTGGAACTTCTCCACCTATTGGACCTGCAACCATACCTCCTGTTGCAAAAGGTGTAATTAAGGAAGGAATAACACTAGAAGCACTAGCGCCACCTCCAAAAAAGCCACCAATAGTGCTAATAATACTACCAAGGCCGCCTCCGCCTCCGCCACCCATCATTCCACTAATAGATGAAAAAATACCGCTAATACTATTTCCTAATCCACCAAGTAAACTAGTTAACGTTCCGCCCTCACCAAATAAACCTTTTAATGATTCACCGATATTTTTAAAAGCATCATTTAAATCAAGGGGACCATCTGCACTAAATAGATCAGCAAATTGAGTACTTAAACCATCAAAAAATTGATCAACTACTTTTGCAGTAAATGAATCAACAAAGCCTCTAAGGATACTTTTAATACCCCCGCCTTCGCCTTCTATAATGGCAACTCTTAATGTATTAACAAAATCTCTACCAGCAACTGCACCTGCTTCATTAAAATCAACAGATTCCATTACTTTTTCAGCAAAACTCTTTTGGGTAACACCACTTGCTTGGTCGCCATCTGCGCCAGTAACAGTAGAAAGATATTTACTAATTACACCTTTAAGGTTTTCTACTTGTAATAATAACTCAGCACTTTCAGATGCACTAGCATTAATCATGTCGTTATTAATAAGTTCTATAGCTTTTAAAGATTGTTTAACAATATTAGTTTCAGTTTTGCCTAATTGCGCAAATTGAGAATAAGTAACAGTTTCATTTGTTAAATCTTTAATTCCTTCTACAACTTCAGAAGTTCCATCTGTAAGTAAATTTTCAGAACTAACACCTGCTACACCACCGTTTTTAAATCCAGTACGATTAATAGATTCTAATAATCCTCTATTACGACTGGTAGCAGATGCATTAACTACAAATTCACCATTAGATAACATTGCAGGAATAGAGTCAGAACGTCCAGTACCTGGACCTACAACTTTACCACCTGTGGCCATTCTAAAAGATTTTGCTCTATTTCTCCAACCTTTTAAAAATTCTTTTTGATCAGGATCATTTTTAACAATATCATCAAAATAACCTAATCTAATGTTAACCATTTGATTATTACTAAGTCTATTTATTGCAGCTATAGTTTTAGTACCAAAACCACTAGTTTGTGCTAATTGTCCAGAAGCAGTTCTAATATTTAAAGCTCTTTGAAACATATTAGCAGCATTACCATAACCGCTATTTATAATAATATCAAAAAGTTGAGCTTGTAATTCTTCGTTAAATCTATATATTTTAGACTTTTGCCATAAATGTTTATAAAATTTTATAGCATCTTCTTTACTAATATCAAAAACATCACCTTTATTACCTTCTGCTGTCCAAACAGATTGAGTAATACCAAAGTTAGTTTTGCCACCTCTATCTAATTTATTATTTGACTTACCACCTTCATGTTTTAAAACATTTTGAATTATTTTAGCAAGTCCACCGTTTTCATAACGGCCTACTTGACCCCCAACATTCATACCGCCATTAATGGCAGAAAGAGTTCCTAAATTACGTGCTGTAGCTTTTGCATTTACTACATATTCACCATTAGAAAGATAAGCAGGAATAGAATCAGATTTTCCAGTACCAGAACCCCAAACTCTACCACCATTAGCAAAACCAGCAATTTTTCTTTTGCCTTCTTCTGCTCTAGCTCTAGCTCGAGCTGCATCTTCTTCTCTTCTAGCTTGTAAAGAGCGTAAAGCGTCTTGTCTAAATAATTCAGCAATAGATTTAAAGGTTTTATTTATTTCGTCATTTCGAGTATTAAATTTTTCTAACGCATTTGCAATTTCAAAAGCGTTCTTTTCACCTTTTTCAAGAATAGATATTGCATTTTTAACTAATTCTCTAGGATCCTCTCTTTTACTTGTTACAGCATCTAGAGATTTTAAAGTAATTAAAGATTTTTCTCTAAGATCATTACCAATCTCAACGCTAGGTTTAACTCTTTGATTAAGTACCGCTGAATCTTCACTAGAGAAAATTTCTTTTACACTTTTACTAAAATCATCAAGCCAACTATCATTTGTCTCTTTTACTTTACTAGGTAACTTTTCGATTTCAGAAGCTAAAGCATTTAAAGTATTAGTAGTTAAAGTTTCTTTTGCTAAAGCAGCTTGTTGTCTTATTAAAACTCCAAGTTCTTGATTAGTATTATTGTTATTACTAAGAAGAGTTAATACATTACTTAGTAAAGCATCGTCTACTCTAACTAATTCTGATACTCTAAGATTATCTATTGCTTTTTCAAAAGCTTCTCTTTGAGAAATAGTTTGATCAGTTAGTTTTGCTTTATCTTTTTCAATTCCAAAGAATTTTAAAACTTCTTTAAAAGCATCTCCAATAGATTGACCAACTTCTTGTGTAAAAGTTCTTAAAGTATTACTTAACTCTTTTACAAAATTTGCAGCAGCTTCACCAAAAACTGATTTAACTAAAAGTTGAGTTTCTTCAGGAAATAAAAGGAGTCCACCAAGACCTGTTAATACTGTTAAAATACCACCAGCAATTATTCCACCTGCTGCAGTTAAACCTGCAGCTGCACTTATAGTTGCTAAAGTAGAAGAAATACCTAAAGCTATAGAAGCGCCTATTCGTCCTAAAAGAGCGCCAGCAACACCACCTAACATGCCTCCAACAATTGCTGCAGCAATTTGATCAGCAGCTGAACCACCTAACTCTTCTGATACTTGTGCTGCAAACAAACTACCTGCAATAGCAGTACTACCTGCAATTACTCTTTGGATACTAGCTGCTCTTTGTTCTCCAATTATATCTGTATTAACATCTCGGCCTTTACCTAAAGGTCCGATTTTATCAGTGATTGAAGCACCTGTAAAACTAAAAGATAAACTGGCTAATAATGCAGATCTAAAACCTTTAGAAGCAACAGCAGCAACAAAAACACCGCTAAGTGCAACAGTTAACGCATCAGTAAATTCTGCATCAAAAACAGCACCTTTTAATCCACCTTGAATGAAGTTTAAGAAAGAAGCTCCAAGTTGAGCACCTAAATCGGCTGTTCCACTACTTCCTGCACCACTAACAATATTACGGAAAGCAGTACCAATACTTTCTCCAAGACTTTCAAAATCAACTTTTTCTTTTAAAACTCTTGCAATATCACTACCAAACTTTTCACTTAAAGTTAAAATAGCTATAGGTTTTACTAAAGCTAATGAATTATCAAAAAGCGTTCTAAAAGCATTAATTAGATCTGGAGATAAAGTAGCAGCCGTTAAAGCAAGTCCAAAAGATCCAGTTAAAGTAGATACAGTATCATCATCAAATGTAAATGTAGTTTTAAAAGAATCTTTTAAAGTATTACCTACTTCTAAAGCTTTATTTTTAGCTTCTGATAAAGCAGAGTTTACTGAAATAAATGCATCACTTGCTTTTATTCTATCTAAAGATTTTTCTACAACATCAAAACCTTTTTTAATAAAAGAATTTTCTTTTAAACTTTCAAGTTGAGTTTTAGTAGCATAAACAAAATCGCCAAGACCTCTTACACTTTTACTATATAGTTCTTCTATTTTACCAACAAATTCTTTTTTCCAATCTTCAATAACAGGAAGAGTTTCTGCTTTTAATGTTAACATCCAGTCAATAATGGCAAAAACCATATCAGGAATAATAGAGTTACCTACTAACTTTATATATAAATCTTCAAAGTAATTGTAAATTTCTTTAGTAAAACTTTTTACAGTATTAATCGAAGATTCTATTGCACTAAAATCAATCTTAATATTAAAGCCAGTTAAAGATTTTAATTTAGTTTCAATTTCAGAAATTTTCTTTGTTGCATTAGTATACGCATTAGAACTAACATCAAATGTAATATTTTCAAAAGTAATATTTTTTAGGCTATCAGTAATTTTAGCAAAAGTAGTTCTAAATGATCTTAAAAGTTGAATTCTAAATAAAGTTAATCTAGCTTCTAAAATAGTAACTCTATCTTCAAAAGTAGCACCAAAGTCGTTTAACGCCTCTCCTACAATAATAATGCGTTTAGCTAAGCTATCTGATAAACCAACAGCTTTATCTAAACTTGCAAGAAAATTACTTGCTCCTGTATTAAAAACAGAAAGAGCTTGTCCAACTGTAACTGAGACTTGAGAGAATTCACTATTAATTTTAGCTGATTGATTTACTAACGCATTAAAAACAACTTCTGAAGTTAATTTTCCTTCTGAAGCAATTTTACGAAGTTGACCAACACTTATATTTAATTCATCGGCTAAAGCTTTAGCAATACGTGGTGTTTGTTCAAGAACAGAATTTAATTCTTCTCCTCTTAAAGTTCCAGAGGCTAAACCTTGTCCTAATTGAATAATTGCAGCTTGAGCAGAAGCAGCAGAAGCGCCAGATATTTGGATTGCTTGTGAAATAGCTCTTGTAGCTTTTGCTGTTTGCGCTTGAGATTTATTTAATTGAATTGCAGATTTATTAAGTCTAGCATATAAAACTGCTGTTCCTTCTATATTATTTCTAGTTTGAATAGCAATTCTATTAACATTTTGTTGGGCTGCAACTAAACCTTTAGCATTAAGTGTTGCTAATCTTAATTGTGTATTAATTCTTTTATAAGAATCAGCCGCTCTTGTAATAACAGAACCAGTAAAAGCAGCAGTAATAGCAGTTGCAGCAAATTGTGCTGCTCGATTTAAACTTCTAAGACTGGAGTTAACGCTGTCAGCTGAAACTTCAATATTTTTAACAGAATTATTTAATTTTTCAAGGCTACGTTGGGCTTGTTCTGAATTAGCCCTTACGTCTATTTGTACTGCCATTTAAAAACTCCTAATCTTTTTTAATTTGAACTATAACACCATCTGGTTCAAAGTACTGTAAAACAGCTTCTTCAATAAACCTAGAGGGTGCTTGTTGAGAAGAACCAGCATTTAATTTTGCTATGTATTCGGCTTTATTTTCAATACTTGCAATTACTTTTTCTTTAACTAATTTTGTTTCATCAATTTCTTTAGTGATTACTTCCCAAGAATCTCTTGCATAACCGGTATCTACTGGAGTTTTTAGTACAAGATCTCTTACTGCTTGTTTAGTCAAATTTCTAGTTTTTTCATTAGCAATTTGATTTATTTCAGAATTAAGTTGATCAAATGTTTCTTTAATTCCTTTAATCTTAAAAGTAAGTGCCATTTGTACTCTCCAAATATTTTAACTAAAAAAGCCCTATGACTATGAACTACTAATAGCTCACCATCATAGGGCGATAGAAATTTAGCATTTATTTTATACCAGCATTAAGTAAAGTTATACCAAAAGGGGAAGCTTTAAGACTATTCAATAGCTTAGCGCCTTCTTCTCTTTCTTGTTCTTCGTCTTTTTTAACTGCTCGTATAGATGGAAAAATATCTTCTGCTTTTTGTTTTAATTGACCCATGCCAGAAGACATAATATAATAAGTTCTTAAATCATCTTTCCAATCAGGAGGCCGTCTTGAAAAGTAATCAAACCATCCTAAATATTCTTCGTAATCCATCTCTTTTATTTCAGCTAATGTCATTTTAAGCTGAAAAGCTAATTCGTAATTTTGTAGTTCTTTAGGGCTTAAGCGTCTGCGTCCACCCTGTCCATTAAAGGGGCTGTAACGCCTGCATAAGTCATAACTTCATTAACAATGTTATTGAGTTCGTCTAGAGGGAATTCTCGAAGCAACTCCAAATCAATTGGATCTTCATCCTCTGGTAGAATTACTGCTTCATTTAAGATAACAACAACAGTATCCAATGCATTTGGATCCTCACTCTCTGACTTTTCTGAAGCAATTTTACCAATTCGTTCTACAGCACCCGCTGTTAATTTTCGAATTTCTAATTTACTTCCCATGAAATCAATTTTTTTAGTTTGAACTTTTCCTACGAATTTTCTCATTTTAATATTCCTTAAATAATCTTATATATAATTACCATTTAACTTTATGTGACCAGTATCTTGCTGATAACTTAGATGGTTTTGAATCTTGTGCATTATGGCGAGCGTAATAACTACGTTTACGTGCTTTTTCTTTAGCTGACTTTGGATTAGAACCTGCACCTTTAACGCCTTGTTGCCCAAAACGAATTGTTTTAATTTTATCTCCGACTTTGGCTACTACCACATGCGATTTTTTAGGGTGATTAGGAGTACGTTTAGGTTTATTAAAACCTTCAACTCCTGCTCTTTCTAGTCTTGGATCTTTTTTGCTTGGCACGTTTTGCTGTCTCCAATGCTATTGCAATTGCTTGCTTGGGTTTTTTACCGGCTTTACGTTCTTTTCTAATATTTTCAGATATAGTTTTTTTACTATACCCTTTTTTTAAAGGCATTATTTTTTACCTTTCTTTTTAGAAGCTTCTTTTAATGCTTTAGCAGTAGGTGCATTTTTTGAACCCGGAGAACGCATACGTTCTTTAGATCCTGCTTTAATGCGTTTACGCTTTGCATGAATATTATCCCATAAGCCTTTTTTCTTACCTGGCATTACTTTTTACCTAAACATTTACCAGCAGCTTTACATTTAGCTTTAGTTTTACAAGTTGCACAAGTTTTAAATGCTTTTTTTGATGGACGACCTACTTTTGAGCCGTAAGTTCCTTTACCCATTGGCATAGTATTTACTCCGTATCTTGATTTTCCATAAATAAATGTTGATTATACATTTGAAAATCATCTAGCATTTTACGCATTTTGTGTAAACAATCTAGAGTTTCCATTACTTCAGTTTTTTTACTATTATCTTCTGAAAAATCTTTCATTCTATCAAAAGTTTTTCTAATACTAATATCAATACTACGCCTCATATGGCGAGAAGTAGTTTTAAGCACATATGCCTTTGAAAAAGGTGCTGAATTATCTGACATAACTATTTTCCATTACTCTTCTTCAGAATTTGTATCTTCTTTTTTTGTTTCTGAAAAAGAACGTGTTTTTGGTTTAATTGCAGGTTTAGTTTTATCTTCTACAATTTCGTTATTTGCTTTAAGTTTTTCTAAATTAGTAATTGCAAATTCTTTGTTAGTTTCAACACAACGTGCAATATCTTTAGTTTCAATAATAAGTTTCATATTGAAACTCCTTATAAATAAAAAAGAGTGACCCTAAAGTCACTCTTTTAGTTTTAATTAAGGCGTTCCGTAAGTTCCACTAACTTCAGAATAAGGCCCTTCAAAGTCAGACTGACAAGAAACTGAGAAAGTTGCTTGCATAGAATCTGAAAGAGAAGGAGTAATTTCAAATGATTCTACTTTACCATTAAAGTAAATATCATTATAAAGTTTAGTGTCATCTGCAGGAACATCGGTATCTGATTGTACACCATCTACATCACTTAAACGTACACGCCAAGTAACCTGAGTACCATTACGACGAAGGGTATCAAGAGTAGCGTGGTTAGCTGGATTGTAGTTAAGGGTAAATTCAAGAGTTGGAGCGTCTGATTGACCACCAACTTGTTGCGATTGACCTTGTCCGTAAACAGGTACGTTTACAATATTAGCAGGAGTACCAAGTGAAGGAAATTCACGAAGGTCACCTACTAGAGTAACGTTATTAGCACCTGTAAAAAGTGCTTTTGCATTTGCTCCTCGAGTGGCTGCACTTGCTGCTGTAAAATCAGCAGGAGTTCCGTCTGAATAAGCAAGTGAAGCAAAACGAACAGCTGTAATACTGTTAATATGAGCCATTGTTAGTCCTTAGTATTTTTTAAATGAAATTGTGTAATCCGCTCTAAATAGCGAATTGTCATCTGGATCTACGCCTAAGAAAGATAAAGCACTAGTGCCAGTCTGAGTGCCATTACTTAAAGTTTTAGCTTGAAGTACATCGTCTAATTCATCTGCAATTTGTGCAATTCTTCTACTGCCTAAACCTGTTTGTACATAAATTTGAACTATAATTTGACCTTGTACACTTAAATTACTATAAATATTAAGAGGTCTTGAGGGAACCACTTCTAATTTAATAAATTCAGTTGTATAAGATCCAGTATAGTTAACAGGATATGCTTGAATGCTTTTTGAAGTCCATGAGGAAGTAGCAAAAATTCCTTCAATATCTTCAATAACCTCTGTAAATTTAGCCATATTAACCTCCGCTAATGTCGGCTTCTATTAAAAAACCATTATTAGTAAAAGAATTAATATTGTAAGTTTTTCCATTTACTGTAATAGAATCATATAGATTAAATTCTGTAACATCTTCTGCATTAATTAAAAGTATATCTTTTGCAGTAGTTGTATTTAAAGGATCTTTTGGATCTTTCTTTCCTTCTACTAACACACCTTTTACAATCACAGAAGCTTTATCAGAAACAGTAGTTTGACCTGTTGCAAAATTATAAGAGCTTGCAGATTTATTGGTTAAAGTAATGTCTTGGGCTAGATCTTCTAAATAACTGTCAAATGCTTTTTTCACTTGACTTTTTATTAAAGATTTTAATGCCATTAGTTAGACCTAAACCATTTTGAAGAGCCACCATTAATTAATAGTGGTCTAATTAAATTACTTACTAACCTAGAACGAGCAGGAATTTCCGAATTACCATTAAGACCATCAATAGTAATGGATCCAACTTCAACCCTATCTGGAAGACCTCCAGTATTGTCAAGAAGTCCATCATTATTTAAATAATGGTATGCTTGTTCTATTGTTGCTGTTTTAATTAAACGAATTTCTAAAGGTAAGTTATATAAAGCAGTAGTAAAAACTTCTGATGTTAATAAACTTAGCTCTGTCCAAACATAATCTTTATTAAATTGTACATCACGACCTCTTTGAGGGCTATAAATAGCACCTGTTCGAGGCCATGACATAGATTGATCAGTGTCAGTAACATACCCAGTGTAGGCAAGAGTGTCCAAGTATCTAGTTGCAGTAACTAGAGCTTGCTCCTTAAGCGTGTCATCAGCTGATTCCCACGTAGCTACGTCAATACGAGACTCAAAATAAATATCAGCCTCTTCTATAGTAGCATAGCTATTGATGCCTAGCACTAAAGCCATACCTCACCTCTCAATTAAGCGTGGAAGATTGGAAGAATACCAAGATTCAACACGTCATACTTGCGGTCCCATGACGCTGCTGCATTATAAGTAGCATTAGTTGCAAACGCAGTGGCCGCACCAGTCCAATCATAACCCATTGGATGCATAACGTAACCCCAACGATACCACATATCAGTAGTTCCGCCACCGTTATACTTGTTAGCATCACGATACATTTCTACTGGCATTGGAACAGCAAGTTGTGCCATTTCAACAGCACCTGGCTTAACCATAAATGTGGTCTTAACAGAATTAGCGTGTACATTAGAGTCTGCACCACGGTTACCCTGATCAGCACGAGTCATAAGAAGACGGAACTTACCACCAAAAGCAGTAGTAAATTCAAGATTTCCTTCAGTAACAGTAGTTTGATCAACAATGTTAGCAACACGTAATTGAGTCATAACTTCTGGAGAAGTAATCATATATACGAAATCTGGTTCATGATCGGCAAAACCAAGAGAAAGAGCAGTAAATAGGTTTTCAGCACGAATAGCACCATAACCTGTAGAAATACCACCAGCAGTCAAAAGACCTTGATCAGTATCAGTACCAAAAGCACCGCCTGCGTTAACGTCTACAAAGAAACCAATTCCGTCTGAATCATAGTTACCGCCAAAAGCGCTGTAACCAGTTCCAACTGCTGCTTCATTTTTAGCAACACCTTGAAGGATGTTAATAATTGCATCATGCTCGTCTTGAGCACGAACTTCACCAAAATCACGAGCGATTTTAGCAAGGCCGTCTTGCTGAGAAATAACACGTTGCATGTTAATCTCTTGTGCGCCATGTGTACGGACTGTTTTGACATAAGTCAGGTAGTCTGAAGTATACGCTTGCTTTGAACCGTCAGTTGCAACACTAGTAGAAGCAACATTTACTGTTTGTGAAGCATAAGGCTTATAGAAACGAGTTTGACCAATAAAAGTTTCAGTGTTAGGATCAACTTGAGCATTAGAGCCTACGATTCCAGTACCTGATAATTTTTTGGCATTAGTATACATTTCATCAGAGTAAGCTGAAAGAGCACTCTGAATGGCAAATGAAAAATTGCCAATAGTTGTATTAGAAGAGATTGCCATTTTTATTCCTTAAAAATATTTTAGTAACCGAAACTTCCTGAAGGGCTTTGTTTAGAAAAATGTTGTAACAATTCTTCAGTATTCATTTCAGTTAATGGTTTGTCTAAATTTGTATTAGCAGTTCCAGCGGCTTGCGCCATTCCTAAACCACTATTTGTTTTTGCTTTCAAAAGAAAAGTGTTTTCTTCGTCTTTTGTAAAATGATCAACATATTCCTTGATAGAGATACCACTCTTATGAGTCCAACGTCCAGATTCATCTTGGATCAGTTGGCCTAGAATTCTTTCTTGAGCCATTTCTGCGGCCACGTCTGAACGGAAGTCTACACCTCTCATTGCATCACGCACTGCTTGATCACGAGTAAGCTTGGTGTTTTCTTTCTGGAGAGTCTCTAAACGCGCATTTAACTCAGCCATTTTTAATTCAGCAACTTCTTTATGTTTGCCTTCATCTTCCATCCGTTTAATTTCTGCTTTTCTCTTCTCTTCTTCAAGCGTAACTTTTTCTTTAATAGCTTGATCACGCAATTTATAAACTTCATCTAGTTTATCTTTAAATGCTGATTTTGCTTGATTAACTTCTTCTTGAACACGACGTTCAATCATTTGTTTTAAATCAACATCATTTAAGCGTTCGTCTAACTCTTGTTTTGCTGAAGGTTTGTTAATAGAGTTTTCTGCAGAAAGATTCTCTTTACCTATTTGGGTTTCAAGGGTATTAATAGCAGCTTCTGCCGCTGCAATATTCTCATTTAATTCCGAAATTTTTTCTTCTGACATTGTATTTCCTTAGAGCACTGCTCTTAAAAAGAATTGGTCACCGACCAAATAATAAAAATTATAAATAATAAAGTATAAAAATTATACAATTTATTTCTTTATGGCGCTGAAAAATCGGGCTTTTTTACGGCCCGATTCCATATCTATCTTGATTTTCTAATGGTTTTTTAATAATATCTGATTTTTTTAATTCTCTATACCTATTATCTTGAATTCTTAAAAAATCTTCTATACTAAAATTACCAGAACGATATTTAATATTTAATTCTGCTAGACTTTTAATTTCAAAATATTTTTCTAAATCTTCAGACCAATCTCTATAAAAAGCAGGTAACTGTTGATAATTAAATTTTCTTTTAACTAAGCTATTTTGCCATTGATCAATTTTATTTAACACTATTTTATTAGTTTTATTTTTGTCAATTAATTGTAAACGAGTAGCTTCTGCCAGCATGCTTTCATACCAGTTATCTATTTCTCTTAATTGTTTTCTTTGAACACTTCTAAGATTACCACGATAACTTTTTATTCCTGCAATTATATCTTTAATATTAATATCTGGATTTTGAGATAAACTAACTTCTTTAATTATTTCTTTTAAATCTTTTAAATTTAAAGGATTTTCAGTTTTGGTTAATTCTGTTTTAAAAAATGTTTCAAAATTAAAGTCACCACTTACAAGTTTATCTTCAAGATTTTTAAGATTACTTATGCCATATTGTTTACGAAGTACTTCTTTTTGAGAAGGCTTTTTACCTAAAGCTTCAGAAACTGAAGGAATAGCTTTCTTTTGAGCAGTTGCTTTCTTTACGGCATCTCTATATTTTGCAGCTTCTTGAGGTGTTAAAGCTGGTTCTTTAAAATATTGATTAAAAAATAAACTATTACTTAAAGTACCTTCTTTATATTTATTTTGAGTTATAAGTAAACGTTTTTTAGTTCCATGTTTAGCATATTCATTTAAAATTTGATTAGTGCTTAATTTAAACTTTTTATTTAAGCCCTGTTCTAAAAGAATAATCTCATTTAAACTATCTTTTAAAGTTTTAACAGAATAAAATTCATCGTTAATATTAAAAATTAAATCGTTTAAAATAGATTGTTTTTGAACATTTCCTAATTTTTTACTTATTTCATAATCTGTTAACTTTGTTTCTTTTTTAATATACTCTTTTAAACCCGGTAAAGTTTTAAAAGAGTTAGAAATATCATTTTTAGTTAACAAACCTTTATCTGCTTTTTGTAATAAAGAGTCTAGCATAGAAGCTTGTTCTCTACGTGTTTCTCTATTAATGTTTTCTTTTGCAGAATTTCTCATTGCTTTTAAGGTATTTTTAATAGAATTACTTTCTACAGCATCACCCATTAATTCATATAGAGTATTAATTGTCCAATCAGCATCTTCAATAGGTGCAAAAAAACCATCATGAATAGTTGCTACTCTTTTCTTTTCTGATCTTGCTTTTAACCAATAGCCTTGAACTAAACTAGCATCATTAGAATGATTTCCGTTAACACCTAATCCCGTTTGAGCATCTCCAGCTGAACCAGAAGAACGTAGTAGTCCATTATCTACAGAGTTTCTATATCTATTAGAAATTAATTTACCCGTAATAGGATCTTTGAAAGTAATAGATTCTTCAGATATAGGTCTATAAAATTGAGTAAATTGTTTACCTCTATAGTTAACCCAAGGCATATCTACAGTTCCAGAAACATTCACATAAGATCTAGCCGCTGATTTCCAAAAAGTAATAAACCTTTCCGTTGAAGGAGCAATTTTACTTAATTCTTCAGACATTACTCTATTAATAAACTCAAAATCTTTAGGAGTAATAAGATTAGCTCTAGTATTAGTAGTTTTTCTAACAAAATCTGCTACTATATCATCTTTTTCGCTAGAGTAACGTAATAAATGATCTCCTATAGAAATTTCTTTTTTTAAAACTTGGTCTAATTCATCTTTAACTTGTTTTAAACCAATTACTGTATTAGTTAAACCTCTTGCTTCTGCATCATTAATATTAGCTTCAATTGCATTATATAATTCTTTTTGAGAAAAAGCATTTGGTGCATCAGGTGCTTTATCTGAATAAACAACAATATTCTGTTCATTTTTAGTAAGCACTTTAGCAAATTTTGATTCAATGTTTAAAGTTTTTGTTACTTCTCCAGCTCCATAAAAAGTTACCATATTTTGAGCTTTAGCACCTTTTTGCAAATCTTCCCAGTCAATACCTAAGTTTAAACCTTCTGGCCCAAAACGTTTTTGGAATTGAGGGTTTGCTACAGTAGCTTGAGCAGCTAAATCGTATAACCTTTGTTTTTGTGGAGTTGGAATAACATTTGAAGCATCTGCTAATAACTTATCTCCTGAAGCTAAAGCAATTTGTTGTGCTCCAGAAGCTGATGCATCATTTTCTACTAACAATCTAGTTTTAAATTTTTTCATAATAGAATTATGGTTAGCGTTATCTGCATCCCAAGTTTGAAATACTATTCCTTTTTCTACTTTCTTAGCTTTTAAGGTTAGTTTAGATTTATTAAGATGATCTTCAATTCTTTTTATTTCTAAAGAATAACGAGCTATTTTACCAATTTCAGCAGCATCCCCAATATCATCAACATGTGCAATTAATTTATTTTCTAAAAATTCATTAATAGACCTTTGTTTTTGGTTATACTTTCCTTGAATAATAGCTCCTATTTCTAGGAAATCATCTAAATTATCATTAAAGTTTTGAAAACGTCCATTAGTAGAGAGTCCTAAATTTTTATCTCCTACTGTTGCACCTAACTGTTTCTTTAATTCTAAAATAATTGCATTATTACCAGATTGATCAAAGGTAGTATGTAAAAAAGGACGTACAAGTTCTCCACGAGTAGCTGCTAAATAACCTTGCTCATAAAAACGACCACGACCATCAAATTGATGAATATTAGACCAATTAGTACCTTTTTGTCTATGCCATTTCATAGATTGCATAAACATAGTACCCTGTTCTCCACGCCTTTTAACTACTTCTCTAAATAAATTAGGTGAAGAAGTTACACGTTTTGCATCTTTAGGTGTATAATAAACAACATCTTGGAAAAAATCTGTAAATTGATTATCTAAACCCCAAGTAAGACTATTTGCATAATTAGTTTGTTGTTGAAAATCACGATCTAATTGATTTCCAATTGCATCTTCATCTGTACCTAATTTAGCAGAAGCTGAACGAGTAATAACTTTTTCGCTAGTTACTTTTCCTTGCGCATCTTTGTATTTAATATTAGAAGCGCCTTTTCCTTCAACTGGTGGTTCTAAATATAACTTATTTTTCTTTTGAGTAATACCAATTCTACGACCAATATATAACTCTCTATTAATTTGTTGTAATTTTGAAAGTTCTGGATCTAGAATCTCAATTTCTCTTTGTTGTACTTCTTTATAACCTGAAGGATCTGGTCTTCCTGTTTTAACATCAATAACAGATTGACGAGTAACAGTAGCTTGACCTATTTTAATAAGACCTTGTTTTTCTAAATCAGCTAAAATTCTAGAACCATTTTTATGATAATCTTTAAGAGTTGGTTTACGCCAAGGTAAATCAATACGAGATTCATCATACAGTGCTTTACCTACGTTAATAGCTAAAGTATCATAGTCTAAAGTAGAACCATCTGCTAACGCTTTAAGACCTTTTGCAATTGCTCTAGTATTTACTTTAACAATTTCAGGTGAATTATTTACAACTGCTTTTCTAATGTTAATATTAAGCGCTCTATAAAGAAATTCTAATTCTACTAATTGATACCAACGAACATTTAATTCTCTAGCAAAGTCAATTAAAGCATTTTCTGCAACAGTTATTGGATTTTGTGTCCAAAACTCAATTTGTTGTTTAATATATTTTTTAGCTTTTGCTGGGAAATTTAAGCTATCAATAACTTCATCATAAGCTTTTATAATACGTTTTTTAAAGTCTAAAGGATTAACTTGTGAAGGTGGTAAAAAGTAATTTCGCAAAGGAGCTTTACCACTAAAATAAGCTTTTGTAGCCATTTTTAAACCTTTGCGATCAATCCAGTCATCTACAAAACGTTGATTGCTTGCAATACTATCTTCAATTTCATCAAAAGTACGAATTGTACCAAAAATATTAACAGAAGGCATTACGTCTGCATCAGGACTAACATTTGCAACTACCATGTGCTTTAAATCTTTGCGATAAGTACGCTCTAATCTACGAGATACGTTAGCAACCGCATTAGTATTCTCTGCTCTAATTACTGCAGTTAAGTTTTCCCATGGCTTATTGTAGCTAGGAGAATCAACATTAAGCTGTCTTTCAAAAGTAACACGTAAATTTTCTGTAATTACAGAACGATTATTGGTGCTTAATCTATCTTCCATTGAATTCACAAAATCTTCAATAAACTTTTTTTGTTCTTTATTTAAAATTTTAGAATTTCTTACTAATTCTAATCTTTCTTCTAAAAGTTTATTATTAGGCCTATATATTAATGGATTTCTTACAATTCCTGTAACTGGATCCATAATCAAATCTTCATCTGCTACAGTTTTAGATCTAAACCTATTTTGTCTTTTAGTTTCTGAGGTAACTCCTCTAAATTCAGTAGTTGATAAAGGAGAAATACTATGTCTTTCATCAATTTCAAAAAGTTCACTTAATTGTTTTTGAGCTTTTTTATTTTTGATTAAGTCATCAACTTTATAAGCCTCTACTTTAAAATCATAGTTAGCTGCAGGTTGATACTTAGTAGTTCTTATAGGAGTATCAAAAAGACCTTCTTGTGCTTTTCTAGAAAGTACTTCTGCGCTAACATTAGTTCCTCTAGCAGATTGAAAATCTTTTAAATGTAAGTTACCATTTTGAAACAAAGCTAGTCTTTCTAAGTTATTACCTAAATGTTTTAATTGAACTTCTGTAGGTTGTCTACGTAACCAAACATCATAACTTTCTAGTTTAGGATTTAAACCATCTAGTTTAGAAATAGAAACTACGTTCATTTTTTCTAAAACAGAATATAAAATACGTTTACTATCAGTACCAATAAGTTCACTGTGTGATTTTAAAACTGGAACTAATACTGAACGACAATTCCAATGTAAAGGAGGAACAAACTTAGGATCATCTACAGGATATATTTCACCATCGTGATGTTGACAAATATCTGAAGTTCTTGAATCAAGCACTGCAGTAAATCGATATCCTTTTATAATATCCTTATTAGCTTCCATAGTCCTAGTAAAAGCTTCTGATTGACTTTGAGTACTAGAAGTTGCAAATAAGGTATGGCTTTGCGCTCTACTTAAGTTACTTGCATTTTTAATTTCAGAACTAAGTTGAGATTTAGAAGAAATATTTTTAGAAAGAATAGATTTAATTCTTTGTTCTTGTTTGTTAAAAATACCATCTATTTGTTGAGTTAAATTTTTATTTCCTCTAATTGGATTATTTTTAATAGAGTTTAAAAAGCCTTCTCTTGAAACATCTTTTAATTTATAAAAACTTTTAGATGCACTAGATATACTATTTTTTTGAAACGATAATTCTTTAATTCCAATTTCATTTAAAGCATTTTCAATAGTAGTTTTGGAAATACTTTTGTAACGAGTAACTTCGGATAACAAATCTTTTTCATTACTATTACGAGCAATTAGTTTAGATAGTCGGCTTTGATGGTCTCTGTTTAAGCGATCTAGCTGAGTAAATAATTCTTCTTCTGCAATACGAATATCTGCTGCATTTTGAACTGCATTATCATAAAGCGTTGTATTAATTGACATAAGTTTCTCCTAATAAATAGCCCCAATAAGTAATCTTAAAGGGGCTTTTTATTGTTTGAATTAACGTTCGGGAGAAATACTCCCATCATTTACAGGTTTAGTTCTTTCACGTAAAGGGCGAATAGTTGCGCCACCTTGTGCTTTATTATTTGAATCAGCGTATCCTGTTTCAGAATATGTGCCTGTAGCTTTAGCTTGACGTAATTCTACATTAACATCAAACTGTTCTCTTACTGGTACAATCAAGTCATCTTCTTCAATTTCAGAAATAGCTTCTTTGTCATCATAATCGTTTGGAATAATATCGTTTTGTTTAGCAATATCCAAGAATGTTGCACGAGGAATAAGACCTGCTTGATACCATTCTGTAACCAAGCGCATCCAATCAGAACCAAGAGGTGCTGGATTAAAGTCTCCAGAAAGCATAAATTTAATATCACTAGTTGTATAATCGGTACCGTATTTCCAATTTAACATAAATGCAATTATTTCTGCCATTGTAATAGAAACACGAGTATTTAGATTACCTAGTAAACCTGTTTGAGCAGCATTACGAATTTCTAAAGCTACACCAGAACTATTTCCTTCAGGTGAAAGCAAACGAATACCCATTTTAGACATTTCGTCTATGGTATTATTAATTGCTTGTTCCATGTCTTTTAAAGCATTAGTTGGTGTTTCTAATGCAGTAATTTTTTCACCTTCACGGACACGCAACCATGAACCTAATCCAGCAGAAACTAATTCTTCAAATTCTTCATCAGACATATCAGAAGCTACTACAGGTGTGTAAGTTGCTGCACCATACAGTAAATGATTTCTACGAGATACTTTGTTATACAAACCAATTTCACGATCAATAAGCGGTTGTAGCATTGGTTCTGAAGGTTGGCATTGTCCATTTAAAGGCCAAAGCGGAATAAAATCTAATCTTTCTCCGTTTTTAAGAACATTAATATTAGTAGATTTAAGTTCCCATTGATTAGATTTACCTGAACCTTTAAAACCACCACCTTCTACATTATAATATTGTTGTACTTCACCATTAATAATTGGAACATTTTCATCATCTTTTTTACGCTCATAAATACGAACACGTAAATAACCATCAGGTAAATCATACACAACTACAGTGTCTGTATAAGTTGGATGAAATTCATTTTCTTCATAGTTTTGCGTGTAATAACGACAAATAACTTGAGTAAGAGCAGGAGTTCCTTTAATTGGATGTGTTCCTTCTTTCCAGTTAATAACTGATTCCGCTCTTAATAAACGAGGATAAGGATAAATTTCTTCACTTTCATCTTGAGAAAGTTCTGACATAACTTGGGGGTAATCAACTAATACCCAAGCACGAGAAGTTTGAATTTCTTCCCACATAGCTTCATCTAAAAAAGAATGAATAGATTTATTATCTGCTGTAAATTTATGCAAAAGCCATTCTTTAGCACCTTCTGGTGCATTGTCTGGCAATTCTAAATTAACTCCTTTACGAAGCATTGAGCCTACTAGAACACGAGCATACTGAGAAGTTAATCCCGGTAATTCAGCCTCAGCTCTATAGAAATCATATTGATTTTGAGTCATGCTAGGTGAAAAAGGTAACAACAAATTATTAAAATTCATTGTATCAACGTAAGTGTCAAAAGCTTTAGAAAAGCGTTGACCTTGAACAACAGCACGAGCACGATCCCACAAAGGACGAATACTTGTGTATTGGTCTGAGGGATCTCCCACACTCTTATTACTATTTGCAGTGTAAAAAATACCACCTGCATTTAGATTAAAAGTACCACTATTAGACATTTTAGGATCCTATTAGAATGTCATTGTATTACAAATGACTTTTTTACTACCTGTTTGAACTGGGAATAAGTATTCTGTAGCGTATCTTACGCCATCAGAATGGTGTTCTGCTCCCATGGTTTTATCAATTTGCGCACTATCGATAGAGCCTTCTTTCCAAACAGTAGTTTCCATTGATTTAATTGTATTTTGACATTCTGGTCTAAAATACATACGAGTTTGACCAGCAGCATTCTTAAGCATAAGATTAACTGCTTGTACAGAATCTGCGATAGGTGGGGCTTTTCGTCTTGCCCTGCAAGTAATTCCTTCTGATTCTAAAATTTTAAAATCAGTAATACCTGCTGCTGCAGAAGTTTTTCTAGCTCTTCCTGAAGGATCAGGGTAAGCATAAATACGATGTCCATGAAACTTAGATTTTAACATTTTTGCAAGTTGAGTAGTATCAGGTGTTCCTTTACCATCAGTAATAAAATGAATTTGATCACTTCGTTTAGCAAAGGCAGACCATGCCATAACACCTACGTTAAAGTCAATTGCAACATGTACATCTTCTTCGTCTCCAAAATAAGGAATATCTTCTGCAATATGTTCTGTTCTTCTAAAGTTATAAAATACATTAGCTCCAGAATCTTCAAAACTTGCTTCATACTCTCTTGCAAATCTTAAAGGATCAGATAATAATTTTTCTTTTTCAATTTCTATTTGAGATAAATGAGGTGCATCTTTATAAGTAAAATGATAACCTTTCCAATCATTATCTATATGCTCCATATTAAACATATCATGTAAATAATTATAGCCCATTGGAGTTGATATAATTAAAGCTCTACCGGGAGACGGTGCTCCAAATTTTTTAGCTTGTTCTCTAGACCAACGAGTAGTAATACAAGGTTTAAGAGTAGCTTTCCAAGTTTCTTCTAAACCTGGCTTTTGTTGCCATGAAGAAACCTCATCACATACAATAAAGTACTGGCCAGTACCCCTCAATCTTTCTGCCGATTCATATGACATAAGGCGAAGTTCAGTGCCATTCTTAAATCTAATTTTACCTGAATATGCAGAACCGGTATCTGCATAATCTTTCATTCCAAATTCATACCATAATAAAGGAAAATAAATATCAACAGCTTGTTGATAAGTTGGAGCTAAAAGTGTTACATTTTTATTTGGTACGCTTTCTGGTAATTCTAAAAGTTCACTAACTGCTTGAATAGCACAAATAGCCGCAAGATAACTTTTTCCAAAACCACGAGTACAAACTCCTACGGCATACCTAGTTGTTTTATTTACAAAAAGATCACTAAATATTTCACTCTGAGCTTGATGTAATACTACTTGATCCATTTACTATTTTCCTAGGTCTTCCACGAGGGCGTTTAGGTGGGCTTTGATTTTGTAAAGCTTCTTCTAATTTAATTTGAGTTTCTTGTAATTCTTTCTTTATGGCGTCGTTTTCTTCTTTTAGCTTTCCAAAGTCTGCTAATAGGATTTGATGCATATAAGCAGAGACAGTAGTACACGCATAAGGGTTTTTCATACTCATGACCTTTTCCAACCTGTTGACATTTTCTTTCCGTTACCTGGATCAATTAAAGTATTCATATCAACTCGCCTTTCTATAAATGCGTGAGCAATTTTTTTAGACCAGCAATCTGCATAAATTTCTTTAATTGACATATTAGGAACATCAATTTCTAAATAAAATTCTTTATTTTCTACTTTTTGTTTAAGCAATATTTTATCATCTTCTAATTTTATTGTATAACCCATTAAAATTCCAGGGTCTTTTATTATATCTGTATATTTCATATTTGTTCTAAATTCCAATCGTAAACATTATTGGTATATAAATTTCCAAATTGATTACCTGTACTTGTTTTTTGAGCACCTATGTAATGGTGAAAATAATAAATACCATTACGATGGTAAGGCCTAGTAGTATTCCACGCAGTTCCAAAATGCTTTGGTTTTTTACGAAAAGTTTTATACCAACATTCATTAAAAGCTTCTTGATTTTTACCAAATTCTTCTAACATTTTAATATAACGTTTATCATGAATTTTATTTGATAATTTACAAGCTTCTACTTTATTAATTTTAAAAACACCTGCGTTAACATGCCATGCTGCTTTAGAGCCATCTTCTCTTTCTGTAAGTTTTGCAACTCCTTCAGTATCAAATATACTTTTTCCAAAGGCATGTTGTGTTGGTAAAACATCACAATCTATATAACACATTTCATCATAACTATTCCAATAGTCAAACATAGCCCAACGTGTCCAAGCTGGATGTTTACGAATATCTTTCCATTTAGGTTTTTCTAAACAAACATAATCTGCATTAATTGAATCTGCATATGCTTTAATTCTTTTTTTAGATAAATTAGCTAAATCATCAATTGGCATATAGCAATCTAATTTTTTATTCCATGCAGTCTCATCTGCTGAATGATAACTCTGAAAAATAAGTTGTCTCATATTAAAAGTATTTTCCTAATAATTTTTGACCATTTCCTTTATAACGACCTGCACGAGGAGCAAAAGTTAATTCTCCTACATATACTTTGTTATTTACAGAATATAAGTCTACACGTACGTAATTCCAGTCTTTTGATAATATCTTTGCGGCTTCTAATAAGTCTTCCCAATTATGTGGATATTCATGTTCTTTACTAAAAGCAAAATTTTCATCTAAGCGGTAATCAAGAATATTTCCATTTGGTAATTTTAAATGTTCTTTTGTTTTACCTGTGTTTCTATCAAAAATAGTTTGACAAAACATAACTTTACCTTGATGACAATGAAATTTATAATCAGTTATATTGTCACCTAAGTATTCTTCATAAAAAACTTTATGTGGTATTTTTGAATAGAACCATTCACCTTTATTAGCCCCATAAGGTGTTTTTTCATACTTATTAAGATTTTTTAAGTTACCTTTAATTACTTTACCATCTTTTATAATTACAGTACTTCCACAGTCATTATTGGCTTTAATAACGCAAGTATCAGCTATTGTTTCTAAATTAATAGGAGTAGCAATTCCTTTTCTTTTTGCATATTCTTTTAAACCTAATTTATCTACAACTTCTGGAATTTTAGGGTTTTTATCATTTTCAAGATAATATCTTATCCACTCATTAAAGGTTTTCATTTTTTACCAATACTGCAATTCCAGGATAATTAGTTTTGTCTTCATAATCTAATACCCATACTTTTTGTTCTTTTAAAAAAGCGTCTACACCTTTACGAATATCAGGAGAAGAAACTAAATCATCTACTCCAATAGCAAATGTTGTAGTTTTAGCACACTCTTTTAACATTGAATGAACCCAATTACCTCTTTTACAAGCATCAATCCAAACAGTATCTACTACTTTAGCGTTTTCTTTAAGTTTAGGTGATCCATCAGTTACAGAAAAATCTAATTTAACATTATTTTCTTCACAATATTTATTAAAATAAGGCATTAAAATATTAATGTATTTATTAGTAATATCAAAAGAATCTACATAACTTGCTTTATAATCAATAAGTACACGAGCTATATTAAGACCTTGATGCGCACCTACTTCTCGATGAGATCCACCCTCTGGTAAATATTTTAAAAAGTGTTTTTTACGATTTATAGTAGCATTAGGGTGTTTAGTATTTCCACCTGTAACAAAATCAAAATTGTCTTCGTAAACTTTTTTCCAAATATCTTCTAAAGTATTTAAACCTTCTAACTCTTGTTTTGTATAGTATTTCATGACCATTGTTTCCATATTAAATCTTTTTTAAGATTTTGTTTTTCTTTATGAGATCCTGCATAGTGCCTAAAAGTTATATCATTAGTTGGTCTATGTGTTACATTAAAACGATAAGGTAAAAAAGTAATAGGTCCAATATGATTAAGATAACAATTATTAATTGCTTCTTGATTATGAGTTGGATGATAGTATTTATCTATATTCTCTTTCATAATTTGACACTCATATTGTGTCCACTTAGTTACCCCTGCATTAAAAATAGGGTAATCTGTATAATTATAAAAGTGAATTTTATTAACTCCAACTCCTTTGTACTCGAAAATATTATCGTTTAAACGAGAACGATTAATAAGAATATCGCAATCCACATAAAGTACGTTATCATATTCAGGTCTGTTAAACATAACCATTCGTAACCAATGTGCTGAAGCTTGGATGTTCTTCTCTGGCTTTTCACAGAATTCATAGTCTGCCTTAATATTTTTTGCATAAAGTTCAAAACATTTTTTAGAAAGTCTTTCTAATTTAGGAAATTTTTTGTAAGTATTAACAGTATTTCTTTTAATATCATCTGTATAATAAGTCTGTATAATTAAATTTTTCATATTTAATGTTTAAGTGGTTTATCTTCGTTTGTTTTTTCAGAATCTTGTCCTGTAAGAACAATACTCATTGGTCCTTTCTTTTCTACTTCTATAGAACGTTCTTCTCTTGTAGGAACTGGACGATAACCATATTTAATTAAAGTTTCATCAATTTTATGTAAAGAATTAACTAATGAAGTTTGAGCAGAGATACTGCGTGTTTCTGCAAGTAATTGTTCAATCCTAGCCCTATTTTCTAGCATAGATTCAATAGGATCATAAGCAAGCTCTTCTAATTTTTTAACTGAAGCTTTTGTAGCAATATTGCGAGAACCCTTAGGTCTACCAGCCCCAGGTCTTGCACCACCCATTTGTCCACTATGAGCAATGCGACCATCTGGTTCGCCTTCATAGGTTTTTCCGGGTTGTTGATTAAGTCTACGCTCTTCTTTTTCTAATTCTCTTTTTTCTTTTTCTAAATTTTCAGCTTCAATTTTTGCTTTTTCTGCAGCTTGACGTTCTTCTTCCTCTTGCTTTTCTAATTCAGCAAGTTGTTTTTGCATTTCTTCAATAAGCTTTTTCTTTTCTTTATTGACATTAGTAATAGCTTTACGTTTTTCTGCGGCTTCTTGTTTTTTCTTTTCTCGTTCGATTTCTAAAGCTTTAAGCTCAATTCCAGTCATAACTATTTTTTGTGCTCCATTTTTAACTTGAGGAGAAATAGTTGTTCCATCACGTAAATCTTTATGATAATCAAAAGAACCACCTGTTGATTTCCAAGAAAGATTGTAAAAATCAGGCTCATCTACGCATTTGTGTTGATCCATAAAATATTCTTCATATTCCATAGCTTCACTTCGTGTTTTGTGAACAGAAAGAATTAATTTTTCAAAATTGTATTTACCGTATATTTTAATATCTTCTGTAATTTTTTTCCCACTACCATAATATTTAGTATCGTGATGTGGAATAGCGTCTGAAGAACGAACGCCAAAATACTTCATAGGCTCGCCCGTTTCTTCACACTTAGGTCCATCTTCTAAAGCTCGAATTAAATAGCAATAGTGAAATTTACCAGTTTCATCAGGGCGTAACTCCGAAGGATTTATTTCATTAGAAATATCTTTAAAGTCACTCATAATTCCATCTCTTCTAACATAGTTTGTAAGTCTAAGTAATCAATAATAGGTAAATGGGCATAACCTTCTTTTTCTTTAGTTTTAGTAATAGATTCTTTTAACAGTTCTTTTACATTTTTATCATAAGGATTAGTGCTCATCATTAAATCTATTAAATCTAATTTTGTGTTTATGTCCATAAAATTTTCTTAACCCTTTCCTCAACAGAATCTTCTGGAAACCATTGGCTAGGTATTTCTTTACCATTTTGTAAATTATAATTTTCAGGTTGTTTTTCTTCTAGTTTTTTAAATTTGGTAACAAAATCATTATAAATCGTGTTAGGCAAATGAAGTACAGATCCAAAAGGAGTTATAAACTCTTTAGTACTCATATTTTAGCAGTCCGCCTTTGTAGCAATCTTCCTCTAAATAAAAACTAACTTTTATTTTATGTTTATCTAGAAGATCTTTAATTATATGCGTTGTATATTTTTTTAATTCGTTGTAAGCTCCCTTTTTATCTTTTCTTAAAATAAAAATAATTGCAGGTTGTTTACCACTTAAGTGAGCATAAGTCAACGATTGACCTATAGCCGTATAAAATTTTTGTCCTCCTCCAAATTCTACTTCATAAATATGGTCGTTGTCTTCTAAATCCGGATAATACCTAAATTTTTCATCATAGTAAGTAGAACCTAAAGGTATATTTAGAGTTTCACTCAATTCTTTAATATATTGAGTTTCTCTAACTCTTTTTGATTTATATTTAAAGGGTCTTAAAAAGTTTAATAACCATTTAAATATACTATATAGAAACTTCATAGTTTAGCTAGGCCGTTCGTTTTTAAATATAAATTTTACTTAGGGAGCGCCTAGGCTGACGCCTTAGGCAAAGTTGTATTGTATCTTTAACCATAGTTATCTACTCCAGTTCCTTTTGTCTTATGAGTAATTAAATTAGCATGTCTATCGTAAAGTGTAATTGTAGCTTCAACTCTTATTACACCATTTATTTCTTTATAATGCACAATACTCTGTTTATTCTGAGTAGGAGATATAGAAGCAGTACTAACTACTTTACTAACAGTAACAGCTGGAGGTATAACCATAAAAATCCTTAAAAAAAGCAGTTTAACAACTTGCTTAGGTTGAATTAACTATTTATTGCCAAAAAAGTTTTCGTATTCTTCTTTAGTATAAGGCCAAATTACTTTTTGCTTACAAAATTATACATTTCAGTAGCTTTACTAATTAGATCACTAACCGTATAATTTTGCGGTTTATTATTTTCTAAAAATTTAGTTACATCAGTAGTATTCTCATTTAGCTTTTCAATAGCTTGCTTTTGGAATTCCCAAGCAAGTTCTTGTTGCTTTTCTAAGTAATCTTTGGCTAAAAACAAAAGATCAGTACGAATTTCAAAGGGGTTTTTATTTGACATGTGTGTGTTTCCTTTTTATGTGTGTTTACCCGTTCATATTAGCTAAAGAAACCATACCATAGATACCGCCAGCAACTAAAACTATTACTAGTAGACTTAGTCCGCCTATTAATGCGATATTCTTTAGTTTTTCTTGTTTCTTAATTTTTTCTAGGGCTATTCTTTTCTTTTCTTCTTCTCGTAGTCGTTTCTGGTCTGCTTGGAATTGTAACCAATCATCCCACATTCCGGCTCTTCCTTGGTAAATCATCATAGTTTTTAGTTCTTCTTCTTGTTGCTTTAAGCTTTCAAGCTCAAAGAACATTTCTAGTTCATTACCGGAGCCACCACGATTTGCTTTACTCTGTATTTCTGCTTTGGCATTAAAGTATTCGCCTAGTTGTTTGCCGCAAGACATTAAGTCTTGGCCATTACCAATCAATTCTTTGACCGCACCAATAGCAGCATTTGCAGTCTGGACTATAGCTATAGTTTCGAGAATCATTGATCTCTCCAGAACAGAGTTTAAGGTGGGCTTTTAAGTGGTACCCGAACCACCCCGATGTTTTTTGTGAATAAACACTCAGCTTATTGCTTTCTCTTCGCCATCATGGTTTAACGAAGCCAGAGGTAAGGTAGCGTGCGGATAGTAATATGACCTCTGGTCCCATACGTGCATAACTGCACATTCTATCACGCGTTGGAATTACTTTACTTCAATCTTTTTGATATGAGTTTCCGGAACTTCACGTTCAAGTGTGACTTTCAGTAAACCATTAAGCATTTCTGCATTAGTTACCTTAATATCATCACTTACATTGAACACTCTAGTAAAAGGCCGTAAAGCCAACCCATTAAAGATCTTTACAGATTCATCTTTTTCGGGTGCTGTACCTTTTACCGTTAGTTTACTGCCTTCTAAAGTAACTTCAACATTAGTTTTGTCGAATCCAGCTAAAGCCATTTCAATAATGTAGGAATTGGCATCAGCTCTAATAATGTTATAGGGAGGATAGTTAGTTGTATTTTGACTAATACGATCAAACATATCTTCATAACCAACAAAAAACTTGTCGAAATTCTTAATTAAGGGTAGTGTAGTCATAATTTTTCCTTTTCAGCGAAAATTTAAAGGGTTACCTTGTGGCTAACCCTAGTTTAACAAAAAGAGTTACTTATCGTATAACTCTACTTTACATCCAGCTTTCCTATGTCCCTTCCAGGCGACAAAACCCCCTAAGCGAAGGGCATAATAAGCTGCATAATTTAAGACGTGTATACCATTTTGTTCAATATTAATATCTCTGAACAGTATATCTGCCTCTTTTTGTGTCATTACAGGACTAACTTGGTGTTTGTTAGCCTTTAATAACACAGTATACTTATAAATATAGTCATGCACTAGGCCACCCATAAGTAAAATACCTACAGGGGACAGCCAAGATGCTAAGAATTTGGGAACAGAAGCACCATCAAAGGTAAAACCGGCAGGAATTACATATTCCTCTCCGTTTAGCTCAAAAACAAAGTCTTTAGCTATTTCCCATTGTCTAACACCCCAAAACCAGTGCCAAATAGCACCCCAGAAGCCTTTACCATCAGTTGGTATTCGGATTGGCCTCATATTGGGCATTTCTTTATATTTAAAGCCTACAATATCTTCATTTTGATCAATACCCACTAGATTAGCTAACCATCCTACTAGGATAAGTACTAAAACTGCAGTGAATATCCAATATGAATATAAAAGATCTATAATTGTTTCAACCATTTCTATTTAATCCTAATTTTACAAGCCTCTTCATAAAGTTTAGCACATTCAGCACTACAGTATAAGACTGAATAATG
>Ga0255753_1000511_pt1 | contig 50719 bp, 54 predicted proteins | sample 041ome_10_FD_179953 | JGI IMG/M metagenome (GOLD analysis project Ga0255753, IMG submission 179953) | Coastal salt marsh microbial communities from the Groves Creek Marsh, Skidaway Island, Georgia - 041412US metaG (version 2) | ecosystem: Environmental > Aquatic > Marine > Intertidal zone > Salt... | reverse complement strand
CCATTGCGGAAGAAGACATCGAGCAGGAGAAAATCGTCAAGCGCAAGCGCTAGACGAGACGGGTTAAGAAGACACAGACATGGGTGCACAACTTCGGGTCTACCGGGCGAAGATTCGCTCGGCGAAAGCGACCAAGAAGATTACGCGAGCAATGGAGCTGATTTCGGCCTCGCGTATCCAAAAGGCGCAACAGCGCATGGCGGAAGCAGCCCCCTATTCGCGGGCTGTGACCCGCGCCGTCTCCGCCGTGGCCACGTACTCCAGCGTCGACCACCCTCTATTGGTCGAGGCCGAAAACCCCACCCGCGCAGCGGTTGTCATTTTTGCGGCCGACCGTGGTTTGGCGGGAGCCTTCTCCGCCCAGGTGCTTCGTGAAGCGGGAGACCTCGCCGAGCGGCTGAAGTCCGAAGGCAAAGAGGTTGTCTACTTTGTGCTCGGTCGTAAGGCGGTGCAGTACTTCCAGTTCCGCCAGCGCCCGATGGAGCGCACCTGGCTCGGTGGCTCAGACCAACCACAGTTTGAGACAGCCAAAGAGGTTGCCGACACGGTGATTGAGAAGTTCACCCAAGACTCCACCGAGGGTGGCGTGGACGAGATTCACATCGTTTACAACCGCTTCGTTTCGCTCGTGACCCAGCAACCTGAAGTGGTCCGCATTCTCCCGCTCGAAGTGGTGGAGGGTGTCGAAGAAGTGGAAGAGACCGAAGTCTTCCCGCTCTATGAGTTCGAGCCCGAGCCCGATGACGTGTTGGACGCTCTGCTTCCGCGCTACATCGAAACCCGAATCTTCCAAGCGATGCTGCAGTCGGCAGCGAGTGAGCACGCGGCCCGCCAGAAGGCGATGAAGTCCGCGAGTGACAACGCCGACAAGCTCATCCTGGAATACACCCGCTTGGCCAACAATGCTCGCCAGGCAGAAATTACCCAACAGATTTCCGAAATCGTCGGTGGCGCGAACGCGCTACAGGACTCCTAAGAAAGAAAGAGACAGCGACATGGCACAAGCGAAAACGGCGGTAGTTACCGGACGTATTGCCAGGGTGACCGGTCCCGTGGTGGACATCGAGTTCCCGAGCGACCACATTCCTGAGATCTACAACGCGCTTCGTACCACGATCACGATGGGCAAAGAGAAGAGCGATCTGACCTTGGAGGTCGCCCAGCACCTCGGTGACAACCTGGTGCGCGCCATCGCCCTGAAGCCCACCGACGGTCTCGTTCGTGGCCAGGAAGTGGAAGACACCGGAAACCCGATCATGGTGCCAGTCGGTGACGTCACCAAGGGCAAGGTGTTCAACGTTCTGGGTGAAGTGCTGAACTCGGACAAGCCCATCCCCGCTTCCGCTGAGCGCTGGAGCATCCACCGCACACCTCCCGCCTTCGACCAGTTGGAGTCCAAGACTCAGCTGTTTGAGACCGGTATCAAGGTCATCGACCTGCTCACCCCGTATGTGCAGGGTGGAAAGATTGGTCTCTTCGGTGGTGCCGGTGTGGGTAAGACTGTGTTGATTCAGGAAATGATTCAGCGTGTGGCCCAGGACCACGGTGGTGTGTCGGTATTCGCCGGTGTGGGTGAGCGTACCCGTGAGGGTAACGACCTGATCGGTGAGATGGAAGAAGCCGGCGTGTTTGACAAGACCGCCCTCGTCTTCGGCCAGATGGATGAGCCGCCGGGAACCCGTCTTCGTGTGGCGCTCTCCGCACTGACCATGGCGGAGTACTTCCGTGACGTGCAGAACCAGGACGTGCTGTTGTTCATCGACAACATCTTCCGTTTCACCCAGGCCGGTTCTGAGGTGTCGACGCTTCTGGGTCGTATGCCCTCCGCGGTGGGTTACCAGCCAAACCTGGCTGATGAGATGGGTGTCTTGCAGGAGCGCATCACCTCGACCCGAGGCCACTCGATCACCTCGCTGCAGGCCATTTATGTGCCCGCGGACGACTACACCGACCCGGCCCCGGCGACGACCTTCGCGCACTTGGATGCGACCACCGAGCTCTCGCGTGAAATTGCCTCGCGCGGTCTCTACCCCGCTGTGGACCCGCTGACCTCCACCAGCCGGATCCTCGACCCGATGTACATCGGTGAGGACCACTACCGCGTGGCCACCACGGTGAAGCAGATTCTGCAGAAGAACAAGGAACTGCAGGAAATCATCGCCATTTTGGGTGTTGACGAGCTCTCGGAAGAAGACAAGGTCACGGTCTCCCGTGCCCGTCGTATCCAGCAGTTCCTCTCGCAAAACACCTACATGGCGAAGAAGTTCACCGGTGTGGAGGGCTCGACGGTGCCGCTCAAGGACACCATTGAGTCCTTTGACGCCATTTGCCGTGGTGACTTTGACCACGTCGCTGAGCAGGCGTTCTTCAACGTTGGCCCGATCACCGATGTGGAAGAGAAGTGGGCGAAAATGCAGAAGGAAATGGACTAGACGTGAAAACCCTTCAGGTCACCGTCGTCTCCGCCACCCAGGAAGTCTGGTCCGGCGAGGCGGAAATGGTGGTCGCCCGCACCACCGAAGGTGAAATCGGTATTCTCGCCGGCCACCAGCCCACCCTGGGTGTTTTGGCTGCCGGTGAGGTGCGGATCACCACGGGTGGTGGCGAAAAAATTACGGCTAAAGCCGAGGATGGGTTCCTTTCTGTCGACAACGACCAGGTGATGGTCGTCGCTGGTCAGGCGGAAATCGTCTCCTAAGCATGCGCATCGTCCTCCCGCCGTCGGAAACAAAGCAACCTGGCGGGCAGGCGGGCTCCTCTGTGGAGTGGTCGTCGCTGGTGCTGCCTGAGCTCACCGCGACTCGTGAACAGATTGCCTCTGATCTCGTTGCACTGATTGCATCGCTCGACGCCCCGAAAGCCCTGGGCTTGGGAGCAAAAGGCGCCGAATGGCTTGAGGCCAACCAGGAGTTGTTGTCCTCGCCGGTGATGCCCGCCATCAATCGCTATACCGGCGTAGTCTTTGACGCTCTGGGCTACGAAACGATGAACGAGGGCGCGCGGCAACGGGTGGCGGAGTGCGTGTGGTTGTTCTCGGCACTATTTGGCCCGATTCTCGCCACCGACCTCATTCCCCGCTACCGTCTCTCCTTCGATTCCAAACTTCCCGGGGTGAGTCTGAAGGCGAGATGGGGGGAGCACGCGACGGCCATCTGGGCCCACGACTTCACTGTGGATCTGCGTAGCGAGGGCTATCGCGCCCTCGCCCCACTGACCCCGGGTTCGGGAGTGTTTGTGCGTGTGGTGAAGGACCTCAGCGGTGGTGCGGCGGCGGGCCATGCGAACAAAGCCACTAAGGGCAGGTTTGTGCGCGCGATTGTTGACTCGGGGGCGCGATTCAACAGCGGAGATGACGTGTTGGCCTGGGCCGATGACCACGGCTTTGACATGGCGCCACGAACCGACGCTCCTGGGGAGCTCCTGCTTGCGGTTATCGACTAGCTCACGACGTCAGCGAGGCTCTGCCACTGCTGCTGGTTAATCGAGTACCAAGCCCAGGTTCCGCGCTTTTCCCGCTCGAGCAAGCCCACGGAGGTGAGCGTCTTCAGGTGGTGGCTGATGGTTGGCTGGCTCACACTGATCGCTTCCGCCAGATCGCATACGCACGCCCGTCCGTCGGGCTGAGCGTTAATGAGCGAGAGAATCTGTAGCCGGGTGGGGTCGGCGATGGCCTTCAGCAGACGGGTGAGCTCTTCTGCTTGTTTGCGCTCCAGAGGCGAGCTCAATCCAGCGGGCGCGCACTGTGCCACGTTCACCGGCAATGGAATCGGAATCACGGGCGTCCTCCTAGGTGAACACTTGGCAAACTGGCGATATTTTGACGGCTATCTATATAGATACCTGTCACACTAGAAGGGTATCTGAACCGGAGAGAAGGAATCCCGAGTGACCCTCAGTCTGCGGCTTTTTGCTGAGTTTCTGGGCACAGCACTCTTGGTTGCTGTGGTTGTGGGCTCCGGCATCATGGTAGACACCCTCACCTCTGACATGGCTGTGGCGCTGCTACTCAACCAGCTTGCGACAATCCTCGCTCTCGGAGTTCTTGTCGCGCTGCTGCTACCAATTTCCGGAGCGCAAATCAACCCCGCCGTGACCCTCACGATGATGATTCGTCGCACGATGATGCTCTCGGAAGGCCTCGGCTACATCGTGGTGCACCTCTTCGGTGGGGTTCTGGGAACCACCGCCGCCCACGCCATGTTCGACCGTGCGCTGATTGAGGTCTCGACCAACGACCGCATCACCCCCGGGACATTCCTGGGTGAAATGATTGCCACCACCGGGCTGATTGCATTGATTCTCACGGCGATCTATCAACACAAGACCTCGTGGTTGCCGCTGTTGGTGCCCGCCTGGATTGGCGCGGGATACTTCTTCACCTCCTCGACGTCTTTTGCGAACCCCGCGGTCACCATCGGCCGCATGTTTACCGAGACATTCAGCGGTATCGCGCCGTCTTCGGCGCCGTGGTTTATTGCCGCCCAACTTCTGGGCGTTGTCATTGCCCTAGTCCTGATATCCCCGTTTGAGCGGGCCTACGCGAAGGAGCACCACCATGAGTGAGTCGACACCTACTGTTCTGTTCGTCTGCGTTCACAACGCCGGTCGAAGCCAAATGGCCGCCGGCTATCTTCGTCACCTCGCGGGCGACCGCGTTCAGGTGTTGAGTGCCGGGAGTGAACCCAAAGACCAGATCAACCCCATTGCGGTCGAGGCAATGGCCGAGGAGGGTATCGACATCGCCAACAACACCCCCAAGATTCTCTCTGACGAGGCTGTTCAGGCCTCCGACGTGGTGATCACGATGGGCTGTGGTGACGCCTGCAAGTTCTACCCCGGCAAGCGTTACGAGGATTGGAAGCTCGATGACCCTGCTGGCCAAGGAATCGAGGCCGTCCGCGTTATTCGCGACGACATCAAGGGTCGTATTGAACAGCTAATTAGCGAAATCGCTCCCTAATCTGCTTGGAGTACACCCTCCAGCTCGAGCAGGGCGATCTTGGTCGGAACACCCGAACCACCGCTATAGCCCGTCAGAGCACCATTGGAGCCCACCACTCTGTGGCAGGGGATGATGATGGGAATGGGGTTCTTGCCCACCGCGCCCCCCACAGCCCGTGCTTTGCCGGGATGCCCCGCGGCCTCACCGAGCTGTTCGTAGCTCATGGTTACCCCGTAGGGAATTTCTGAGAGTGTTTGCCAAATCTCGTCTTGGAAGTCCGTGCCGCCGGCACTCAAGGGCAGGTCGAAGGTGGTGCGCACCCCTTGGAAATACTCCGCCAGTTGGGATGCAGCTCGGGTGAGCACCGGCTGGAGGCCCTCAGAGTCCTCTTTTTCTGAAACACCGATATCGAGGGAGGTGAGAACTCCGTCCACAGCGCGAAGCGTGATGAGTCCGAGTGGTGAATCAACAGTGAGAGCGCTGTGCTGAGCCATCACTCCAGTGTACGACCCTGCTACTGCGAGCTCACTTCCTCCGTCTCGCCAATAGAGTCTTGCTCTTCCAAGGTGATGTTGATGCCCTGGTTGAGCTCGCCGAGCTCCTGGTTCAAAATGTTCAACTGATCGAGCAGGGCGTTGTACTCGTCGATTTCTTGCAGGATTTCGTCACGCTCGGCTTTGAGGGCTTCTTGACGGGCAATCAGATTGTCGCGCTCGTCATCAAACTTGTTCGCCCCCGCCACGTCTTCACCGGCGTTGTAGCGGGCCACACGGTCGTTGTAGATGCTGATATCAGCGCCCAAGACGGCGGCATCGAGTTCGTATTGCGCCTTGAGCGCGTCAATGGAGTCGCTACGGGCTTCCAGGTCATCGGCGAGTGACTGCAGTTCACTATCGAAGCTGGCGAAGACCGCATACACCTGGTCTGCGAGGGCGACGACTGCTTGGCGGTCGACAAAGTACTCCGCGTAGTGCGCCTCTAATTGATCGGGCAATTCAGAGATTTCTGTACCCATCAGGGCATAGAGCTCAGGGATACGCGAGTTGGGGTCGTTGGCCTCGTAGCTGGCGATGCGCTCGTGCAAGGGGTGGTCATCGGGCAACGCCGCGAAGCCTTCTTCGAGCAGCACTCCCAGTCGCTCTTTCTCAGTCGTGGTGAAGCGATCCCACGCCGCGTGCAGCATCTCGTGCGCGGCAATGACCGGCTCCATCGCCTCGAGTCGTTCATCGGAGACGTCGTAGAGATAGATGCGTTTTTCCGCCAGGCGATAGCAGCCCAAGACTCCGATGCCCGGCTCATCGCGGGAACAGTAGCGGTCAAACTCTCCGGCAGGAACAATCTCGGGCAGAGAGGCAAAGAGATAGACCTCTCCTTCACCGGTGAGTGACGCGTCCCGGACGTAGGTGAGCAACTCGGGGTCCGGTTCGAACTGGAGGGCAATCGCGCGGTCGCTAATCCACTGTCGGTTTTCACCCACCCAGGTGGCACCCCAGGCGAGAGCGCCCTGGCCAGCAATGGCAATTAGGGCCAAGACAATGACAAATCCGCGCCACAGGCGCGTCGCTGGCGTCATATTCTCACCCCTCAGGCCGAGGCTAGCTGTTCATGACAGCAATGGAGGCATTCAACGCCGTCGCAAACAGCAGCCACATCCAATAGGGGAGGATGAGTACGGCAGCGACCTTGCTGACCGCCCAGAAACGCACCACTGTGGCGAGCACCACAAAATCCAGCAACACAATCCACACCAACGAGACCCACAGGCCTACTCCGCCGACGACGTCGTATCCGACAAAGAACAGCGGTGTCCACGCTGCCGACATCGCCAACTGTCCTGCGTAAAGGCCGAGGGCGACATATCGAAAAGAACTAATGGGCTGTCGCCACACCAACCACGCGGCAATCGCCATCAAGGCATAGAGCAAACCCCAGACGGGACCAAAGACTTCGTTCGGCGGGGTCCAGAGCGTCTTTTCACTCGCCGCGTACCACCCTTCGATGGCGGCTGCGCTCGAGAGCGCAGCGATACCGGCGACGGCGAGAGCGACGATGCCGAAAACAATCAGGCCCCCCAAATCGGACACCAACGAGCGGTCGCTGGAGCGACTGTCCTCGCGGGGTTCGATGCTTTCACTCGACACGCTCGAGTGTCCTTCCTAAGAAATGGGAACACATTTCGACTCGGATACTTTAAGCGCTGTAGCTGGGCAAGCCCTCAATTTCTGCTTGAGGGTTTCCGGGTGTGTCGGCGTCTCCCGCATGCCTCCGCTGGCGAGGGTGATCAGGCCGGTAGCCTGCCCTCGTGAGCTTGTTCGAACGTGATGACGTGGCCCCACCGGAGCCCTGCTCACGCTGTGGGGAATTGGTCGTCCGCACCAGCCTGTTTTGCCCCAAGTGTGGCCAATCGCGGGTCAACCCGCTGCCGAAAGCTCCTGAGCCAGAACCCGAAGAGCCCGCCGAAGAACCCGAAGAGCCCGCCGAATCTGACACCCACGCGGAGGCTGAAGAGCAGGAGAAGCGCTCAACTCTCTCGCGCACGACCGATTGGATTATCAAGAGCATTGCCCGTGTCGGGCAGGGTGGGCCCTCAGGCGAGCCTGAGGCCGAGTCGTCAGATGAGCCTGAGGCAGAAGAAGTAGCGGGAGAATCCCGTGCGGGCGGGCCCACGTCGAGTTGGCCCTCGCGACTGCAGCAGTCTTCACGGGCTCAAACTCGATTCGTGCTGGTCGCTGCAGATGGCCGGCAATTCACCCTGGGTGAGACGCTGAGCGGTGTGGGGTCCGCTGAGGCTCCGCCCGAGGGTGAGCAGATGTGGTGGATTTGCCTCACCGCCCCCGATAACTCCATTGATCCCATTCACCTGCGCTGTGGTGTGGAGGACGGGTTGTTCTGGATCGAAGACGCCAACAGCATCATGGGCACCGTCATTAGCGAACCGGGTCGAGCCCCGCTTCAATGCATTCCTTTCGAGCGCTACTTTGTGGTGCGCGGTGCCGACCTTCAGTTGGGCTCCCTCGTTCTCACCCTCCAGTAGTCCACAACTCCCTTCTCATCGAAACCCCTCCCACAAACTGCGGGGTTCTGCCCTAGGGCCTCTCCTCTCGATGCAATCAGGCGGTGAGCTCACTCCCGGCACCCGCCTCACCACCACCTCCGCGGTTTCCCGTCATTGCAATCGTCGCCCCCCTCGTCATTTCAGCGCTTCTCTTCCTCATCCTCCGCAGCAGCTACGTGCTGATTTTTGCCCTGCTGGGCCCGGTGATGGCGCTGTCTTCGTGGTGGGAGGCTCGGCGCGCTCATCGCGCCGAGATCGCGCGACACGAGAAGGCGCAGCGCGAACGCGATGAAGAGGAACGGGCGCAGGAGAAGCGCCGTAAAAGAGAAGAGATACGTCAGCTCGAGACGCGTTTTCCCACCCCACCCAGTGGATGCAACAACCCCTGTGGCGACCACAGCGCACCGCAGAAGGCCCCGCAATCCGCATTGGTTGTGGCACGGGGACCAACTCCGAGGGAGAAGCGCTGATTGGTGCTCCGATGGTCGCGCAGGCACCCCGCGGCATCGCATTAGTCGGGCCCGCTGGACTCACCGAACATTGTTGGCCCGCCCTCGTGACGTCAGTGGCAATTCATCAGTCACGAAGTAACGCACCGCCACTGGAGAGGTGGTGGCCGAAAGACCGGCCACCACTCGCCCAAGTAGAAGTGGTGACTTCAGTTGATGAAGCGATGGTGGTTCAACGTTGCGAGGACGAAGCGGCAGTCGATGAGCGCGTCGACAACGTCTTGAGGGTGGTCTCGCCGGGATATGCCCAATGGTTTCGAGACGGGGTGATGGTCTCAGAGGCGGTCCGACTCGACCGCCTCTCGGTCCATGAGGCGCTGCGGTTATGGCAATTCCTAGAGCAGTGGTTTCCTCCTACCCGAGACAAGCGGGAGGCTCCACCGGAGCCCTCTCGGGACAATCTCGTGCTTCGCTGGTCGGCCACCGGCTGGAGTGACTTGGTGCGCTCCGGTCCTCACGGCGTCATCTGGGGACAGAGCGGCTCGGGAAAAACGGTGCTGATGAACACTCTGATTCAGTCGATTTCCCGTCGCTATCGGCCTGAAGAGGTCCAGGTAGTCGTGGTCGACTTCAAAGGCGGAAGCGGGCTCGCCGTGATTGACCAGCTGCCTCACCTGGTGGGGGCCCTGAGTGACTTAGACGGTCCCCTCACTGCCCGCGCGTTCCACGGCATTGGAGCTGAAATTCGCCGAAGAGAGCGTATGTTGCGCGAGCACAGAGCTCCTGATCTCTCTGCGCTTCCTCTCTCGGTGAAGTGTCCTCGGACACTCCTCGTGATTGACGAGGTGGCTGCGCTCATTCACCAACATCCCGAATGGGAGGCGTTGTTCGAGGACATTGCCTCGAGAGGCCGCGCGCTAGGCCTTCACCTACTTCTCATCGGCCAACGTGTCGCCGGTCAAGTGCCTCGGGCGGTGCTCGCCAACGCGTCACTGCGGATGTGTTTGCGCATTGGAGACCCTTCCGAAGCGAGTGACATTTTGCGCGGAGCAAGTGCCAGCGACATCAATGCCCTTGTCGCCGCACCGGCGGGAACGATTGCCGTCTCAGACGGCGTGCAGCTGATCGTGGGGCAGGTGGAGCCTCTGCCCGATACTCCAGCACGGCCGGGTGTTGTGATGCCCCTGTGGTTACCGGCGCTTCCGCAGCGTGTGGAAAACAGCGCATCAGGTGTTCTGGCCCTCATGGATAACCCCGAGGAGCAGAGCCAATTTCCACTTCGCATCGATGACATCCCCCGAGGCGTTGTTCTTGCCTCTGGCGATTCGAGTGCTGGACACAGCACACTCCTGGGGCGATGGGCGGGCGCAGTGGGGGAGGAGTCGAGCGAGGTTCTCCCGCCAGACCTGATCGGACTCACCGCCCGACTCCTCACACTGGTCGGACACCTACAAGAGCTGCCGCAGATGCTGGGCATCGATCGACTCGATCGGATCTGTCGGGGGCAGTCTGAGGCGTTTCGAGAGTGGATAGCTGAGCTCATCCACACGTTAGGTAGGCTACTCGCTGATCAGCCACGCCCGACACATCTGGTCGTTACCGTGGCACCCGGCACCCCTGAGGCACGGGTGTTGCGTCGTCTGCTGGCGAGTCATATTTACGTGCGCCACGCCCTGGATAACCACTCTGAGCTTCTGCCCCATGGTGTTCCGTCCACAGATTCCCCTCCGGGGCGCATCGTTTTCAATGGGATATGGGGGCAAGTATTCATCCCCTCACACGATGAGCTCCAGCCGCCGCGGGCACCGGAGGTGGCACCAATGCCAAAGGATGCTCTCGTGGTGTGCCAGCAGCTCGAGGCCTGCGTTGACGGTGACAACCTGATCACACTGGCACAGGCCGATGAACGGTTCTTTGACCTTGAGCGCGCCTACCGCTCGGGCCAGCTGGTCTTAGTCGGTGTCGCGGGTGATGCGTTGCGGGCATTGCGCATCCCGCCCGTGCCCGCAACAGCCAGCCCTGAGGGCTGGCTGTTGGGACCCGCGGGTATCGCGTTGGTAAGAGTCGGAGGCTTAGGTGCCCTGGAGGACCGAGTCGATGCTGACCGAGTCGAGACCGAGAGCCTCGCCGACCGCGCCACTGGTCAGTAATCCGGCGTGGGTGCTCAAGCCCTTGGCTAATGATCCGTCCGCCTTGAGAGCATCCCGCCATCCGTGGTTGGCCAAGGCGTTCGCGTAACGCATGGTCGCATTGGTGAGCGCCACCGTGGACGTCACGGGCGTTGCCCCCGGCATGTTCGCGACGCAGTAATACACGCTGCCGTGCACATCAAAGGTGGGGTCTGCGTGGGTGGTGGGTTTTGACCCTTCGAAGCACCCTCCCTGGTCCACGGCAATGTCCACCAGGACGCTGCCGGGCTTCATCCGAGACACCAAGTCAAGCGACACCAACTTGGGGGCGCGAGCCCCTGGAATGAGGACCGAGCCAATCACGAGGTCAGCCTCGAGACAGGCGCGCTCAATCTCCAGCGAGTTGGACGCCAGCGTGGTGATTCGACCCGCGTAGAGCGCGTCAAGCTCACGAAGCCGCTGCAGGTTCGTGTCCAATACGGTGACCCGGGCACCGAGGCCGACGGCGACCGAAACAGCGTTCGTGCCGGCCACACCGCCGCCGAGGACCACCACGTTAGCGGGGTGGGTGCCGGGAACACCGGGTACCAGTTGTCCTCGTCCGCCCTGGGGTTTGAGCAGAGCGTGGGCTCCCACAATTGCGGAGAGGCGACCGGCCACTTCACTCATGGGAGCGAGCAGCGGCAATTGCCCCGTGGGCAGCTGCACCGTCTCGTAGGCGATGCTGGTCATCTTGCTCTTCATCAGCGCCTGGGTCAGCTCTGGCTCGGCCGCGAGGTGGAGGTAGGCAAAAAGCACCAGGTCTTCACGGAAGTGACCATATTCTTCGGCGATGGGTTCTTTAACCTTCACCACCATGTCCGCCTCGCCCCAGCAGCTGGCGGCGTCAGCGACGATGGTGGCGCCCTCCGAGCTGTAGTCAGAGTCGGCAATTCCACTGCCTTCACCAGCACCCTTTTCAATGAGTACTTGGTGGCCGTGGGTAGTGAGTTCACGCACTCCCGCGGGCGTCATTGCCACACGGAATTCGTTGTTTTTGATTTCGCGGGGAACCGCAACCTTCATGATGTATCGATGTCCTCTCGGCGCCCGAAAGGGCGCCATAGAGAACATTAGTCCAGTGTGACCTTCAGTCCACCGAGCTCCTGGGAACCCCCGAATACCCGCTCACTGTTGGCCGAAATCAGCCCCCGCGCGGTGGTGTCATCAAGTGCTCCCGCGAGGCGCAGTGCCTCGAGTGCAACGGGAGTCGTGGCCCGCATGGACCCGTCAAGAATCTTCACCGCAGCCGCCACCCCGTTAGGTAGTGCAATCACGACCAGGCCCTCTGCGCCGATCTTGGCGATGCCCCCCAACCGCTCGATCACGACGGTGTTGGCATGCCCCTCACCCGCAATCGCCCAGGCATGGGCGTTCACGGCGCTCACAATCCGCTGAGCCAGAGGATCCTCCGATGCCACCAAAGACGCCATCGCCCGCGCCAAGCCCATCACCGACAGTGCGTGGAGCGGGGCACCGCAGCCGTCGGTAGACGAGTCAGTAATGGGCTCGCCGCTGTAGGCCTCGATGGTGGCCACGATCTCCTGTTGAAGCGGGTGGCTGGGGGAGAGGTAACTATCGAGCTCCCAGCCTTTGTGCTGGCAGGCCGCAAGAAACCCCGCGTGTTTGCCCGAGCAATTCATCGCCAACTGGTTTGGCTCCGTCTCCCCTTCCGCCACCATCGCCAGCCGCTCTTTTCGATCGAGGGGCCAATCCGCGGGGCATTGGAGAAGCTCGGGGCTCAGCTGCTGGCCAAAGAGGAATTCTTTGACAGCGGTGCGGTGTCGGCCAGAGCCACTGTGGCTCGCCGTGGTGAGGGCCACTTCGAGGTCGCTGAGCTCCACGCCGGTGTGAAGTACCGCGAGGGTTTGTAGTGGTTTCAGAGTCGAGCGAGGGTAGACCGCAACGCGGGGATCCCCCACCGAACCGAGCTTCTTACCCTCCGAATCCATCACGGCGACGACACCGTGGTGGATGGATTCCACTCGCCCGTCTCTCACCAATTCGGCAACGGGTTGCGTTGCCTGGGGGGAGAGCCAGGTCGCCACAGCGACTACCCGAGTGAGCTCAGTGCGTCATCGAGCACCGATACGGCGTCGCGCAACAGCTCATCCGAGATGACGACGCTGGGGAGGAAGCGCAGAACGTTGCCGAAGGTGCCGGCGTTGAGGAAGAGCACACCCTGCTGAAGCGCGTAGGCCTGGACGGCCTTGACGGCGTCGGCTGCGGGCGCACCCGTGGCGTCGACGAGCTCAATGGCCAACATGGCACCCTTACCTCGCACGTCCGCAATCAAGCTGTGTTTCGCCTGTAGTGCCTGCAGGGCGGGCTTCAGGGTGGCTTCGACGCGCTTCGCTTCGGCGATCAGACCGCGGCGCTCCACATCCTCGAATACCGCGACCACGGCTGCCGCGGCGACCGGGTTGCCACCGAAAGTCCCTCCCAAGCCACCGGGGTGGCTGGCGTCCATGATGTCAGCGCGGCCAGTCACGGCAGCAATCGGCAAACCGCCACCGATGCCCTTCGCCGAGGTGGTCAGGTCGGGCACGATTCCGAAGTGTTCTGATCCGAAGTATGCGCCGGTGCGCACCATTCCGCTTTGGACTTCGTCGGAGACGTAGACGATTCCGTTGTTGTGGCACCATTCGACCAATGCGGGGAGATAGCCCTCAGCGGGGACAATGAACCCGCCCTCACCCTGGATGGGTTCGACCACGAGGCAGGCAATCTGGCTTGCCCCGACGCGCTTTTCCAAATGGGTGATAGTGCGCTTGGCGGCTTCTTCACCGCTGAGACCATCGTGGAACGGCGAAGAGTTGGGTGCGTGGTGCACGGAACCCGCGAGCGGGCCAAAACCGGTGCCGTAGGGGTGCATGTTGTAGTTCATCGAGGCGGTGAGGTTGGTGCGGCCGTGGTAGCCGTGGTGCAACACCGCAACCTCGGTGCGACCGGTGTATTTCCGGGCAATCTTCACGGCGTTTTCGACCGCTTCAGCACCGGAGTTGACGAACACGCTCTTCTTCTCAAAATCGCCCGGGGTGTGCTCGGCGAGGAGCTCGGCTGCGCGAATGTAGGACTCGTAACCGACCAAACCAAAAAGGGTGTGAGTGACCTTACCCACCTGGTCGCGCACGGCCTCGACCACCGCGTTGTTGGTGTGTCCCACGGTGGTGACACCGATACCGCCGGTGAAGTCGATGAACTGGTTGCCATCAACGTCGACAATGATCGCGTCGTGGGCGCGGTCGATGTAAATGGGGAAAGCTTCGCTGACGCCCTGAGAGACCACCCTCACGCGGCGATCGTGGAGCGCCTTCGAGTTGGGCCCAGGAATCTCGGTAATTATCCGACGCTCAGGGCTGATGTCACTTGCGGTTGCAGGGGAAAGAGTGTCTGTCATAGTGGCTCCAGTGTAGACCTCGGTTCGTGGGAAACTGAGAGCACAACCGGCAGTAACGAGAGGGTGTGTAGCGTGTCAGAACACCGCTTTTCCCTCACCGTTTCGCGAGAACCCATCGACCCGACTCAGTCGGTCTCACCGCGGAAGCAGGCTCGCCGTCACGTGGTGTCGGCAGAGCACAAACCCCCGCTGCGCGGCTCTGCAGCGGCAACCTTTCACGGCGAGGTTGAGCGGTGGAACCCTGAAGAGTTGTTTCTTGCCTCCCTCGCACAATGCCACTTGCTGAGCCTTCTCTATGTGTTCGAGCGAGATGGCGTCGGTGAGGTGGAGTGCACCATCGACGCGGAGGCGATTCTGCTCGTGGAGCCCTCGGGGGCGGGGCGCATCACGGCCGTCACACTCACCCCGACGACACGCACCGACGCCGAAGCTGCCGCGGTCTATGCCGCTCACGCCGAAGCAGAAAAACTCTGCTTCATCGCCAATTCGGTGAGCTGTGAGGTCACCGTCACCCCCCAGGTGGTGAGTGCGTCCGCATCGGACACTCAGGGTTGAGGTGGCATGATGAGCCTTTGTTCTCCCTCCCCCTAAGGATTGTCGTGAAAAAAGCTCCCCTCGCTCTGGGTCTTGTCGCCCTCTTCGCTTTGAGTGGTTGTCAGGCTGCTTCCGAGCCCACCGAAGAGGTTGCTGCGTCCACCGGGTCGGAGGAGAGCTTGGTCGATGGTTGTGCCCAATCTGGCGCCACGGTCGAAACACTGACTATTAGCGTCGACGTGTCAGCGTCGCCCAGCGTCGAGTTCGAAGGGCCTTTGGAAGTCGCCCGCACCGAAAAGACCACCGTGGTCTCTGGCGGGGGAGAGACGGTCGAGGAGCTTGACCGCGTTCAGGTCGCCTACGCCTACTTCAACGGAGCAACCGGCGCGGAAATCGGACACATTGGTTATGACGGTGAATCTCCTGACGTGATTCCCGCCGACACCTCCTTCCCCTTCCTTACCGGTGTGGTCTACACCCTGCTGTGCTCGCAAGTGGGTGACCGCGTTGCCGCCGTCATTCCCGCGGAAGAAGCGTTTGGCGCAGAAGGCGCCCCCGAATACGGGCTGGAAGCCGGTTCACCGGTCGTGTTCGTCGCTGACATTCTCGGCATCCAGCCGCCGCCCGAGCCTGCTCTTGAGCAGCTCGAGGGTGAGCAGGCGGAAGCACCGGCAGGATTCCCCAGCGTGGAGTGGGACGACTCTGGTCAACCCATCGTGGCGATCCCCGAGGGTGAGGTGCCCACGGATTACGCAGTCGCGACCGTCATCAACGGCGAGGGCGCCATGGTCTACGACGGTGCGAACATCATCGTTCACTATCACGGCGTGAACTGGAACACCGGAGAAGTCTTTGACTCCAGTTGGCAGCGCGGTGAACCCGCCAGCTTCCCCACCTCCGGCGTCATCCCGGGCTTCCGAGACGGACTGGTCGGACAGACCGTGGGCTCGCGCGTGTTCATCACGATCCCGCCGGCCCTTGGCTATGGCCCGAGTGGGGGAACCGGAGATGGACGTATCGGCGCCGAAGACACGATTTTCTTCGTCGTCGACATCCTCGGTCTTCAGTAAGCGGGACGTAGCGAGGCGATGCGCTCGCGCGCCCGGCGCATGCTGGGTGATTCAGGTCCCAGGACGAAGCCGATGAACCACACGGTGGCGGAGGCGATCTGTAGTGCGGGCCACCAGGGCTTTTTCAACCCCAGCATCTCGCGGTAGTCATCATCGAGGCTCGCCACAGCTCCGGCAGCCAGAAGTCGGTATCCCGGTTTCATCGACGCGGGAAGCGGGGGATGGAGGATGAAATGTAGTGCGTCTTTCACGCGCTCATCCCGGCGCAGCTGGGGTTTGTAAGCGGCGATGGTTTCGCGCAGTTCTGCTTCTGAGCGCGGGGGGTTGGGGTATCCCATGAGTTCTCCCGCTTTGGCCCATTCCCGCACGTAACGGTCAGCACCGCTCTCGTCCTCGCTTGGGGGGATCGAGCCACCCATTTTTTGGTGGGCGCTCAAAAACGATTCGGTAAACACCAGATGCACCCAGGCGAGTAGGTCAGCGTCTTGGGCGGTGTAGCCTGTGCGCTCTCCCTCATTGGTGTCGTACGCTCCCCGCACCCGATCGTGAATGCGGGTCACTCGAGCCATTTCTCGATCAACGATTTCGGTGGAACCGAAGGTGGTGACCACGACCCATCGCACGGTCCCGGCGAGGCGACCGAGGGGGTCGGAGTGGTAGCGCGAATGCTCGGCCACACCGGCCATCGCCCCGGGGTGAAGCGCCTGCATCAACAGAGCGCGGATTCCTCCGACCAGGGTGGGGTTGGACCCGTGTACTGTCCACACCGCGCTTCCCTCACCGAAATAGCCGGCATCGGAGCCTTCACTCATCTGCGGAACCCAGGGCGCTTCGCCATCGGGAGAGCCGGAGAGACTGAGCAGAAGGTCGCGGCGAAGCCGAGCGAAGGCTTTTTGAGCGAGTCGACGGCCGAGGCGAGGGTGAGTCACCACACCAGCGTGACACGGTTAAGCTGAGGGTGCGGGATATACCCAGGGGGGTATAAGCTAGGGGCTATGACTTCTCAGACTTCCGCCCAGGCCCCGCAGAACATTGTCGTCATCGGAGGTGTCGCCGGAGGCATGTCCGCGGCGACCCGACTGCGACGTCTCAACGAGAGCGCGACCATCACCGTGTTCGAGCGAGGCGGCGAAGTCTCCTTCGCGAACTGCGGTCTGCCCTACCACGTCGGTGGTGTGATTCCCCACCGCTCCTCTCTTGTGTTGCAAACACCGGGAGCACTGAAGAACCGCTTCAACATTGACGTGTTCGTGCGCACCGAAGCGACCGTCATCGACCGCGAAAACAAGACCGTCACCGTCCGTGAGGTCGAAACGGGCAATGAGCGCACCGTCAGCTACGACGCACTGGTTCTCAGCCCCGGGTCGACCCCGGTGCGACCTCCGCTGCCCGGGGTGGAAAAGTCTTACGTGCTGTGGAACCTCGATGACATGGACACCATGATCTCCAAGGCCGAGACGGCACGTAGCGCAATCGTCGTCGGCGGAGGGTTTATTGGCCTGGAAGTAGCGGAAAACCTCGCCCACAAGGGTCTCAAAGTGACCATTGTCGAAGCCCTTCCGCAGTTGATGGCGACGATGGACCCGGAGATGTCGTGGATGTTGGTCGAGCGAGCCCGCATCAACGATGTTGACGTGTTGCTCTCGCAAAAAGTAGAAGAAATTACTGACCAGGGTGTGAACCTCGCCAGTGGAACGTCCCTCGAAGCCGACATGGTCGTCATGGCCGTGGGTGCGCGGCCCAACACGGAATTGGCGCAGGCTGCAGGGCTCGAGATGGGCCCAGGTCGTGGAATCGCCGTCGATGACGAGCAGCGCACCTCCGACCCCCACATTTGGGCGGTAGGTGACGCGGCGGAAAAGAAACGCCCCGAAGGCACCAGCCTGGTTCCTCTCGCGGGGCTCGCGAACCGTCACGGCCGCTACGCCGCAGACTCCATCATGGGAATCCCCGTGCGAAACCGTCCGGCCTTGGGAACCTCCATCGTGGGATTCTTCGGCCTCGCCGGGGCAGCGACGGGATACACCGAGCGGGTGCTGCGTGAACAGGGCCGTCCAATGCGCATCATTCACTCTCACCCCATCGACCACGCCGGCTACTACCCCGACGCCGCACAAATGGCGATGAAACTGATCGTGGACCCCGAGACCGATCTGATTTTGGGCGCCCAGGTGGTCGGCGATTCCGGAGTGGACAAGCGCATCGACGTTCTCGCCACGGCCATCCAGACGGGCCTCACCGCCACGGAGCTGATTGACCTGGAGCTTGCCTACGCCCCACAGTTTGGTTCGGCCAAAGACCCGGTGAACATGCTCGGTTACATCAACGACAACCGCGCCCACGGTGAAGACACCGTCCAGTGGCACGAGTTGGATCAGATGATGGCCGATGGGTGGGAGCTGATTGACGTGCGCACCAGCTTCGAAAACTCCCGCGGTGAAATCCCCGGTTCCACCCTGGTGGAGCTCGATCACCTGCGCGAACATGTCGATGAGCTGCGGGGCAAGAAGGTCATTGTCACCTGCCGTGTCGGCCAGCGAGGCCACACCGCCGCGAGTATTCTCCGCCAAGAGGGCATCGAGGTGCGCAACCTCGACGGCGGATATCTGACCTGGCAGTTGGGTAGCCAGGCGATGGCCCACCAGAAACAGGAGGCATCCGCATCATGACCAAGAACACCGCCCCCGCCGAAGCCGTCGGGGAGATGAGCCCCGATGATAAAAAAATCATCAACCGGCTACGACGCGCCCAAGGCCAACTCGGTGCTGTCATCACCATGGTCGAATCAGGTCGCGACTGTCGAGACGTCGTCACCCAGCTCTCCGCGGTGAGTAGCGCCTTGGACAAGGCCGGATTTGCCATCATCGCGACCGCGATGCGTGACTGTCTCGCAGAAGATGAGAGCGCCGAAGACGGCAAGCCCAAAGTCGAGGACCTCGAAAAGCTCTTCCTCTCCCTCTCCTAACCCTCGACTAGGCTTCCTCAGGTGAGCGTGAGAGTCGCAGTCGTGGGAGCCACCGGCCGGTTGGGCCGTGTGGTGTGCGACGTCGTGGAATCCACCTCAAGCTTCGAACTCGTCTCCCGCCTGGGATCACACGATTCCCTCGACACTCTCGAAGGCGCAGACATAGTTGTCGATGTCACCACCCCGGCCGTGTCCGAATCCGTCGTCCAGGCGGCGCTCGGCGTCGGCGCCAAAGTCTTAGTGGGAACCTCGGGTTGGTCAGCAGACCGGCTGGGAGCGTTGGAGCGATCGCTGGGTGAGAGAGACGCAGTCATGGTCGTTCCCAACTTTTCTGTTGGCTCAGTGGTGGGCACGGCGCTCGCCACACTCGCCGCACGATTTTTCGACTCGGTCGAAATCGTGGAAACCCATCACCAAGACAAAATTGATTCACCCTCCGGCACCGCCCGTCGCACCGCCGAGCTCATCGCTCAGGTGCGAGCGGAACACGGCGGAGTGGTCTCACCCCATTCCAATCAGACGGCTCGTGGCGAAGTCATTGAAGGTATCCCGGTGCATTCTCTGCGCCTCTCTGGAGTCGTCGCCCAACAAGATGTCGTCTTTGGTGGAAGCGCGGAAACACTGACTATTCGACACGACACGCACTCCTCCGATGCCTACCGTCAGGGCATCGCGATCGCCCTCACCGCACTCACGACACAGACGGGTCTTGTCGTCGGGCTTCATGAAGCACTGGGACTCGGGCAGGTCGACTCAGAGTGAACCGTTTTCTTGCCGGCGCCATCGTGATGTCGCTGTTGTTGCTGGTGTATCTGGGTTTTGCCCTCGTCTATGCGAGCATCCTGCTGCGAGATGACTCCCCGGTCGTCAACAGCATGGGTGTGGCGCTGGTGGTGTTGCCCATACTCGGAGCGTGGGGTTTGGTCGCCGAGTGGCGCTTTGGGGTGTCAGCCGATGGTCTCCGCCGCGCACTGGACGCGCAGGGCGATAACGGCTTCGAGTTTCCCCTCACACCCTCCGGCCGGCCCGATCGGGCGGCCGCGAGAGAGCTTTTTCCTCAATTTCAACGTGATGTGGAGTCAGCGCCCGAATCCTGGCAGGCGTGGTTTCACCTGGGTTTGGCGTATGACGCGGCGGGGGACCGTCCCCGCGCACGAAAGGCGATTCGAAAGGCGATTGCGCTAAATAAGGCCGCTAGACAATCTGACTAATAGCCGAGTCGAGGGTTTCGTCGGCAAAGTGAAAACCCGTGCGCTCCAACACACTCGGGGAGAGCTGTTGGCTCGCGAGCAATAACTCACGGCCCGCCTCACCCATCAACAGCGAGATGGCAAAGGTGGGCAGGCCCAACCAATGGGGTCGACCCATTTGTTGTGCGAGTTCCTTGGTCACCTCCACCGAACGCGCGGGGGCAGGCGCAACCAGGTTTACGGGGCCAGAGACGAGGGGGTTTTCAATGAGGAACACCAGGGCAGAAACCTCATCGCGCAAACTAATCCACGGCCACCATTGCGACCCTCCACCAATCGGCCCGGCCACGCCCAGCAGCGTTTGGAGGCGCAGGGGAGCCATCGCGCCTTCTCGTCCGAGCACCAGGCCGGTCCGCGCGAACACCACGCGGGTGTTATTACTCTCCACGGCGCTCGCCGAGGCTTCCCAGGCCTGACAGACCTCGGCGAGGAAGCCATGCCCCATGGAGGAGTCCTCGTTCAGTGCTTCTTCACCGCGGTCGCCATAGAACCCCACTGCGCTCGCTTGCACGAGCGCCGCAGGAGGCCGCGAGGCAGAGGCAATCGCATTCGCGAGTGTGGAGGTGGCCTCCACGCGGGAGGACAGAATCTTTTCTTTGTAGGAGGCCGTCCACGGGATGCGAGCAATTGAGGCTCCCGAGAGGTTCACCACCACGTCGGTGGATTCCACAATGCCCGCCTCCATCTCACCGGTTGCCGGGTTCCAATAGTGCTCGGAGGGGCTGGTGGGTGCGCGGCGCACAAGAGTGTGAACGGAGTGTCCCCGCTCGCGCAGTGCGACCACGAGAGGTGTCCCGATCATGCCCGAGGCTCCGGAGACCAAGACAGTGAGCCGGTCCTGCCGGACCGGTTTTTTTGTCGCCACTAGCTCAGGCTCGCTTCGAGGCTGATCGGAATGCCGGCCAGGGCTTTCGACACCGGGCAGTTGGCTTTCGCGTCTTCGGCGAGGCGGTGGAACGTCTCTTCGTTGATTCCGGGAATATCAGCGACCAAGAGCAGGTGGGATCCGGTGATTCCTTCGCCCGGGACAAAGGTGACCGCGGCGGTGACATTCAACGATGACGGCGTGAAACCCTCACCCCCCAGTGCGTGGCTGAGTGCCATCGAGTAGCAGGCGGAGTGTGCGGCACCCAGAAGCTCTTCCGGGTTGGTCATTCCGGCGACTCCTTCGCTGCGACCCGCCCAGGTGACGGGCATGGAGCACGCACCCGAGGAGGCGAGCTCCGTCGTGCCGTTGCCCTCGGTGAGGGAACCGCTCCAGGTGGTTCTCGATTCGCTGGTGAGGGCCATGGGGACTCCTTGGGGTCGCGGGGATTTCCGGTGCCCCTATCGAACCACTCCGCACTATCTTTGGCGAGAGGCTCTCAGCCACTTCCCACCAAAGCAGTTAGCGGCGACGCGCGCGCAACAGCAAGCTGTAGAGCTCGCAGCCGAGGCAGAGTCCAAACACAGCGTTGAGGAAGGCGGCGACAAAGGCCATTGCCGACGCAATCACGAGGCCCCAGGGCACGGCGAAAAGGTGAAGGAGCACGCCCAATAGGGAAATGGCGAATCCGACGGTTTGAGCAAAGCGCGGGGGCGCCTCGTCTTCCATAAACGACGGCGCCCCCAGCAGCTTCTTGAGACTCACCCGATACAGCCAGGCGTAGGGGTGGCCGCTGGGCCCCAGAATCGAGCCCCAGCCAAAGAGCACCGTGGCCGCGACAAGAAGCCACCAGGCTGCGTCGAAGGCAGGTTCTGTGGCCGCGGGAATACCGAGGAGCAAAATCGCGGCGAAGAGCACCGTGGTGATGGCCGCGCCGAAGCGTGGGCCACGGGGGTCTAGTTGCTTAGATTTCGTATTCATCCGATCTCTTCCTCACGTCCTCGCGGGCTTGGGTAATCAAGGCGTCGAGCGCCGGTGGCGCAATCGGCCCACCGATTTGGTGAACCACGCGCCCATCGGCTTCGACCAAGAAAGTGGTGGGTGTTTGGCGCACCGCAAACTTCTCAATCACGGTGGGAATCTCAGACACGTCGAATTCGACGTGTGCGACGCCCCCGTGTTTCTCACTCGCTCGCTGCAGGATGCCGCGCATCGCCGAGCAGTACGAGCACAGGGGAGCGGACACCTGCACCAGGGTCAACCAGTGGCCTGGGGCAAGAAGAGCGGGGGAAATATCGGCCTCTCCGCCGCTGGTGACGGCGCCCTGGCGGGCGCGCCAGATCAGCCCGACTGCCGTCGATACGACGATCAGGCCGGTGAGAATGCCGAGTGGGAGGAAATCCATGGTGGCCACCAGGGTAGGCAGGAAAGCTGGGGTGGCTTCGGTGTGTGACGTAATGTGACGGCGATGGAGCTGAGAGACTAAGCGCGTGAGTGACGACGCCAACGACATAACTTTCCGCTCCGATGTGACCGTCGAGCTGGTGAGACATTCGGCGAGTGACGCCGACGTGATTTTCGCCGCTCGAGTGTCCACCCAGGGTGAGCAGACCCTTGAGGGTGCCGCCTCTGGTGCGGAAGCGACGGAGCGTGACCGCGGTTTGATCAACTACCTCATGCGCGATCGTCACGGCTCACCCTTTGAGCACAATTCGCTCACGTTCTACGTGCAGGCCCCGATTTTCGTCTTCCGCGAATTCATGCGCCACCGCATCGCCAGCTACAACGAAGAGTCGGGTCGCTACCGCGAGCTTCGACCGGTGTTTTATGTGCCCGGTCCCGAACGCAAACTCATCCAGGTCGGAAAGCCCGGCGCCTACGACTTCGTCGAGGGCACCACGGAGCAATACGAGCTCACCGTCGCAGAAATCAAGAACACCTGCACCGAGGCGTATGCCTCCTATCAGCGGATGTTGGACGCAGGAATCGCCCGTGAGGTGGCGCGTGCGGTACTCCCGGTGACGCTGTATTCGAGCATGTACGTCACGATGAACTCTCGCAGCCTGATGAACTTCCTAAGCCTGCGCACCAAGCGTGAAGGAACCCATTTCCCCTCGTTCCCGCAGCGTGAGATCGAAATGGTGGCCGATTTGATGGAGCAGGCGTGGGAGCCCTTGATGCCGATGACCGCTGCCGCCTTCAACGCGGGCGGCCGGGTCGCCCCCTAGCCCCCTGCAGGGAACTTCCAGGAACCGATAGCCTGGAGAGCGTGAGTACCACTAACCCCTTCGGCCAAGTACTGGTCGCCATGGTCACCCCGATGCAGGCTGACGGTGAGGTCGACTGGCCTGCCACCGAGGCGCTGATGGATCACCTGATTAGCCACGGCGCGGACGGCATCGTGGTTACGGGAACCACAGGGGAGACCTCGACGCTGACCGACAAAGAAAAACTGCAGCTGGTCACGGTCGGCAAGAGCGTGTCGGCCGGGCGCGCAAAGATCATCACCGGCGGTGGCTCGAACGAAACCGCTCACGCTATTGAGCTTTACAAAGCCAGTGAAAAAGCGGGCGCCGATGGCGCCATGGTGGTCACTCCGTACTACAACAAGCCCACCCAGGCCGGCATTCTCACCCACTTCCGCCTAATTGCGGATGCGACCGACCTGCCGGTCATTTTGTATGACATTCCCGGACGCACCGGTGTGCCCATCCAGCACGACACCATCCTGCGCGCGGCGAAGCACCCCAACATCATCGCCGTGAAAGACGCCAAGGGCGATCTGATGGAGGTGAGCCGGATTCTCAATGAAACCGAGCTTCTCTACTTCGCCGGCGACGACGGTATGGCCCTGCCAGAAATGGCGATTGGTGGTGTGGGTCTCATTAGTGTGACGGCAAACATTGCGCCCGAGCCTTACCGCATCATGGTTGATGCGGTAAACCGCGGCAGCCTGCCCGAAGCAACCGAACAGCACAAGCTGTTGGAGCCTCTGGTGCGCGCCACGATGACCCACGTGCCTGGCACTGTGGCGACGAAGTACATCCTCCACGGCTTGGGTCGCATCGGATCGCCCCGCGTGCGTCTGCCGCTGGTGGGCCCAGAAGATGACCAGGCCGCCAAAATCGAAGCCGATGTCTACGCCGTGCAGGGCGTGCCCGGTGTCGACTTCTCCAACTTCCGCCCTGACCGCAACGCTGCCGCTGGTGGTGCCCTGCCGAAGGTCGCCGGAACCACCCGCTAACCCAAAGGATTTTCGTGGCGACACCGCTCACTGAGCCCCCCGCCCTCTCACCTGACACCCTGCGGATTATTCCGCTGGGTGGTCTTGGCGAAGTGGGTCGCAACATGACCGTTTTTGAACTCGGCGGGAAGCTTCTCATCGTGGACTGTGGGGTGCTCTTCCCCGAAGAACACCAGCCCGGAGTGGACCTGATCCTGCCGGACTTTGGTCCCATCCGTGACCGCCTTCACGATGTCCTCGCCATCGTGCTCACCCACGGTCACGAGGACCACATCGGTGCCGTGCCCTATCTGCTGAAGATGCGCGACGATATTCCGATTGTGGGTTCGTCGCTCACCGTGGCGCTGATTGAAGCGAAGCTACAGGAGCACAAAATCTCGCCCTACACCCTCACTGTGGCGGAGGGTGGACGTGAAGTGTTTGGCCCCTTCGACGTCGAGTTCCTCGCCGTCAACCACTCCATTCCTGATGCCTTGGCGCTGTTTATTCGCACCGACACCGGGAGTGTTCTTCACACGGGTGATTTCAAAATGGACCAGTTGCCCCTCGATGGGCGACTGACTGACCTGCGCGGGTTTGCTCGGGCCGGTGAAGAGGGTGTCGACTTATTCATGACTGACTCCACGAACGCAGACGTGCCCGGGTTCACCCCGCACGAGCGCGACATCGGGCCGGTGTTAGACCAGGTGGTCCACCGCGCGACGAGGCGCGTTATCGTGGCGAGCTTCGCCTCCCACGTGCACCGCGTGCAGCAGGTGATCGATGCGGCCGTGTCCAACCATCGTCGGGTGGCTCTGGTCGGCCGCTCGATGGTGCGCAACATGGGCATTGCGAAAGAACTGGGATTCTTGCGCGTCCCTGAAGGTGTCCTCGTGGATGCCAAGAAGGCTGTCGACTTACCCGATGACCAGGTGGTCTACATGACCACGGGTTCTCAGGGGGAGCCGATGGCAGGCCTCTCGCGTATGGCGAATCGTGAACACCCCACCATCGAAATTGGTGAGGGCGACACGGTGATCTTGGCGTCGAGTCTGATTCCGGGAAACGAAAACGCTGTCTATCGAGTGATCAACGGCCTGATTGACCTGGGTGCCCAGGTCATTCACAAGGGCAACGCGCGGGTGCACGTCTCCGGCCACGCCTCAGCGGGGGAGCTTCTCTATGCCTACAACCTCGTGAAACCCGTTCAGGTCATGCCCATTCATGGGGAGGCGCGGCATTTGCGCGCCAACGCCCAGGTGGCCATCGATTCGGGTGTGCCTGCGAGCAACGCGCTGATTTGCGAAAACGGTTCGGTGGTGGATGTCACTGATGGCTATGCGCGGAAAACCGGTCAGCTCGATATCGGCTATGTCTATGTCGATGGGTCGACGGTGGGAGAAATCACCGAAGCGGACCTCAAAGACCGCCGCATCCTGGCGGAAGAGGGATTCATCTCCATCTTCCTCGCCATCGACGCACAGACCGGAAAAATCATTGTGGGGCCAGAAATCCACGCGCGAGGGTTCGCCCCCGATGATTCCGTGTTTGACGATGTGCGCCCCGACATCGTCGCCGCGCTGGAAGAAGCCGCGAACAATGGCACCCGCGATAGTCACCAGTTCTCCCAAGTGGTGCGCCGCACCGTGGGGCGTTGGGTCAACACGCGTCATCGTCGCCGGCCGATGATTGTCCCCATCGTCATCGAAGCCTGATTTTTCGCACATCACTGGCTGTGTGGGGGTGCGTGTCCCTCCGCTGAAGCCGCTGTGGCCACAGTTAGCGTGGAATCCATGGCCACCAGGGGCAAACCGTCGCGCGCGCCCGCGAATTCGCGGAGCTCGACTGGCCGTGTCCCCAAGAATCAGCCGCAGCAGCTTCCCGTCACCAAACGGATTCCGCGTCAGCCTCGAAACACGGCCCCCGCCGTTCCCGTGACGACTCCGTATGAGTCGCGGTTGAACAACGTGTTGAGCGCGATGGCGCACGCCGTGGGCAGTGTCTTCCGCCTTTTCCCCGACGAGCCGGTGCACCCCGATGACCGCCGTGATGGAATGCCGTTTGTTCTCTTTCTCCTCGCGGTCGGCGGCATCGTCATCGAATGGTTCAACTACGGCGTGGGCTGGGCAACAACGACCGCACTCTTCACCGTCTCCGGGTTCTTAGGCCGGGTGTCTTTTGCGATGCCCATCGTGCTGCTGATGCTCGCGATGCGGCTGTTTAGGCACCCCACGAAAACCGCGGATAACACCCGTATCGGTGTGGGCGTGGTGATGTGGCTGATGTCAATTGCGGCGATTAGTCACCTCTCAGCGGGCCGCCCTGTCGCGGGAGAAGCGAGCCTGGAACAGCTCGCCATGGCGGGAGGGTTCCTCGGCTACGGCGTCGCCGAAGCGCTCGTGTTCTTGGGCGCAGGGACGCTCTGGCTCGCCTGGCCCGTCCTCATTATTTTTATGCTCGGATCGCTGCTTGTGATGTCGAAGACCCCTCCAGCGCAGGTCGGCTCGCGACTGCTGGAGGCCTACGCCTACCTGTTTGGCTCGGACCCGGATCATGTGGCGGCGAAATGGTCAGAGCGCCGCGAGAGTTGGATGGCGAAGGGCCGCGAAGCCCTCACCGTGAACCAGCCGGATGAACCCGACTATGTCGACTTTGACGACTTAGCCGAAACGATGCCCGTGGAAGACGAGAGTGTTCCGTGGTGGAAGCGCGGGCGTAAACAAGAAACGCTTCTGGAAGAGACCCAGCCCCTCGACGACGTCGACCCCGAAACAGGAGTGCTGGGTGCACTCTCGGCCGCCGAGCAGGTCATGGCCAATCGTGAGGACGACACCGTTGCGGTCAGTCTCGAAGCAGACGGCGACGCACCACCGCCCGCACCGGTGAAGAAATCATCAAAGCCCTATCAGCTGCCCGCGCTCGCCTTGTTGAAAGCAGGAAGCAAAGCCAAGTCAAAAACCGCGGTCAACGACCGAGTCGTCGACGCCCTCACCACGGTGTTCCACCAATTCGAAGTCGACGCCACTGTCGTGGGTTTCACCCGCGGCCCTTCAGTCACACGCTACGAAATTGAACTCGGCCGCGGGGTCAAGGTGGAGCAAGTCACCCGTCTCGCGAAAAACATCTCCTATGCGGTCGCGAGTAACGAAGTCAACATCCTCTCGCCCATTCCGGGGAAGTCGGCGATCGGAGTCGAGATTCCCAACACCGACCGCGACGTGGTCACTCTGGGAGATGTGTTGCGCGATGGCGCCGCTCAGGCCGACAAGCACCCGATGGTGTCAGGTCTCGGTAAAGACATCGAGGGTGGTTTTGTCGCGGCAAACCTTGCCAAAATGCCTCACCTGCTCGTCGCCGGTGCGACGGGGTCAGGTAAGTCAAGCTTCATCAACTCGATGATCACGTCGTTGCTGATGCGGGCGACGCCCGAGCAGGTGCGCATGATCTTGGTCGACCCGAAGCGGGTCGAACTCTCCGCCTATCAAGGCATTCCCCACCTGATTACGCCCATCATCACCAACCCGAAGCGCGCGGCGGAAGCCCTGCAGTGGGTAGTGACCGAAATGGACCACCGCTACGACGATCTCGCCTCGTTCGGTTTCCGCCACATTGACGACTTCAATGCGGCCGTGATCAAGGGTGAGATTGAGCTGCCGCCGGGGCTCAACCGCGAACTCACGCCCTACCCCTACCTGTTGGTGGTCGTCGACGAGCTCTCCGACCTCATGATGGTGGCCCCCAGAGACGTGGAAGATTCGATTGTGCGCATCACCCAGTTGGCGCGCGCCTCCGGAATTCACCTCGTTCTTGCCACCCAGCGGCCCAGTGTCGACGTGGTGACGGGTCTGATTAAGGCCAACATCCCCTCACGCCTTGCCTTCGCCGTATCGTCAATGACGGACTCGCGCGTGATCTTGGACCAGGCTGGTGCGGAAAAGCTCATCGGCCAGGGTGATGCTCTCTTTGTCCCCCAAGGGGCTTCCAAGGCCACGCGTGTTCAGGGCGCGTGGGTGAGTCCTGATGAGATTCACCAGGTCGTAAGCCACGTCAAACGGCAAGCACAGCCGGAATACCGCAACGACGTGCAAGCTCAGGCGGCCGATAAGCGCCAGGTCGACTCGGACATTGGTGATGACCTCGATGTTCTGCTCCAGGCGTGTGAGTTGGTCGTCAACACCCAGTTTGGGTCCACCTCGATGTTGCAGCGGAAACTGCGGGTGGGCTTTGCCAAGGCGGGGCGTCTGATGGACCTCCTGGAATCGCGCGAAATCGTCGGCCCCTCTGAGGGTTCAAAGGCCCGCGACGTGTTGGTCTCACCCGAACAGCTCCCCGATGCCCTCGCGCGCCTGCGCGGAGAAACACCCGCCGCCCCATTAACCGAGCCAGAGGTGGCGCCTGAGGACCAGATGACCATCGAAGTGCAGCCTCACGACATTCCCCAGCCCAAGGCGGCAAGTGACCACCAGGCGCACTCGGGGGCCGATTTTGACCAGGCGAATGCCGGGTATTCTGAGCCCGACGAGTCTGAGCGCGACTAATACGGGGGGTGGGCTAGATGGCGACGCCCGATAGCTCCTGTGAATCCTCGTTTCGCGGTCGCGTCATCGCCGGAGGGGAGGGCCCGGTTAGTACCGGCAACCTCGCCAATGTCATCACAGTGTTGCGTATCGCGATGGCGCCGGTGGTGTTGTGGTTGATGTTGGTCGACGCCGGAGAGTGGGGCACCTGGCGAATCTTTGCCGCGGTTCTCTTTCTCCTCGCCATCTCGACGGATGGGGTCGACGGGGCGTTGGCGAGGAGGCGCAACCTCATTACCAATGCTGGCATCATTTTGGACCCGGTCGCGGATAAGGCCCTCACGGGGGCGGCGTTTATTGGCCTCGCGCTGCTCGCCGAATTGCCCTGGTGGGTGGTCATCGTCGTTCTGGGCCGAGAAATTCTGATCACGCTCTTTCGTCTGATCATGCTTCCCAAGCGTGTGATTCCGGCGTCTCGGGGTGGTAAGGCGAAGACTCTCTCCCAGGCGATTGCGCTGGGTTCTTGGCTCACCCCTACCTGGCTGGTGTTGGGCGAGTGGGTGTGGGTACTCAACGACTACCTGATGGGTCTCGCGGTTGTCCTCACCGTCATCACCGGAGTCGACTACCTCGTGCGGGGAGTGCGCGCGCCAAGGAGTGCCGATGCCGCATCCCGGTAGCGCTCAGGCGGTCATCGCGAAACTTGCCGAACGCGGCCAGACCCTCGCGGTCGCTGAATCGCTGACCGGGGGAGCGCTCGCTGCCCACCTCGTCAGCGTCCCCGGGGCCTCGGAAGTGTTCGTGGGGGGTGTAGTCGCCTATTCCAACGAGGTCAAGAGCTACCTGCTGGGAGTTGACCGCCAGGAGCTCGCCACACTCGGCCCCGTCACGGAGGCAGTGGCGATTGCGATGGCGCAGGGCGTGCGCACGGCACTGGGGAGCTCCGGCGACGCCACCTATGGTGTCGCCACCACGGGTGTGGCGGGGCCTGACCCCGACCCGCAGACCGGTCAACCGCCCGGGCTCGTTTTTATCGCTGTTGCGGGGCCTGAGGGGAAGGTGTGGAGTGAGCGATTGGGTCTGGTGGGTGATCGAAGCCAGATTCGTGAGGCCACGGTCGCTCTAGCCCTGGGTTTACTCGAAGATGCCCTAGCGATTTCGACCTAAACACTGTCCATAAACGGTCACAGCAGCTGCTTAGTATTTGCTCAGCCAATTTCCCAGCCGCGACGCAGTGGTTGTGGATAAAGTATCGGTACTGGATTCGCGAAGGAGGTGTTCCCCATGGTGTTGATGCGCCACGAAATCGGTGATGTTCTGCGTGACTATCGTCTGCAGAAAGGCATGACCCTGCGTCAGGTAGCGGGGAGGGCCAGTGTTGCGCTGGGATACCTCAGCGAGATTGAGCGCGGCCAGAAAGAAGCGAGTAGCGAAGTGTTGGCCTCGATTGCTGACGCGCTCGACGAGCCGCTCTCGCAAATCCTGATTGAGGTCGGAGAGCGTCTCTCGGTGTTCGAAGAGCTCAGCCCCGTCACCAGCGTGCCCGACACGCTTCCCGACGAGTTCTACCGCGACCTCGACGCGCACCTCGCTGCCAAGCGTTCCTAGGGCGTGACCAGAAGCGAGTTCCTCATCGCCGTGCGCGATGAGTTCGGTGAGGTACAAGGTCGTGCCCTCATGCGCGATCTCGTGTTGGGGTCGTTGGACGGGCTTACCGCGCAGGCCGCACTCGATCAGGGGGTCGCTGCGAAAACGGTCTGGCAGGCGCTGTGTGAGGCGATGGACGTTCCCGCCTCCCGTCAGCACGGGGTCGGTTTGGCCCAACCGCCGAAGCAATAACCGACACGCCGAGACAGCTCTGTTCGAATATTCGTTCGAATCCCTATAGCCTCGTCCACAAGGAAGACACGTGAGTGTTTTCACACACAAGGTGGGACCGAGACTCCCTAGTCAGTGGTGGCACCTAACGTGTGGAACTCCGCGGAGAATCCCACCGCCTTGTCGAGAGACCGCGGGCCTTACGGGGCCTCGCGGAGGACGACAGCCGATAGGCAGCCACCCACGAATACAAAGGAGAAGTGCTGATGTCTCAGTCCCCTGAGCGCGAAAAAGCCCTTGAAGCGGCCCTCGCGCAGATCGATCGCCAGTTTGGAAAAGGCTCTGTGATGCGTTTGGGCTCAGAAGAGCGCGCGCCGGTTGCCGTCATACCGACAGGTTCCATTGCCCTCGACGTCGCACTCGGCGTGGGTGGGCTTCCTCGAGGCCGCATCATCGAAATATATGGCCCCGAATCATCCGGTAAGACCACACTGACCCTGCACGCTATTGCCAACGTGCAAAAGCAGGGTGGCATCGCCGCCTTCGTCGACGCCGAGCACGCACTTGACCCCGAATATGCGAAGAAGCTCGGTGTCAACATCGACGAATTGCTCGTGAGCCAGCCCGACACCGGTGAACAGGCGCTGGAAATCGCCGACATGCTGGTGCGCTCGGGTTCGGTGGACCTCGTCGTCGTCGACTCCGTCGCCGCGCTCGTGCCCCGCGCCGAAATCGAAGGTGAGATGGGTGATAGCCACGTGGGTCTGCAGGCTCGACTGATGAGCCAGGCGCTGCGTAAGCTCACCGGTGGTCTCAATGCCACCGGCACCACGATGATTTTCATCAACCAGCTGCGCGAAAAGATTGGCGTTTTCTTCGGAAGCCCCGAAACCACCTCCGGTGGTAAGGCGCTGAAGTTCTACGCCTCGGTCCGCCTCGACATTCGCCGCATCGAAACGTTGAAAGAGGGCACCGACGCGGTGGGTAACCGCACCCGCGTGAAGGTGGTCAAGAACAAGATGGCGCCACCCTTCAAGCAGGCCGAATTCGACATCCTCTATGGCACCGGTATTTCCCGCGAGGGAAGCCTGATCGACTTCGGTGTCGAGCACAACATTGTCCGCAAGTCCGGTGCGTGGTTCACCTACGAGACCGAACAGCTCGGCCAGGGTAAAGAAAACGCCCGAAAGTACCTGATCGAAAACCCGGACCTCGCCAAGGAAATCGAGCAGAAGATTCTCGACGCTCTCGGTGTGAACCCGGTCAAGGGCGACAACGTCGCAGACGACTCTGCTCCGATCGAATCACTCGAAGACAAGCGCGCCGAACGGCAGGCTGCGGGAGCCTAAATGGCCCCCACCGCCCCCTCGGACGGGGAGGAGATGGCAGAAGTCATCTCCTTCCCCGTCCGCGCACCTTCTCCGTCCTCAGCCCCCACGCCATGGCCGGGCACGGTCATTGACCTCGAGACTGCTCGCGAAATGGCGGGCGTGAGCGTCGAAGAGACCCCCGCCCCACTACCTGTGGTGGATCAGGACGACGAGCCCGAGCGCGCTTCTGCGAGACAGATTGCTCTCCGCACCCTTGCTGCCAGGGGTCGGTCCGTTGCGGAAGTCAAAGCAAAACTGCGTGATCGGGGCATCGACGCAGATGTGATTGACACTGAAATTGAGCGTTTACAGGCAGAGGGTCTGCTGAACGATAGAGACCTCGCCGAGCACCTGGTCTGGTCACTTACCGAGCACAAGAAGCTCGGCCTCGTGGCGATTAGGCAGGCGCTGATTAAACGCAAGATTCCCGGTGCCATCATCGACCAGGTGGTGCCCAGCGCCAGTGATGTGGAGCCGGATGTGATTGAGCAGCTCGCTACCGAGCGGATGCGGGTATTGCGAGGGCTGGAACCAGAGGTCCAAAAGCGGCGCCTGCTCGGTTTCCTCGCCCGCCGGGGCTACAGCGGCTCTGAGGTGTACCGAGCCGTTGATCGTGCCGTGGGGCAGTCCTAGAGACCCACAGGCGGCGGGTGGGGGTTGTCTTTTAGACTCTCCTGCGTGACATTGCTCGATTCCACCTGGTCACTCGCTGAGTCGACGAAACACTCTGGCGAGGGTCGTAGCTATGAGGTGCGCACTTTTGGCTGCCAAATGAACGTGCACGATTCAGAGCGCATGTCCGGGGCGTTAGAAGCAGCGGGATATCGCCAGGCGACAGACGGTGAAGAAGCCGACGTCGTCGTCATCAACACCTGTGCGGTGCGGGAAAACGCGGACAACAAGCTCTATGGCACCCTGGGCCACCTCGCTGAGAAAAAGCGCGAGCACGCGGGTATGCAGATTGCCGTGGGAGGCTGCCTCGCCCAAAAGGACCAATCCACCATTGTCGAGCGCGCCCCCTGGGTTGACGTCGTCTTCGGAACCCACAACATGGGCTCATTGCCCACCTTGCTCGAGCGTGCCCGTCACAACGGCGAAGCACAGGTGGAGCTCCTCGAAGCGTTGGAGACCTTCCCCTCGACCCTTCCCACCAAGCGTGAGAGTAGCTACGCCGGCTGGGTGAGTATTTCGGTGGGCTGTAACAACACCTGCACGTTCTGCATCGTTCCCAGTCTGCGCGGAAAGGAAAAAGACCGCCGCCCCGGAGACATCCTCGCGGAGGTTCAGGCACTCGTCGACGACGGCGCGATCGAAGTCACATTGCTTGGCCAAAACGTGAACTCCTACGGAGTCGAGTTTGGTGACCGCCAGGCGTTTAGCAAGCTCCTGCGAGCAGCCGGAAACATTGAGGGCCTTGAGCGGATTCGCTTCACGAGTCCCCACCCGGCAGCGTTTACCGACGACGTCATTGATGCCATGGCAGAAACATCCAACGTCATGCCCCAGCTACACATGCCCCTGCAGTCGGGCTCTGACCGTATTTTGAAAGCCATGCGGCGTAGCTACCGCAGTGAAAAGTTTTTGGGGATTTTGGATCGGGTGCGGGAGCGCATCCCGAATGCGGCAATCACCACCGACATCATCGTGGGGTTCCCTGGAGAAAACGAAGAAGACTTTGAAGGAACGATGGATGTCGTGCGCCAAGCACGCTTCGCCAGCGCCTTTACCTTCCAGTATTCGATTCGACCCGGCACCCCTGCCGCCACGATGGATGACCAGATTCCCAAAGAGATTGTCCAGGAGCGCTTTGAGCGCCTTGTGGAGCTGCAAAACCAGATTTGTTGGGAAGAGAACCAGAAGCTCGAGGGCAGCACGGTTGAGGTGCTGATTGCCACCGGCGAAGGCAAGAAAGACCAGGAGACCCACCGCCTCTCTGGCCGCGCAGAAGATGGCCGCCTGGTGCACGTGGGAGTAGGTGAAGACGCCCCTCAGCCGAGACCGGGAGATGTGGTGACAGCTCGGGTGACCGAAGCGAAGCCCTTCTTCCTCATCGCCGACCCCGCACCCGGTGAGGAATTTGCCATTCGCCGCACGCGTGCCGGAGAAGCCTGGGATCGATTCCAAGCAGAATCGTGCGGTGCCCCCCTGCCCGAGGATGGGCCCCGACCGGTGTCGTTGGGGTTACCAACTCTTCGCGTCGGGCAGTAGGTCACGCGGTGGCTTCATCCATGCCCCTCGTCGCCATTGTGGGGCCAACAGGCTCAGGTAAATCCGCTATTGCCGTGAAACTGGCGAAGACACTCGCTCAGCGGGGTCTTGCCACCGAAATCGTTTCTGCCGATGCGATGCAGCTCTATCGCGGCATGGATGTGGGCACGGCGAAAGTGACGGCAGAGGAAGCAGCGGGGATTCCCCATCACCTCATCGATGTGTGGGAGCCCACTGAGGAAGCCAGTGTGCAGGACTATCAAGAGCGCGCCCGCGCGGCCATTTCAGACTGTTTCGCAAGGGGAGTCTTGCCCCTTCTGGTAGGCGGTTCTGGTCTTTATGTCTCGTCGGTGGTGCACCAATTTGAGTTTCCCGGGACTGATGCGCAATTGCGACAGAGGCTCGAGGCTGAGTTTGAGCGAGATGGGTTAGCGCCACTAGCGCAGAGACTTGTCGAGCACGACCCCGGCGCGAATGAGGGCATCGACTTAAACAACCCTCGTCGGGTCATTCGGGCGCTGGAAGTCCTCGAGATCACCGGAGAAGGCCCCACGATGGGCCTGCAGGCCCGCGGGGCACTGTGGCATGAACCCACCGTGATTGTCGGGGTCGATTGGCCACGAGACACCCTGGTGGAGCGCATCGACGAGAGGGTAGGGCAGATGTGGTCGCGCGGGCTGGTTGATGAGGTACGGACTCTGCACGAAACGGGCCGGTTAGGTAAAACCGCCGGGCAGGCGATTGGCTATCGAGAAGTCGTCGATTTTCTTGAGGGTGAGTGCAGCGAGGATGAGGCGCGGGAAGCAGTCGCCCAACACACGCGTCGCTATGCCCGTAAGCAAATGTCGTGGTTTCGCCGAGATGACGCGATTCATTGGGTTGACGCCTCACAATCAGATGTCGTGGCGCTGATGACTGATGCGGTTCTTGCGCTCTGGCAACCACAGTCCACACGCTCTCAGTAGGCTCGTTTCATGGCGTCACACACCCAACGTCTCTCGGTGACCAAAGGTCACGGCACCGGAAACGACTTTGTGGTGTTTGCTGACCCCCACGACGAATATGACCTCACGGCCACCCAAGTGCAGGCGCTCACCAACCGCCACACCGGAATCGGTGGCGATGGCATTTTGCGGGCGGCGAAGACCGCCGATTCCCCCGAGGTGGCCTCCCAGCTGAACGATGAGCCGGCGGCGGAGTGGTTCATGGACTATCGCAACGCGGATGGGTCACTCGCGGAAATGTGTGGCAACGGCATCCGTGTTTTTGCCGACTTCCTGGTCTCCACTGGCCTCGCGCAGCTGAGCCCTGGCGAAACCCTGCCGATTGCCACCAGAAGCGGTGTGCGCGACGTCACCGTCTCGGCCTCCGGCCACTACCAAGTTGATTTGGGGCGGTGGCGGCTCAGTGGCGACGACCCCCTCGTGCACGTTCCCGGTTTAGATGTTCCGCGGCCCAGCCTGGGAATCACCGTGCCTAACCCGCACGCGGTCGTTATCTTGGCGGACACGGACGAACTCGACTCTCTCGACCTCTCCTCGCTACCTGTGCTGCACCCCGAACCCTCCGAGGGTGCAAACGTCGAATTCGTCGTCCCCCATGACCCCCTCGTTGATGATGGTGTCGGCCGCATTCGGATGAGAGTGTTTGAACGTGGAGTGGGGGAGACTCTCTCCTGTGGCACGGGTGCTGTCGCGGCCGCCCTCGCCGCCCGCCACTTTGCTGGCGACAATGCCCCCCACCAGTGGCGGGTCGATGTTCCCGGAGGCTCACTCGCTGTGCGCATGTTCCCCACCGAAGAGGGCGAACACGTGTCCCTCTCGGGACCCTCAGAGTTGGTCTTTCAGACCGAGGTCGCCATTTAGCGACGGGTGACCCGCAAAATGCGGTAGCCCTTATCGGTACTCACCCTCTCGCAGCGAAATTCGCCAGCACCACCGTCATTGAGCCACTTCTGCAGCGAATCGGAGCCCAGCTGTTTCGCGACGACGAGCCATGCCTCGCCGGATTCGCTCAGGCGGTTCAACCAGGTGTGGAGGAGCTCGTGCAGGGCCGCTTTTCCGATACGAATCGGGGGATTCGACCAGATCAAGTCGATCGCGGTGTTGACAGGGAAGTCGTCGGGTGAGCTCACGATGACGTTGGCTAGCCCTTGTGAGGTCGCGTTGGCGTGGGTTGCGGCGCGGGCGCGTTCATTGACGTCGATGGCATACACCCGTGCCTCGGGGCTCGCAATGGCCAACGAGAGGGCAATGGGTCCCCACCCACAGCCCACATCTACAAACACCCCGTTTGCGGGGGTTGGGGGAGTCGAATCAAGAAGAATTCGTGTGCCCTTATCGAGCCCGTCAGCAGAGAAAGTCCCCGAAGGGGCGGTGAGTGTGACCGACTTGCCCCCGAGTGTCATCTGCACGGGACGCAGCGTCGCCTCAGATTGTGGCGAAGGAGAGAAGTAGTGGTCGCTGGACACTCCTTCACACTACTTTCTCCGCTGGCGGGTAGCCCCCCCGTTTAGACTGGGGGCATCGATAGGTGAATGGAGTGGTTCCGGTGAGTTTTGGTCAGGCAATTTCGAGCGGTTTTCGCAACTACGCAGTGTTCACCGGTCGCGCGAGCAGGAGTGAGTACTGGTGGTGGGTACTCTTCGTTGTGCTGGTAGGCCTCGCCACAGGAGCTATTTGGGATGGCCTCGGCACTGCATGGAATATCGCGGTTCTCTTGCCTTCACTTGGCCTGGGTGTCCGACGTCTACGTGATGCCGGATACCACTGGGGCTGGATCTTCCTCTCGCTGGTGCCCATCGTCGGAAGCATCGTTCTGATTGTGTTCTTGACCCAGCCCTCAAAGTTTGTGGAGAACGACGTTCCCCAAGGGCGGGTAGAGCCCGAGCTTTAGGCGCGCTCGCAAATCACCTTGCGCACCCCGCGCATCTTGCTGCGAAGAGCACCCATGATGGCGAGCCCGTCGGCGCTGAGGTGAAAAATGGCGTTCTGGCGGAACCTTCGAGCGAGGTCGAGGGCACGTTCCTGACGCTCAGCTGACTGCTCTTCGGTGGCCAAAATGGCAAAACCCGGTTCGACGTGGTCGCCATCCCAGGCAAACCCTGGGCAGTCGCGAAACGTTACGGGTGAATCGGCAAGAATCGACCGCAATTCGGCCGTCGCCGCGGCGTTTTGGTCTGCGCTGTACTCGCCACTGCTCTCCGGGTTTTCTGCGGTGAGAATAAAGGCATCGGTGAAGGGGGAGAGCACTTCGAGGGGGTCGGTGTGAGGCTCATCGCTTGAAACGGGGGAGATTCTCCACGTACGACCTTCGTCGTCTCGCAACTCCAGGGTGGTCCTGAAGTAAAGCTCGAGTAGTTCCTCATCTCCCATGTGCACAGATTAAGTCCGCGCCTCTCGCACCAGTCGCTGGTGTGAGTGCCGGGAGTGTCGAGCGCCTGGCACACTGGTGGAGAGGCGAGGAGGCAGGGTGGCTGCGAGAGAAAAAAGTTTCCGTGAGGTGGCGTATTCCCGCCGCAGCATTCGCGATTTCCTACCCACTGAAGTTCCCGAAGAGCTGATCAACGAGATCATTGCCGATGCCGTGACGTCGGCGAGCTGGTCGAATACCCGCCCATACCGCATCGCGGTCGCAACGGGTGATGTGAGAGATCGCATCTCTCGTGCCCTCAAAGACAATGGCACCGCCATCGTGCGCATGCGAAGCAGGAGGCCCGGAACACGACTCAAGGGGCTTCTTACTGCGCTGCGACTGCTGCGCAGTGACTTCCGCATCCCCGTGAAGTATCCGGAAGATCTGCGCAGGCGCCAGGTGGAATTGGGCAAGGCGCTCTATGGCCACCTCGGCATCGAACGCGGGGATAGCGAAGGCCGCGACCGGGAGTTTGTGCGGAATATGGAATTCTTTGGAGCCCCGGTCGCTCTCTTTTTCTTCGTGAGGCGGGGCATGGGCGTGTATTCAGCGCTTGATGCGGGGCACCTGATGCAAAACCTCATGCTCGCGGCTAAGGCCCGCGGCCTCGATACCTGCGCTCAAGGATTCCTGGCGTTTTGGTCAGAGCCCATTCGTCGGGAGTTTGAGATTCCCAAGGGCTACAAGCTCTTGTGTGGCATGTCACTGGGCTATGCCGCAAGGAGCCACCGCAATGAGTTTGTACCTCCATTGCCTCAGGCCGAGGACATCATCCTGCGGCGTGCGAGTGAGCGTTAGGCCGCGGGAATTGCCAGCACTAAGACGGCGATTCCAATCAAAGTGGTGAGGCCAAACAGGAGGGCAAGAGGCGCTTTCTTTGTGCGACCTGCATGAATAGTCGCAATCGCTGCCTGTAGGGCGTAATAGAGGACGAACGCTTGGGAACCGAGCGCAACGATCTGGAATATCCCGATACTCCATGTCAATGAGATAACAACGGCCGTGATCAACGTAATGGCAAGCCGATGACTCACCCGACTGCGCGTCGTTTCAACAATCAGGCCGGAGGCTCCGCTGGTGTCCGCAATGGAGGCCGAAAATTGCGACGCTAGGGCCGCCACAATCAATACCGGAGCGAAGGCAACTCCAACGACACTGAGCATGCCAATGACTGATGTTTCAGTGAGGGTAGCGGTGTCAATTGATCCAAAGTGCGGAGTAATAGAAGCGATAAACACCAGATAAATGCCACCGGAGAGCAATTGGGCGAGCCGCATCGACCGGACCCGCGTCTCGGCGTCGAATTCTTCGCCTAAGTAACGAGAGGTCTCAAATCCCTGCACCAAAATCAGGAGCCCCAACACCACCCGCAATTGCTCAAACGGCGCCTGCGTGGCGCTCACTGCCGCTGACAGGGCATCGGAGGGGGCAAAGAACCACGCTCCGGCCAAGGTGATGACCAAAGCTGCAATCAGCCCTAACTTGAGCGATACCGAGTGAACGATGAGCTTTTCGAGCCCGCGAAAGCCCCACGCCACCCCCACACTGCCAATCACTGCGACCACCAGGGTGGTGAGTGTGTTGATGGCGATTGCGGAGGCGACGCCGAAGATGCTGAGGAAAAACGCGGAGAAAAGGTTCAGGTAGTAGGCAATCGAGACGAAATAGGCGAGGGAAAGGGCCACATCAGCGACCTCGTTCACACTGACCAAGAGGCGTGGGGAACCCCGAGTAATGAGAGGTTCGACGTGGCGAATGTTGTAGCGGATCGTTTCGCCAAAGAGGTATCCCAGCGCAATCAGCCCCGCCATCGCGGGAATGGCCCACTGGCCGACGGTAGCGCCGAGAACGGGACCCGCGAGAAGAAACCCCGAACCGATAATTGACGCGAGCGGTGTGACCGTTGCCCGCCAGAGGGTGTTGTTCTGAAGGCGGGGAAGGAACATGAGGGGCACCGCAAACACAGAGACTCCCACGAGAACCCACGACGCCATATTCACCTCGCCTATTGTGCTCGGCTCGTTCATTGAGTTTCAGGACTACACTCCGAAGGTTCGCTTCGATTTCTCAAAGGTGTTGATGTCTACTCCGTCTCGTTCTGACCAGATGAAACACGCCGCCTCTACCGGCACCCTGACCCACCGCCAGATTCTTCTGGTGCTCACGGGGTTGATGTCGGGGATGTTCCTCGCCGCTCTCGATCAAACGGTGGTTGGCACGGCGATGCGTACGGTCGCCGATGATTTAGGGGGACTGTCACTGCAGGCCTGGGCGACAACGGCGTATTTGATTACCTCGACCATTTCGACACCGATTTATGGCAAGCTCGGCGACATTTTTGGCCGGCGCCCATGGTTCATGGTGGCGATCAGCATTTTTATTATTGGTTCGCTCACCTCGGGGCTCGCCCCCACGATGTATGAGCTGGCTGCCTATCGCGCCCTCCAGGGCCTTGGTGCTGGAGGTTTGTTTTCTCTTGCCATCACGATCATCGCCGACGTGGTGCCACCGCGCGAGAGGGCGCGTTATCAGGGCATGTTCCTCGCGGTCTTTGGCACATCGAGCGTGATCGGCCCCGTCGTGGGCGGGTTCTTTGCCGGCATCGACACATTCCTCGGTATTGAGGGCTGGCGCTGGATTTTCCTCATCAATCTGCCCATTGGGCTGGCGTCTCTGACCCTCGTGTTGAAATTCCTCCATATTCCCCACTTCCCACGTCCACAAAAAATCGATTGGTGGGGCGCGGTCACGGTCGTTGTGTTCTTAGTCCCCGTGCTTGTACTCGCTGAGCAGGGCCGCGAGTGGGGCTGGGGCTCCACGCTTTCAGTAGGACTCTTAGCGCTTGGAGGGGTGGGACTGGTGCTTTTCCTCTTTGCCGAGCGCGCGGCGGGGGAGTCAGCCCTCATTCCGCTCTCCCTTTTCCGCAACATTCCCTTCGCCCGCACTCAGGTGATGGGTTTCATTGTGGGTATCGGCATGTTCGGTGGCATGGTGACCTTGCCGTTGATTTTGCAGGTGGCGTATGGCGCCACTCCGACCATGGCGGGCTTTTTGATGTTGCCGATGGTGGGGGGCATGATGACCGCGAGTATCCTCTCGGGTCGTTTCACGTCGAAGACGGGCAAGTACCGGGTGTTCCTCAACGCCGGCTCGGCCTTCATGGTCGCGGGCTATGCCTACCTCCTGTTGACGCTGCGTGCCGATACCGCCTTCTGGGTGCTCTCCATTGGCATGGTGGTCATTGGCTTAGGGCTTGGGCAAATGATGCAAACACTGATGGTGGCGAGCCAAAACGCGGTTGATGCGAAAGATATTGGTGTGGCCACATCCACTGCGACGTTCTTCCGCCAAATCGGTGGCACTTTAGGTGTGGCCGTGTTCATGACTCTGCTGTTTTCTCAAGTGGAAGACGCCATTAGGCGTGCCTTCGAAAATCCCGCAGTGATTTCGGTAATTCAGCAGGCGACAGCTGACCCTGCAGTCGTGGCAGACCCCGCGAACCAGGCCCTCATTGAAGGGCTGGCTGGGGGTTCTGCGGGTCTTTCGGTGACGAGTGACAGCTCGTTCCTCATTGGCGTGGACGAACGGCTCAGCGCGCCGTTCCGGATGGGCTTCGTGGACTCCTCGCTCTCTGTGTTTCTCATCGCCGCCGTCGTGTTGGGGGTAGGTTTTGTGGTGAGTTGGTTCATCAAAGAAGTGCCGCTTCGTACCAAGAGCGCCTCGCAAGAACAAGCAGAGGCCAAGCTCTCGGGAATGGGCGGCTAGCGAAGTCGAGGAGGACACATGCGCACACACAGACTCGGACCTTGGCAGGTCAGCGCTATCGGGCTGGGGTGTATGAATGTCTCGTGGAAGGGCCGTGCGGCCACTGACCCGGAGCGTCGCTACAGCCACGCCATCCCGGGAATGCATGCCGCCCTCGATGCGGGCGTAACTTTCCTCGACACTGCCAACATCTATGCCCCGTTCTGGGACACCATCGGTCACAACGAACTCGTCGTCAAAGAGGCCATTGACATGTGGGACGGTACGAAGGAGCAAAAAGACAATCTTGTCGTCGCCACCAAGGGCGGTATTACCCGCAGTGAAGGGGAAAAGTGGGGCCGCGATGGCTCGCTCGATCACCTGCTCAGCGCGGTTGAGAAGTCGATTGCCAACCTCGGGGTAGAAAGCATTCAGCTCTATCAACACCACCGCCAAGACCCCACCATCGAGCTCGAGACCCAGATTGAGAACTTTGGTGAGCTCAAGAAGCGCGGCTTGATCCAACAGATTGGACTCTCAAACTATTCCGCTGAACAGCTCGAGGTCGCCATCGACATCCTGGGTGGCCCGGATGATGGGGGAGTGATTTCGATCCAAAACGAGTTCTCTCCGTTTTATCGAAACGACCTCAATGTGCTCGATATTTGTGAGCGCACGGGCATCGCGTTTCTGCCCTGGTCACCTCTAGGCGGCAAGCAGCGCATCCCAGAGCTTGAATCCGGCGAGTTCGGCGGGTATGCCGAGATGGCTGCCGAGAAGGGCATTAGCGTGCAGCGTCTCGTCATCGCATGGCTTATGCACTACTCACCGGCAATCATCCCGATCCCCGGGCCGACGCGTCCCGAGAGCGTTCGCGACACCATGTCGGCCGCCGACGTTACTCTCACGGCCGACGAAGTCGACCACCTCACACAGTCACTACCCGAGAGCCTTCCGAAGTCGGATGAGCTTCTGCCCTTCCCACCCCGTCGAGGAGCCTAAGAAATGACTGATGTATCAAAACGCTGTGTCGTAGTGGCGGTGTTCACCCCGAAGCCCGGTCACACTCAAGCCATCAAAGATGTCCTGACCGCCATCATTCCGGAGGTCCACGAAGAGGCGGGGTGTGAGTTCTATGCGCTCCACGAAATGCCCGATGGCAAGTTGTGCTTTGTGGAGGCGTGGGATTCCCGTGAGCTCTGGGTAGCCCACAGTAACTTCCACACGGTGGAGCGCATCAACCATCAGATCGCTGACCATCTCGCCCAGCCGGTGGACGTGCACGAAATGTATGCCGTGCCGGCCGGTGGCGAGAAGGGAATTATTCCCCTCGGAGCCTAAGAGCTCGCTTGGGCTCGCTTCTCAGCGATTGTCACGTCAGCGGTGGCCCACTTGTCGTGCGCCACTTCAGTAATCACGACGTTGACTGCCTCTGCCGGCGCGTTGGCCACTCGGACGGTCACTTCGGTGAGCTCGTGAATGAGCTGCCGAATCTGCTCATCGCTTCGGCCTGCTGCCATGGAAACCTGAATGAAGGGCATTGCATTTCCTTTTTTCGGTGGTTGTCTTATTTTCTGTCGTCTCGAATGACTTCGGCAATGGACGCCCAGTCCATGCCTTCGAGGTCTTTGCGCTCAAGTGCTGCCTCAAAAATGGCTCGCATCACGGGAGCACTCGGCAGTGATGCGCCTACTTTGGCAGCCGCCGATTCGGCGAGTCCCAAGTCTTTGAGCCCCAGATCGGCGGTGAAACCTGCGGGGAGGTATTCCTTCTTGGCGATGAGATTCCCGTAGCCCTGGTAAACCACACCACCAAAGAGTGTGTTGGCGAGTAGCTCGACGAAGGCCTCAGGGTCGACCCCGCTTTTTTCTACTAATGAGATGGATTCGCCCAGCGCTTGCAGAGCATGAATGATGTTGTAGTTCACCGAGATTTTCACGAGGTTGGCGATTTCTGGTTGGTCGCCCATCGGCCACGTACGCACGCCCATCACCGAGAAATATGGTTCCGCCTGAGAGATGGTGTCCGCATCCCCAGCGGCGAGGATGTTGAGTTTTCCGGCGGCTGCGACCGCCGGGCGGCCCAGCACGGGGGAGGCAATATACGCAATCCCGGCTTCATGTGCGACCGCGGCAAGTCGAGCACCACAGTCGGGGCTCACCGACGCCATGTTGGCGTGAAAACCGCTTCCTTGAGCGAGGTTCTCCGCGCTCAACACCGCCTCGGCGGCCTGGTCATTTGCGAGCATCGAAAAGGATGCTCCGGTAGCTAGCGCCTCAGCTGGCGATTCCGCCGCACGTGCACCGAGTGCGACCATTTCCGCGACGGGGTCCTGCGAGCGGTTCCACACCACCACGTCGTGGCCGGCTTCAATAAGTCGGCCCGCCATGGACTTCCCCATATTGCCCAGTCCTAAAAAGCCAATGGTTGCCATGAGAGTGACCTTCCGTATTAGTTGAGGGGTTCGTCGTGAAAAATTTCCGGGTGCCGCTCGAGGTGCAACCTCGTGCGGCGAATGTGCATGCTGAGCACCTGCTCGGCCAAATCGAGGTCACCATCTCGCAGTGCGGTGACCATCATGTGGTGTTCGGCGTGGAAAATGCGGCGATTATCGGTGCCCACCAGTTGGGTGTAGGCCCGACGATAGGGCTGGGTGGTGTTCCACAGTCGTGTAACAAGCTCGCGCAGCATGAGCGTGGAGGCACCTTGGTACATGCTCAAGTGAAACTCTCGGTCGAGCTCAAGAAACTCTTCACTGTCGCTCGAGCTCTCCATTTTGTGGGCGAGGGCCTCAAGCGAGTTCAGAACCTCCGCAGTGAGTGTTTCTGCGCTGTAGCGCAAGAGCAGGGGCTCCAGTCGCTCGCGGGTTTGATACACCTCGGAACACTCCGCCATGGTGAGGCTGGCGACCCACGCACCGGTGTTGGCGACGAGCCGAACTAAGCCTTCGGATTCCAACTGGCGCAGCGCTTCCCGCACCGGAATGCGGCTTCCGCCGTATTTGGTCGCGAGTTGATCTTGGACGATCCGCTCACCCGGTTGGTAGTCACCATGCAAAATCGCCTGGCGGAGACCATCGGCAATAGCAATCGCTGCGCCACCGTGCTTGAGGGGAGAGTCGGTCATCGACATGGTGTCTATTCTGCCGGCCGGGCAGGGTGCCAGAGGATGACGTCAGAGTCCTTTTCATAGGCCTTGCCGTCAGGGAAGCTAACGATTTCACACTGCATACCCCACGGGGTGAGGAAGTAAATCCAGCGTTGACCGAAGCTCGCGTTCTGGCTCGCGACGGGTTCACCGAGTATCTTCACCCCGGGTTGTTCCCTGAGATAGTCCAGGGCGGCATCGAAATCATCGACGTAAAAGGCGAGGTGGTGTCCGCCAATGTCAGAGTTCTTGGGCTGCGGGGTCTGGCCTTCAGGGGTTTCCCACTGAAAAATTTCGAAGTTGGGGCCGTGCTTGCAACGGAAGAAGCGCAGCTCGCGCATCACGGCACGCGGGTGAACATTGAGTTGCTCCGCGAGCCAGTCGTCGTCGCGTACGAAGGGGCCCAAACTGTAGACCTTTTCGCAGCCAATCACGTCGACGAAGAAGCGTTCTGCTTGGTCGAGATCGGGCACCGTGAAGCCGATGTGTTCGGTGCCGCGTAGTCCGGGAAGTGCCATTGGATGCCCCCTTGCAACCGTTATTGGATACAGCTCAGCCTATATGCCCCGATAAATTTCGCTCAAGAGCGAAATATTTCGTGACATTGTATGCAATTTAGTGTAGCGTGATGCTTCAATGACACCCCTCAGCGCAGAGAAAGGTATTTACCGTGGCGACTGAAACTCCTCTGAATCCCCTCGCTCAGTGGATCGAAATCACGAGCACCACAGAGGACTGGGATAACGCAGACCCCGGGCTCTTGGCCACCATGCTCGGCCAACTTCACCTCATTCGCGCGTTCGAAGAAGCTGTCCTACAGCTCGCCGGTGAATCACTCGTGCACGGACCCGCCCACTCCTCGGTCGGTCAAGAGGGTGGCGCAGTCGGTTCCCTCGTGGGCGCGCGGCCGACTGACGCTGTCAACGGTTCTCACCGTGGTCACCACCAGTTCCTCGCGAAGGCCCTGAGCTACGTCGCTCCCAATGGACTCCAGCTCGATGCATTGGTGAGCGCCGACATTCAAACTCTTCTGCAGCGGACCCTCGCTGAGATCTTGGGTCTTGCCCAGGGCTTCTGCAAGGGCCGCGGCGGATCGATGCACTTGCAGTGGCACGAAGCGGGCTGCTTGGGCACCAACGCCATTGTCGGTGGTGGTGTACCGCTCGCCGCAGGTAACGCATGGGCGCAGAAGCGTGCGGGTACTTCAGACCTCACCGTCACCTACTTTGGTGATGGAGCCGTCAACATCGGCTCGGTGCTCGAGAGCATGAACCTCACCTCCGCGTGGGACATCCCACTGGTGTTCTTTATCGAGAACAATCTCTACGCGGTGTCGACCACGGTCGCCGAGGCAACGAGAGAAGATCGACTCTCTGGCCGCGGTGTGGGCTTTGGTATTCCGAGTCTTCGGGTGGATGGCATGGACCCCCTCGCGGTGTACCTCGCCATGCAGCACGCCGAAGCCATCGCCCGAAACGGCGGGGGACCGGTCGTCATTGAGGCCGAGGTGTACCGCTTCTTCCACCAAAACGGGCCCTTCCCCGGATCTGCCTTCGGTTACCGCAGCAAGGAAGAAGAAGAACACTGGCGATCGCGCGACCCGCTGCTCAAGGTCGCGAACGAAATGATTCGCCGCGGACTCATCACCCAAGAAGGCGTTGACCAGGTGCGCGCGCAGGCTGTGGCCGCCATGGAGGCTGCCACCAATGAACTGGTTGAGCAGGACCCCGATGCTAAGGCCGGTGTGCGCCGGATCAAGCCGAACCTGTGGCCGGAGCCGGGCTTCGTCGACGTGGGCCTGCGCGGTGACCTCTCCGAGATTGAGGGAGTACGCACTCAAGAGAAGAGCCAGTATTCCGGCGCTCTCGTCGAAGCAAAATACGTTGATGCCGTGGCTGGTGTGATGGATCGTCGGATGGAAACCGATGAGCGCATCATCATCTTGGGTGAAGACATTCACCGCTTGAACGGCGGTACCAACGGTGCGACCAAGGGCCTCAGCGCCAAATACCCCGACCGCGTGCTGGGTACCCCCATTTCAGAAAACGCCTTCACCGGTCTTGCCGGAGGTATGGCGCTCGATGGTCGCTACCGCCCGGTGATTGAGTTCATGTACCCCGACTTCATGTGGGTGGCGGCCGACCAGGTGTTCAACCAAATCGGTAAGGCCCGCCACATGTTCGGTGGAGAAGCCGACGTCCCTGTGGTGCTGCGTACCAAGGTGGCAATGGGCTCGGGTTATGGTTCACAGCACCTGATGGACCCCGCAGGAATCTTTGTCACCTCGCCGGGCTGGCGCATCATGGCCGCATCCAACCCCTATGACTACGTGGGGCTGATGAACCTCGCGCTTCAGCTGAATGACCCCGTGTTGATGATTGAACACGTTGACCTCTACCAGTCAAAGGGTGAGATTGCTGAGGCCGATTACGACTACTACCTGCCCTTTGGTAAGGCCAACGTAGTCAACGAGGGCACCGACATGACGGTGGTTTCGTATTTGTCGATGGTGAACCACGCTAAGGAGGCGATTGAGCAGACGCGAATTAGCGCGGATCTCATTGACCTGCGATTCCTTGACCGCGCCAGCTTGGACTGGGAGGCTTTGGAAAAGAGCATCCAGAAGACCAACAACGTCCTCATCGTCGAGCAGGGTGCCATTGGCACCTCGTATGGCGGATGGCTTGCCGATGAGATCCAGCGTCGGTTCTTCGACTACCTCGACCAGCCGATTGAGCGTGTGCACGGTTCAGAAACCTCACCGAGTATTTCGAAGGTGTTGGAGCGCGCAGCTATCGCGAAGACCGAAGAGGTCGTCGAGGGCATGCAGCGTGTCATGCGCAACAAGGGGGCGCTCTAATGGCCATCGTGATTCGCATGCCCGAGGTCCTTGCGGGCGCCACCGAAGGTGTGATTTCCCACTGGGCGGTCAAAGAAGGTGACGAGGTCGCCGTCGGTGACGTCCTCGCCGAAATTGAGACCGACAAGGCCTCTGTCGAATATCAGGCAGAAGACGCTGGAACGGTGGCTCGACTGGTTCAAGCCGCCGGAAAAATGGTGCAGGTCGGCGAACCCATTGCCGTTTTCGCAGCGGCTGGTGACACCGATACCGACGTGGAGAAAGCCCTCGCTGATGCCGGTGGTGCCCCTGCCGCTGACGAGCCGGCTGTTGTCGAGGTGGCTTCGGCCACCCCTGCGCCCGCTGCTGAAGCCGCTGCGACGCCTGTCGCACCGGTCGAAGTGGTCGCCCCCGTCGCTGTCGTCCGGGATTCGTCAGGACGAATCTTTGCGAGTCCTCTGGTGCGCAAGCGCGCGCGCGAGGCCGGCATCGACCTTGCCCAAATTCAGGGCACTGGTCCTAGTGGCCGGATTGTGCGCAAAGACTTCGACGCGTTTATGGCCTCAGGTCCTCGCCCTGTAGCGACCTCGGCCACAGCGCCTGCTCCCGTGATGGGCGCTGCCGGTTTCGTGGAGATCCCTCACTCGAGTATGCGTCGGGCGATTGCCCGCAGGCTCACGGAGTCCAAATCGACCGTTCCTCACTTCTACGTCAAGGCAGATTGTGTGGTCGACCGCCTGCTTGACGCCCGAGCCCAGCTCAATGAGGGCTTAGGAGTGAAGACGTCGGTCAACGACTGGGTGGTCAAGGCCGTCGGTCATGCCCTCATGGCGGTTCCGGGTGCGAATGTGATTTGGACCGATACGGCAATGCGTCAGTTTGACCACGCTGACATTTCAGTGGCGGTAGCGACCGAGGGCGGCCTTTACACCCCGGTCGTCCGCGCAGTCGATCAGCTCTCGATCCCTCAAATCAACGTGATGATTCGGGAACTTGCCGATAAGGCACGCTCCGGCACCATCAAGCAGGACGAGATTGAGGGCGGGTCATTTGCTGTTACCAACCTCGGAATGTTTGGTACCGAAGAGTTCTCCGCCATATTGAACCCGCCACAGTCGGGAATTCTCGCGGTGGGAGCTGCCCGGGAAAAAGCCATCGTGGTGAACGGTGAGCTCGAAATTGCCCAGGTCATGACGGTCACCCTCTCTGCCGATCACCGCGCCGTGGATGGTGCGCTGGCAGCAGAGTGGATGGTGTCGTTCAAGAAGGCGATCGAGAACCCGGTCTCGCTCTTGGTGAGCTAGCGGTAGTTTTCAAGAATTAGGGCGCGGTTGTCCGCCCCTGCCTCAAGCTCTCCGACTTCGATCCGGGAGGCAATATCGAGAGTGATGGAGTTCGCCGGTGTAGGGATCCCCAGCCGGGCCCCTTCACGCACGACTAAACCATTGATTTCGTGAATCTCGGCTCGACGCCCCTTCCTCCAGTCTTGCAAGACCGTGGTCAGGGTGTTGGGGAAGGTGAAGTGGGCAATCACCTGGTCAAACAGTTCCACGGCATAGAGATCGGGGTCTTGCTGGGCCTCTTTCAGGCCGAAAATGGGAACAATTTTGCTTCCTGATCCAATGCAAACTGCGAGGGCTTCCTTTGCACACGCTTTCATGTAGTCGACCATCTCGGGGTCTTGAACCACTTCGTGAAGCGGCTGGTTGAGTAATGCTGAGGGCACGAGTTCTGAGGCATTGGCGACGAGCTTCATCCATTTGGCCGAGCGAATATCGTCGTACACCTCGACGGTTCCTGCATGGCGAAGCACTTCGGCGACATCGTCTGCACGGGCCTGGGTCGAGGGGGTGAGTCCACCGAGGGCAAACCACGACCCCGACGGGGGCGTCTCTCTGTTACAGACACCTGGCTCGAACATGTTGGAGCAGCACTCAATGACGGCTCCCATGACGCGCTCTGCACCAAGGATGTCTACGAGGTCGTCAATCGACATTCCGTTTTGCAGCCCGACAACGAGAGCGTTTTCTGCGAGGACCGGTTTGATGAGCTCTGCCGCCCAGCGGGTGTCGTAGGCCTTGACCAACATGAACACTAAGTCGAATTTGTCAGTGAGTTCAGCGACCTGGCACAGATGTTTCGCGACGACCTTCGTCACCACGGTCTGGTCTGGCATATTGACGGTGACCCCGTTGCGATTCATCGCTTCGACATGGTCAGGCCACTGCTCGATGTAGGTCACGTCGTAGCCCGCTTGGACGAAGTCGGCGCCGATACTCGCGCCGTTTGCTCCTGTGCCAATAACGGCAATCTTCTTGAAACTCATCTGCTTCCTCCTACGAAGAGGCCCCGAGGGCTATGAATCAAGCCTCGGGGCCTCTTTCGGGTTGTCTTAGTTAAACGATTCGAGCGGCGGGCGGTTAGCCAAGTACTCGGCGATGCCCTTCTTGCGCTCGTCCTCTTGGTAGTAGCGCACCTCGACCAGCTCCAGAGGAATCTTGTCGGGGTCGTGAAAGTACACCCACTTCCAACCGGCCAGAACACCTTCGTCGACGGTGTTGGGCTCGGAGAGGAACTCGACACCCTTGGCTTTCAGCTCTGCAACCTTTGCGTCGATGTCATCGACGTGGAAGGCGAGGTGCATCGCACCGAGGTAGTTCTGCTGGATGGGGGTGTCGTTATCGGCGGGACGGTTGGCGTACTCGAGTAGTTCGAGTGTTGCGTTGTCGCCCACCCACAGTGATACCTGGCGCAGTTTCGCTCCGGGGACACCCACGGCGGAGGCGAGGTCGTCACCTTCGAACCAGGGGCTGGGCTCGTTGGAAAACTCCAGGCCCAAGATGTCGTGATAGAAGTAAATCGATCGGTCAAGATCTTTGACGATGATTCCGGTGTGATGCACCGTCCGCATTGTCATCGGTTGCTCCTTTGCATTTGATGAGACTGTGCAGAGCCTGCACTGTCACTCAACACTCTAACCCCAACTCTCCCGGTTGGTAAACACTCAGCAAATTCTCGTGAGGGGCAACCGCAGCGCGACTTATGAGGCGGATATCCCCATAAAAAAGGGCTTTTCTGGCCTTCGACGGTCTGCTGGGTTCGAGCAAAATAACCCCGCAATCAACTTGACAAAGTTCATTGGTACTGAACAAACTGTGTGTCAGGTGTTTAGCCCATGAGTCAAGGAGGATCATCATGGCTGGTCGTCTAGACGGATGCGTCATTGTTGTGACCGGTGGAGCGTCGGGAATTGGCGCGGCCATGTGCCGCGGTTTCGCCGATGAAGGTGCGGCGGTCACCATCGGTGATCTCAACATCGAGCTGGCGAGTTCCCTGGCTGAGGAAATTTCAGCCGCGGGTGGTAAGGCACTCGCAGTCGCTATGGATGTGACGAAGCGCGACCAGGTCAAGGCGGGCATCGACGCCACCGTCAAAGAATTTGGCAAGCTCGATGCCTACTTCAACAACGCGGGGATGAACTCGCCAATGAAGTTGCTTGACGTCACTGAAGAAAACTTCGACCTAATCATGAAAGTCAACGTGTTGGGCGTCCTCATCGGCATGCAGGAAGCCGCCAAGCAATTCATTGCCCAAGGTTCCGGAGGGAAAATCATTAACACCGCGTCGATCGCGGGACGCACTGGGTTCCCCAGCTTCGCGCCCTACAGCGCGGCAAAGTCGGCGGTGATCTCGCTCACCCAGGCGGGTGCTCGCGCGTGGGCGGGTGAAAACATCACCGTG
>Ga0255753_1000509_pt1 | contig 50909 bp, 51 predicted proteins | sample 041ome_10_FD_179953 | JGI IMG/M metagenome (GOLD analysis project Ga0255753, IMG submission 179953) | Coastal salt marsh microbial communities from the Groves Creek Marsh, Skidaway Island, Georgia - 041412US metaG (version 2) | ecosystem: Environmental > Aquatic > Marine > Intertidal zone > Salt... | reverse complement strand
AAAGATTGATACGAACACAATACAAGGGTTAATGGAAGAATTTTATTCAGATTCTCACTTTGTATCAGTTTTAAAGAAAGATGAAGGATTAAACTCCAAAGGTTTTTTTAGGCCTGACAATTTAGTTAATACTAATTTCCTAGATATAAGTATTTTTGGAAATGATAAAAATGAACAACTCATAATATCTTCAAGATTAGACAATTTGGGTAAAGGTGCATCTGGAGCGGCCATTCAATGTATGAACTTGGCACTAGGATACGATGAAGATTTAGGATTATAAAAATACCTATGAGCTATTTTACAGAAAAACAAGATTCTTCAAGTTTAGATGAGATTTTTCCTGATTTTTCTCCATTTGAGAGAGCTATTAGCTATCCATATTATGCTCCCGGTTACTCATTTTCTTTTTACAAAGGGTCTTTTGTAAAAGGCATTTGTCATAATTTAGATAATAGAATTCCAATATTGTCAGTTGGTTCTAATAGATCACCTTATCAGTTAAAAAGAAAATTTTCTTTGAATGCAGATATTTGTGTAACACCCGCTATTTTATATGATTCAGATATAGTTTATTCGGCATCAATATCTGCTTATGGTTCTATGCCTTCAACACAATGGCCTTGTGAAGGGGTGTCAGTTAATCTCAATGTTTTATGGTTGCAAGAAAATCAACTAAATAAAATGCATCTTACTGAGGGGCTTGGGATCGCCTATGATTTTGTTAAACTAAAATCAGGAACTGTAAAAATACAAGACTTTGAGTTTAAAAATGATATTTACGGATATGTTTCTGTGCCAGGTGTGTTCCCCTTTGGATTAAAAACACCGAAAAGATTATCATCAATTCATGCACAAAACACAAGTTTAACTAATTTATCAGAAAAAAATGCCTTAATCTCTCTTAAAGATTTTTTAAATATCAAGGATATGGATTTAAAACTTTGGTTAGAAAAAGTAATAAAAAATCAAGAGTATAGGCTTTCAATTCATGAGATTTTAAAAGTACAAGCTATCAAACCTAAAAAACCAAATTGGCAAATAGTTAAGGTTAATACTAAAGGAGACTTAATAGTTTAATTTGGTATCAAATAAGAACTGCTATGCCATTTAAAAATAGCTATTGTAACTAATACTAAAAATCCTAAAATTACATAGTTAAATAACCTTTTATTTTTACTATTCATGGAAGAATTATCTATTATCCTTATTAATAGGAATGATATTCCTGCTAAAATTAAGAAACCTATACCCCCAATTAACACTGTATCCATAGATATATCTCCAAATATTTATGATAATGATTATCATTATTAAATAATAAAATCCTTTTAAAACAATAACTTAAGCAAAAACTTAAAAAAATAATAATTTTATTTTGCTTTTATTTGTTGATTAACCATTAATTCTTTTTTATTGTCTCACCTAAGTACTAACTAATAGTGCATAAATCTAGCTTTAGCTAGAAAATATGACAAATATAAGGGGAGTTTATAAATGTCTTTAAATAAAATTTTAAAATATGCCGTGCCGGCAGCTTTCATTTCGTCATTACCATTTCTGGCTAATGCAGCAGATAGTGCTAACTTAAAGTCAGATGATTTTGTTGGAATAAGTTTCTGGTTAATTTCTATGGCTCTTGTAGCATCAACTGCTTTCTTCTTTATGGAAACACAAAGAGTTTCTGCAAAGTGGAAAACATCATTAACTGTTTCGGGTCTTGTGACATTAGTTGCTGCCGTTCACTATTTCTACATGAGAGATGTCTGGGTAGGAACTGGAGAAACACCGACAGTTTATAGATACATTGACTGGTTAATTACTGTTCCATTATTAATGGTTGAATTTTACATAATTCTTAGAGCATGTACAGCTGTTGCTGGTGGTGTTTTCTGGAAATTAATGATTGGTTCATTAGTAATGCTTATCGGTGGATATTTAGGTGAAGCCGGATACATGAATGTAACTCTAGGATTTGTTATAGGAATGGTTGGTTGGATATACATCCTATATGAAGTATTTGCTGGTGAAGCAAGTAAAGCCAGTGAAGAAGCTCCAGAGTCAGTTCGATCAGCTTTCTCTACTATGAGATGGATTGTAACAATTGGTTGGGCAATTTATCCAATCGGTTACTTCATGGGTTATATGGCAGGTGGAGTAGATGATAGCTCCCTTAACATAATTTATAACTTAGCTGACGTTCTTAACAAAATTGCATTTGGTGTAATTATATGGAATGTTGCTGTTACTGAATCAGAAGCATAAATTTAATATACAATTTTAATAAAAGCCTGCAGTTTATTCTGCAGGCTTTTTTTTTATTTTTAAGTTAAAGTGATAAACATGTTACTGGGTGTAAATGAAAAGAGAAATTAAAAAAATAAATCAAGTAAGTAGTATCGTTGTTGGTGGAGGTTTTGGTGGTATAGCTACTGCACTAAGGTTAAGGGCTCTTGGTCATAAGGTTACGCTTTTAGAAAGGCTAAGTTATTTAGGTGGAAGAGCGCAGGTTTTCAAAAAAAATGGCTTTAAACATGATGCAGGTCCTACTGTAATAACTGCACCATTTTTATTTGATGAACTCTTTGAACTTTTTGACGAAAAAAGAGAGGATTACGTTGAATTCAAGCCTTTAGATCCTTGGTATAGATTTCATTTCCATGATGGTAAAACTTTTGATTATTCTCAAACAATTGAAAAAACTAAAGAGGAAATGAAAAGGTTCTCAACTAAAGATGCCGACAATTATGAAAATTTATTAAAAGCGTCAAAATCTATTTTTGATATTGGTTTTACCAAGCTAGCTGACAAGCCGTTTACTTCCTTCTTATTCATGTTAAAGCAAATCCCGGCCCTTTTAAAACTTAGAAGCTATTTTACCGTTTCTCAATTAGTGAATAAATACATAACGAACCCTAATCTTAGAGCTGCATTTTCTATACATCCTCTTTTGGTAGGAGGAAACCCTTTTTCAACTACTTCGATTTATGCACTCATACATTATTTAGAAAGAAATTGGGGGGTATATTTTAGTATGGGTGGAACAGGTAAGTTAGTAGAGGAATTAACAAAATTATTAGAGCGATCCGGTGTTGAAATAAAATACAACATAGATATTAAGAGTGCTTATCAAAAAAATGGTTCTCTAGAAAAATTAGAATCTATGGATGGGGAGTTTTATTATGCAGATAATTTTGTCTTTAATGGTGATCCTCCAACCTTCTATAGTGAAATATTAAAAAATGATAAACTTCTAAATAAAAGAAAAAAGTTTCTACCTGAAAAATTTACAACTTATTCTATGGGTATGTTTGTTCTTTTTTTTGGTACAAAAAAGCAATTTCCTAATATTGCCCACCATTCAATTTGGTTAAGCAAAAGATTTAAAGGTTTATTAACAGATATATTTGATAATAAAATTTTGAGTGAAGATTTCTCACTCTACATACATAGACCAACTGCAACAGATCAAAGCTTTGCTCCAAAAGGCTGTGACAGTTTTTATGTTTTGTGTCCTGTCCCAAATTTACAAGGAAATGTTGAATGGGAAATAGAAGGAGAAAGACTACAAAATAGAATAATTGAGGCTTTGGATAAAACAATTTTACCTGAGCTAAATAAGGTTATTTGTGATGAATTTTTTATGACACCTCTAGACTTTAAAAAAGATTACCGTTCAAAACATGGAGCTGGTTTTTCTATAGCCCCAAACTTTTCACAATCTGCTTGGTTTAGGTATCATAATAAAGACCCACATATAAATAACTTATTTTTTGCTGCTGCGGGTGCTCATCCAGGTGCTGGAGTTCCAGGTGTGTTATCATCTGCTAAAGTTGTTGAAAGTCTAATTAAATAAGAGCGAAGATATGGTGCACCATATTAAAAGTGATAAAGAAATTTTAAGAAACAATGGAAAAAGTTTCTATTGGGCTGGCAAATTTTTACCTTCAAAATATATTGATAGAGCAGCTGAATTATATAGTTTTTGTAGATATTTAGATGATATAGCTGACAGTGGAAATAAATCTTCATTACAAAAGCTTAAATCTATAAAGATTTATCTTCAAGAAAACCCGAAAAGGTTAAACCTACAATCTCAATGTATCGATCATCCTAAATATTTTAATTCTTCTTCCAAAAAAGCTGCAATAGATTTAGTAAATGGTTTAATCTTAGATCAAAAAACTGTTTCTATAAAAAAAAAATCTGAATTAATAAGTTATTCATACCAAGTTGCAGGAACTGTAGGGCTTATGATGTGTGATGCTTTAAATTGTGATAACAAAAACGCACGGTTATTTGCAATTGATCTTGGAATAGCTATGCAACTAACTAACATAGCTAGAGATGTTTTAGAGGATGCAAGAATGGGAAGACGATACTTACCTGGAAGTTGGATCAATAACTTATCTGCTGATGAAATTGTAAAAGCAGCAAATGAATATGATGAAAAAAATATCTACATAGTGTCTCAAGGAATAAAAAAATTATTAATCTTAGCTGAAAACTATTATCTTAGTGGTTTCCAAGGATTAGTTTATTTACCTTTTAAAATTAGATTAGCTATTTCAATAGCTGGCGGGGTTTATAGAGAAATCGGAATACAGATAAAAAAGGAAAATTTCAATTGGCATATGGGGCGTCAAATCACGTCTAATTTAACTAAGACAAAAATTACATTTTATAAGATTATAAAAGAAATTTTTATAAGAAAAATTCAAACAAAACATAATCCAGAGTTACATAAGTACTTAAAAGAGTTTTTCGCAATTGAAGTATAAACAAATAGACATTATTGGAGGTGGTTGTGCTGCTTTCTCATTAGCAAGGCTTCTAAAACAAGTGTGTCAAAATAATATCAATATATTTTTAGGTAAAAACTTTAACTTTCAAAAGGACCATTTTTGGGGGTTTTGGAAAAACGAATGCAATGAATCAGCTTTTAAGAATGCAAATCATATATGGATGAAGTGGTCAATACTCACATATGACTCTAAAACCGTTCTCTCTTCAGAGAAATACCCTTACTGTGTTATTAAAAGAAAGAAGTGGTTAAGCTTTTGTAAATCAGAACTAAAAAATAATAAAATTAATTATATTAAACAAGATGTAATAGAACGAGAGGGCGATTTAATTGCTAATAATAAAAAAATTAATAGTGATCTTATATTTGATAGTAGGCCCCCTGAAATTCCTTCTGACGTCTTGCTACAACATTTTCAAGGTTATGTAGTTACTACAGAAAAAGATGTTTTTGACGATACAACAGTAATTTTAATGGATTTTAGATGTGATCAATCTAAAGGAATGCATTTTATTTATTTGCTTCCATTTTCTAAGAAAAAAGCGTTGGTTGAATCAACGATGTTTTCAAAAAAAATTGAAAAAAAAAGTTTTTATAAAAATCAAATTTCTAAGTACCTTAAAAAAAATTTTGATTTAACCTCATTTACACTAGGTGATTATGAAGAGGGGATAATACCAATGCATCAGATTTCTATTAAATCACCAAATAGTTTTAATATTGGTACAAGAGGTGGCGCAGTCAGGCCTTCTTCAGGATATGCATTTACTTTTATTCAAAAGCAAGCGTTTCAAATTTTAGACCAAATCAAAAAAAAACGTAATATAAATACAGAAATTCATAATAAAGTAGATTTATTTTTAGATAAAATTTTTATAAGGGTAGTAGATAAACACCCTCAATTGGCACCTAAAATCTTTTCAAGATTAGCAAGTAAACTGAATGGGGATGAAATGGCAAAGTTTATGTCAGGAGAGTGCTCTATATTGACTAAATTCAAGGTAATTTTTGCTATGCCAAAAGTACCTTTTATAAAATCTTTTTTATTTATGTTGAATTCTAATGCTGGAAATTAACTTGAATTGGTGGGATTATTTATCCTTATTTTTAATTCTTTTTGTTGGTATACCTCATGGGGCTTTAGATGGGGCCATTTCAGTAACTTTAGGTTATTCTAAGAAATTTAGTTTACAAATCCGTTTTCTAATAAGTTACCTACTGTTCTCAGCTTTAATATTAACGTTGTGGTATTATTTTCCTGTATTCACTCTCTTTACTTTTATTTTAATAAGCATATTTCATTTTGGTTGTGGTGATTTAAGATGGGATGAAAATAACTTCTATTATATAAGAGGTTATGTACATGGTAGCTTAGTGGTTTTAGGAATAATTTTTTTAAATCAAAACGAAGTTGAGCAGTTTTTTCAAGTTTTATCAGGTGAAAAATTATCCTTATTATGGAATTCTCTAAAAGTATTAGCTTTCTTATGGGTTTTATCAGTTATAATCTTATTAATAAACTTTAAGAGAATTAGGTTTTCCTACGATTATTTTAAATTAACAGTTTCAGTTATTTTAATTATTACTCTTTTTCCACCTTTGTTAGCCTTTGCAATATATTTTTGTTTTATTCATAGTTTTAATCATATTAAAAGAATAATTCCAACATTGACAAATTTTATGAATAAAAGAAAAGCAATTTGGTTAATGGCTATTTTTTCAATTATAAGCTGGTTGGGAAGCGCCTTTGCATTATATTATTTATCACACAGTTATGCTCAAACCGATGCATTAATTAAAGTTATTTTTATTGGTCTAGCTGCATTAACCTTTCCACATATGGTTCTTGTTGATGGTTTTTTTAGGTTTAAATTTAAAATTTAAATTTTTACTAATTGATATGATTAGATAAAGAAAAAATTGTTAGCATTAAACCTAAATGGACATTAGATTTAAAGATGTTGAGAGGATGGTTTTTATTTAAATTTTGAAGTTTAATAACTTGAGAAAAAAAGTGTACTCCACATAAAGTAACACCAATAAACCAAAAATAGTTAGCTTGTAGTAAGTAACCACTTATTATTAGTAAGATAAATGATATTATATATGAAAAACTAACAAAAGTACCTAGAAAGTTTTTTGCGGATACTGCAGAGTTTTTTACTCCAATTTTTTCATCTTCTTGTTTATCTTGGCATCCATAAATTGTGTCATATCCAATAATCCAGAACACTGTTGCAAAATACATTATAAGAATACCTAAATTCCAATTTTCATTGGCAGATGCCCACGCTGTAGGAACCGCCCAGCTAAATGTTAAACCTAAAACTACCTGAGGCCATTTAGTAAATCTTTTAGCTAAAGGATATATAATTATTAAGGGTAGAGCTGAAATTGCAACAAACCAGCTTTTAACATTAAGTTGATATAAACAAATCAAACCTATCAATAACATGATTAATAAAAAACCAAAAGCCTGACTATTTGAGATATCCCCTTTTGCTAACGGTCTATTTTTAGTTCGAGTGATTTTTTTATCAATATCTTTATCCCATAAGTCATTTATAGTACAGCCGGCTGCTCTCATAACAATAGAGCCTATTAAAAAAATAAACATGATTTTTAAACACTCAAATAGACTTAGACTTGTTAAAGGGAGAACCCACCAACCAGGCAATAGCAAAAGCCAAAAACCAACCGGTCGGTCAAATCTTCCAAGCCTAATCCATTTAATATATTTTTTTGGTAAAGCGTTCCACCAACCATTTTCTAATATGTCAGTATCATTAATTTTTGGGTTATTCATAAATAATGCAATATCATCTTAGTTTGTAGCAATCAATCTGCTATATATTTATTTTTTTTAACAACATAGAATTAGGAAATGCTAAATTTTTCATACCAGGCAAAAATAAGATTATATATTCCAGAAAAGCTTTTAGTAAATAAAAGAATTATAATTTCATTAAAGCAATCTCATTATTTGATAAATGTTATGAGAAAAAAAATTGATGATAGCTTGTTAGTATTTAATGAATTATGTGGTGAGTATTTAGCTAAAATAGAGAAAATAGAAAAGAAAAATATATCTTTAAATATTTTACAAAAGTTAAGAAATCCTGAAGACAAGAATGGTGTATGGGTTTTGTTTGCACCAGTTAAGAAAACTCCAAATGAATATATTATTCAAAAAGCTACTGAGCTAGGCGCCTCAAAAATTCTTCCAATATTGACGGAAAGGACTATCACACAAAAATTAAATTTAGAGCGACTACAAGACATTGCTATTGAAGCTTCTGAACAATGCGAGAGAATTACGATACCAGAAATTTTATATCCTCAAAAACTTACTAAGATTATTGGTGACTGGGATGACAAAAGAAAAATATTATACTGTGATGAAACAATCAGAAATCGAAGCCAAGTGGTTTTAGATAAAAATCAGCTACTTTCTTGTTCATCAGGAGCAATTCTAATTGGTCCGGAAGGTGGTTTCTCGCCAGGTGAAATAACCTATTTAAAAAAGAAAAAATTTATTATTCCTATTAATTTAGGACCAAGAATATTAAGATCAGATACTGCTGTAATAAGTGCTCTAGTATTCTGGCAAATTATAAATGGTGATATGAAATAAAATTAAAATTGTGATGTTAAAAAATAATGGTTTTTAAATAATCTTATATTATAAATAACAAACCTTTAAATAAAATCCTAAAAAGTGAGGCCAACATGCCAAGGTTAGAAAAAAAAGACCTTCTTAAATGGTTTGAAGCAGGCGCAAAGCCAAGAAGTCAGTGGAAAATAGGAACAGAACATGAGAAATTTGTTTTTCATAAGGAAAGCCTCGAGAGAGTAGGTTATTTCGGCAAATCTGGTATTAGTGATTTATTAAATAAGTTAGCTCAAGAGAATAGTTGGGAAAAAATTCTAGAAAACAATAACACTATTGCTCTCAAAGATGATACAGGAGCGTCAATATCCTTAGAGCCAGGAGGGCAGTTAGAATTATCAGGGACTCCCCTAGAAAATTTGCATCAAACGTGTAAAGAAACCGGGCAACACCTAAAAATGATGAAAAAGGCGATGAAGGATCTAGGCCTATCTATGATTGGTTTAGGCTACGACCCCAAATGGTCAAGGTCAAATCAAAAATGGATGCCAAAAGGTCGATACGAAATTATGAGAAATTATATGCCTAAAGTAGGTGCGCTTGGCTTAGATATGATGCTAAGAACATGTACTATACAGGTTAACCTTGATTATTTAAATGAAAAAGATATGGTTCAAAAATTCCAAATATCTCTAGCTCTCCAATCTATCGCCACAGCTATTTTTGCCAACTCACCTTTTATTGAAGGTAAAAATAGTGGTTATTTATCCTCTAGAGCAATGGTTTGGACAGATACTGACCCTCATAGAACAGGTGTTCCTCAAATTGTATTTGACAATGATTTTGGATATGAAAAATGGTTAGATTACGTTCTAAATGTTCCAATGTATTTTGTTTATAGAGATGGTAAATATATAGATGTTTCTGGTAAATCTTTTCTTGACTTCATGGATGGGAATTTAGAAGGGTTCGAAGGCGATTATCCAACAATAAAAGATTGGGAAGACCATATAACAGTTCCATTTCCAGAGGTTAGGCTTAAACAATATTTAGAAATGAGAGGAGCAGATGGAGGGCCATGGAATATAATTTGTGCACTACCAGCTTTATGGGTTGGTTTATTATATGATCAACAATCTCAAGAAGATGCATATAACCTTGCAAAACCTTTTATGGACTCAAAAATACTAGAGGAAGGTAGAATTTCTGCTGCCAAATATGCTTTGGAAGGTTATTTAGGTAATACTCCAATGTATGAAATAGCCCAAGAAATGTTAAAAATTTCGAGTGAGGGGTTAAAAAGACGTAGTAAAACAGACCAAAGAGGTCTCGATGAAAGGCAATTTTTAGACCCTTTGTTTAATATAATTAATAACAAACAAACTGGTGCAGAAAAATTACTTGAAAAATATAATAAATCCTGGGATCAAAAAATTGATAACATTTTTATTGAGGATGCTTTCTAATTACAATTAGTTTGTATCAGTACCACCAATTGTAATTCCACCCATTAATAACGTAGGTTGACCAACTCCTACAGGCACTCCTTGACCATCTTTACCGCATGTTCCTATCCCATCATCTAATGCTAAATCATTACCAATTAATGAAATTTTTGACATTGCATCTGGGCCATTTCCAATTAATGTAGCGCCTTTTAAAGGTTGTTTTATTTTTCCATTTTCAACCAAATATGCTTCTGAGGCTGAAAATACAAATTTTCCATTAGTAATGTCAACTTGTCCTCCCGCAAAATTAACAGCATATATACCCTTTTTAACAGAACTAATAATTTCTTGTGGATCAGTTGTTCCATTGTCCATATATGTGTTTGTCATTCTAGGCATAGGATAATGGGAGTAAGATTGTCTTCTACCATTTCCAGTAGGTTGCATTTTCATTAATCTTGCATTTTGCCTGTCTTGCATGTAATTTTTTAATATTCCATTTTCAATTAAAATATTTTTGTTAGACTTAGTCCCTTCATCATCTATCGTGATAGAGCCTCTTTTATTTTCTATTGTCCCGTCATCTATCACTGTTACTCCATCAGCAGTAACCTTTTCACCAATTTTCCCAGAGAAAATTGATGTACCTTTTCTATTAAAATCACCCTCTAGTCCGTGTCCAACAGCTTCGTGAAGCATAACTCCAGGCCAACCGGGGCCAAGAATTACGGGCATTTCTCCGGCAGGTGTTGGTATTGAGTTGAGGTTAGTATTAGCTATCCTTAGTGCTTCCTTTACCTGTCCTTTCCATCTATCTTTATTAATCCATTCTTCATATTTACCTCTACCACCACACCCAGAACTTCCAGTTTCTCGTCTTCCATTTTTTTCAACCACAAGCGAAATATTAAGTCGTACCAATGGCCTTATATCTGCTGATCTTTCTCCGTCTGCTCTAAGTATTTGTATTGCTTGATATGAAGCTGAAATAGAGGCTGATACTTGAATAACATTACTGTCTAATGACCTTGCGTAACTGTCAATTTCTTCAAGTAGTTTTGTCTTTATTTTAAAAGCAGTTTCGTCAATGGGATTAACGGATGTATAAAGTGGTTTATTTATACCGTGAGAAGGCGCGGGTGCCATTATTCCTGAGTAATTTTTGGAGACTGATTTTACAGTTTCTGAAGCTCGCTTGAGAGAAGACTCAGATATTTCGCCTGAATGCGCAAACCCTCTAGCTTCTCCTGCTATTGCTCTTAATCCGAAGCCTTTCGTACTATCATAAGATATATTCTTCATTCTACCATCATCAAAAGAAAAAGATTCTGATTTTGTTGATTCTAGATATAATTCTCCATCATCAGCATTTTCTAGTGTTGTTGATAACAATGACTGAACTTTTGTTAGATCAAAATCATTATCTTCATAAAAGATTTTATCAGTAATCTCTAAAGGTGATTTATCTTGCATAGTGGGACCCATAATTTTTTTGTAAGTTATATTTAAAATGGCAGTATTGTATAAATTCTACAAGGTTTAACATAAAATAAAGTATTTTATTAAATTATGTTAAAATTTTATCTAAAAAGTTAAATTTATTTGTTTTTAGACCTAGTATTTTAATTAAAAAAGTTTTAAGTATATCTTATTGAAAATTATAAAAATCATTTTAATTTAAATGCAAAATCCGTCCATTTTAAAGGAAATTGTTTCAAGTTAAAGTTTGAGGAGCAAACAAAATGATAAGAAATTTCCAAGCTCTTATTTTTAGTTGGAAAGATAAAATAAATATTGCTTTTGTTGGAGTAAGTTCTTTTATTTTATTAATGGCAAATTCTGCATCTGCATCAGAGCCTAAACCATGGCAAATGGACTTGCAAGAGCCAGCGGGGATAATTGCGACTAAAGCGACAGATCTTCACAATTTTCTTCTTGTGGTTATCACTTTAATATCTGTATTTGTTCTCGGTTTGTTGGTCTACGTATGTATTAAGTTTAGAGAGAAGCCTAATGTTAAGCCTTCAAAAACTTCACATAATACCTTGATCGAAGTAATATGGACAGTGGTTCCAGTATTAATACTTGTAGTCATTGCAATTCCATCATTCAAACTTCTTTACTTAACTGAAGCAGATAAGCCTGTTGATATGGTTGTAAAAGTTTCAGGTGCGCAATGGTACTGGAATTATCAATATCCCGACGAAGATATTGCATTTGATTCATACATAATTGCTGAGGCTGATCTTAAGGAAGATCAAAAAAGGATGTTAGACGTGGATAATCCTTTAGTTGTGCCTGAGGGAACAAAAATTAAATTTCTTATTACCGGTAATGATGTTATGCATTCCTTTTTTGTGCCTTCTTTAGCTCTACAAGTTTACTCAATTGCAGGAAGAGTTAATGAAATTTGGACAGAAGTGCCTATGGGTAAGAAAAAGTATTATGGGCAGTGCAATCAAATTTGTGGTGTAAATCATGCCTATATGCCAATTGTAATTCAAGCATTACCTAAGGATGAGTATCAACAATGGTTAAAAGAAGCCAAAGTTAAATTTGCAAATACCAAACAGTCTGATTTTAATAAAATTGCTTTGTTAGATAAAAAAGATATTAAGGAGATAAAATAATGGCATCGTTGTCTCAAGCTTCACATTCTTCATCCTCACATGATGATCATGGAGCCCCATCTGGATTTGTAAGAAGATGGTTATATTCCACCAATCATAAAGACATAGGCACAATGTATATTATTTTTGCTATTGTTGCAGCCTTCATTGGTGGAGGGATGTCAATATATATGAGAATGGAACTTATGAATCCAGGTGTTCAATATATGGCAGATGGACATATGTGGAATGTTTTTACTACTGCGCATGGATTGATAATGGTTTTCTTCGTAGTGATGCCAGGGTTAATCGGAGGTTTCGGAAATTGGTTTGTACCGATTATGATTGGTGCTCCTGATATGGCTTTCCCAAGGATGAATAATATATCGTTCTGGTTGTTGCCACCAAGTTTTATCTTACTTCTTCTTTCTGCAGTGGTTGATGGTGGAGTCGGAGTAGGTTGGACCATTTACCCTCCTCTTTCGAGCTCTGCTGGTTCACCGGGCATGGGAATGGATCTAGCAATATTTTCATTACACTTAGCCGGAGCCTCATCAATATTAGGGGCAGCTAATTTTATCACAACCATATTTAATATGAGAGCACCTGGTATGACTTTACATAAAATGCCATTATTTGTTTGGTCCATGTTAGTTACTGTGTTTTTATTATTACTAGCAATTCCTGTATTAGCAGGTGCTATAACAATGCTTCTTACTGACAGAAATTTTGGAACAAGTTTTTTTATCCCAGAAGGTGGTGGTGATCCAATATTATTTCTGCATTTATTTTGGTTTTTTGGTCATCCGGAAGTTTACATTATGATCTTGCCTGCTTTCGGAATTGTTAGTCAAATTGTATCAACTTTCTCAAGAAAACCAGTTTTTGGTTATTTAGGTATGGCTTATGCTATGGTTTCAATTGGAGTTATAGGTTTCGTAGTTTGGGCACATCATATGTATACAGTTGGACTTTCTGTTGATACGAGAGCTTACTTTACTGCTGCTACAATGGTAATAGCTGTGCCAACAGGAATAAAAATATTTTCTTGGATTGCAACTATGTGGGGTGGTTCTATTGTTTTCAGAATCCCAATGTATTGGGCAATTGGTTTCATCTTTCTATTTACTGTAGGTGGAGTTACTGGGGTTGTTTTGGCTAATGCTGGTCTAGATGTGGTTTTACACAATACCTACTATGTTATAGCTCATTTTCATTACGTGTTGTCTTTGGGTGCTGTTTATGGACTTTTTGCCGCTTTTTACTACTGGTTCTCTAAAATGACAGGATATGAATATAGTGAAGGCTTAGCTAAACTTCATTTTTGGGTAACTTTTATTGGTGTCAATCTAACATTCTTTCCAATGCATTTTTTAGGTCTCGCGGGTATGCCTAGACGTTATGTTGATTATCCTGACGCTTTCGCAGGTTGGAATATGGTAGCATCTATTGGTTCTTATATTGGGGCATTGGGCGCTATTATTTTCTTGGTAGTTATCATTGAGGCTTTTGTAAAAAAGCGTAAAGCTGATAAAAATCCATGGGGTTCTTCTGATAATACTTTAGAATGGACTGTTTCATCGCCACCTGCATTTCATACTTTTTCTGAAATACCTAAAGTTAAATAGATTATTTGTTAGCTAGATATGTCTCTTACAACTGCTAATACTGAAGAAATCATTGAAGATTCAGCAAAGTTAGGGTTGCCTTCAGATTATTTTAGATTAATGAAGCCTAGAGTGATGTCTCTAGTCGTATTTACTGCATTTGTAGGTTATTACATATCAGTGCCAACAGTTGAGTATAACTTAAACCCGTTTCTAGCTTTGATAGGTATTTTTGCTATCGCATTGGGTGCTGGTGCTTCTGGTGTACTTAATCAATGGTATGATAGAGATATTGATAAATTAATGGATAGAACGAAAAACAGGCCTATTCCTCAAGGAAAAATTCTTCCATCTGATGCACTTTCATTCGGAATTATAGTATCAGTGTTGTCCGTTATCATTTTGGGTTTATCAGTCAATTGGTTGGCAGCAAGTTTATTAGCATTTACCATTTTCTTTTATGCTGTTGTTTATACAATTTGGCTGAAACGATTTACCGTCCAAAACATAGTAATTGGTGGTGCTGCAGGAGCATTCCCACCAGTAATAGGTCAGATATGTGCCTCAGGTAATATTGGGTTAGAGTCACTTATTTTATTTTTAATAATTTTTTTGTGGACTCCACCACACTTTTGGGCTTTGGCTTTAATAAAAAAAGAAGATTATGCTAATGCTAATATTCCAATGTTACCAATTATCTATGGGGATGAAGTTACTAGAAAAAATATTTTAGTATATACCTTACTGCTTATACCAGCCTCTTATTTACCATGGGGTTTGGGATACTCTGGTACTATTTACCTTTTAATCATTACTGTTTGTGGACTGGAATTTTTGAGGAGATCTTTTTTATTGTATAAAAAAAGTATAGGAGCTGAAAAAGGATTATTTTTATATTCTATCTTTTATTTATCTATTGTCTTTGCAGGTATATGTTTTGACAAATTAATTGATTTAAAAATTTAGGTCTAATTATGAAATTAAATAAAAAAGATGAGGATATAAAAGCTTTTTATGAAAACAGAAGATCTAAAAATATAGCAGTTTTTGGAATAATTATTTTTATGGTTGTACTCTTCTTTTTTATAACAATATTGAGAATGGATATCACAGGGTAGATGACTGTTAGTTTATCAAAAAAAAATAATAACTCCCTTATATGGGCATTCTTAATTGTCGTATTTATGTTGGGATTATCCTTTGCATCTGTTCCCTTATATGACTTATTCTGTAGAGTAACAGGCTATGCCGGGACTGTTCAAAGATCTGATATTGCTCCTGGATCAAATGGTCAATATAAGAATGTACAGATAAGATTTGATTCCAATATTTCTTCCGATTTGAATTGGGAGTTCAAGGCTCCTAAAAATGAAATTTTAGTTCAACCAGGTGTACAAGAAATTATTTATTATACGGCAAAAAATTTATCTAATAAACCTACCACAGGTACAGCTGTTTTTAATGTATCACCACCTAAAGCAGGTAGTGTTTTTATGAAAGTAGACTGTTTTTGTTTTGTTAAACAAACTTTACAGCCCGGTGAAGAAGTTAAAATGCCCGTTTCTTTTTATGTCGATCCGAGTATCAGTGAAGACGAAAACACAAAGAATTTGGAAGAAATTACTTTGTCATATACTTTTTTTAACGCTGATACTTAGTTTAAAGAGTTTAATGGTTAATTGAAATCAAAATTTAGTAGACTAAATTAGGTTTAAATATATAAATTAATATATGAATAAAGCTAGGAGAAAACTATGAGTGGGGATCAAAAACATCAATACCATTTGGTTGAACCAAGTCCATGGCCTGCATTAGGGTCAGCCGCTGGTTTCACACTGTTTTTAGGACTTGCACTTTTTATGCATGAATATCCATATTCAATTTATGTTTTAGGTGCAGGTATTTTTATGGTACTAGCAACAATGTTTTACTGGTGGCGAGACGTTGTTAGAGAAGCTGAATATCAAGGTCATCATACTCCTATAGTTCAAATAGGTATGAGATATGGTATGATTTTCTTCATTTGTTCTGAGGTCATGTTCTTTGTTGCTTTTTTTTGGGCTTTCTTTGATTCAAGCTTGTATCCTGACACAGGTGTATGGCCTCCAGAAGGCATAGAAGCATTAGACCCTTTTGACTTACCATTAATCAATACTTTAATTTTACTTTTATCTGGATGTACCGTTACTTGGTCACACCACGCATTACAGCATAATAACAGAAAAGACTTTATAAATGGTTTAGTTTTAACAATCATTTTAGGTGCGATATTTACAGCAATTCAAGCTTATGAATATCAACATGCTACATTCGCTTTTACCGATGGGATATATGCCTCTACATTTTATATGGCTACTGGTTTTCATGGCTTTCATGTTTTGGTTGGTACAATTTTCTTAACTGTATGTTTGTTTAGAGGCTTGAAAGGTCATTTTACAGCTGATCACCATTTTGGTTTTGAGGCTGCGGCGTGGTACTGGCATTTTGTTGACGTAGTGTGGCTATTTTTATTTGTTTGTATCTATTGGTGGGGTGGTTGATAAGTATTTAATAATACTTAATCAATATTGGAGCTTTTTAACAGCTGATGAATATATATTTTAAGCCAATGCTTTGGCCATCAATATTATCTTTTATTATTTTTATTATCTTATTAAGTTTTGGAACTTGGCAAATTAAAAGATTGTTTTGGAAAGAGGCTTTGATTGAAAGGTATTTAACTCAAAGTCAATCTAATCCAATAACGGACGCTTCAGAATTATTAGAAAAACAAATTAACGAATTTAAATCTGTACAGTTACCAGGTAAATTTTTGCATGAGTATGAAATATATATTACTGGAAAAACATATGAAGGTAATGCAGGTTTTCATGTAGTTACGCCCTTTAGACTGAGTAATCAAAAAACAATACTTATAAATAGAGGTTGGGTTTCTGAAGGTTATAGAGATCCAGATAAGAGAAAATTCAGTTTATACAATAATGAAATAAATCTAAAAGGAATAGTAAGATATCCTCAGAAAAAAGGTTATTTTGTTCCAGAAAATGATGGGGAAAATGGCTTTTGGTTTACTATTAAACCTTTGGAGATATTTAAGTTTCTAAAAATAGATTCCTCTGAAATTGTTAAGGACTACTATATTGATGCACTGAAAGAAGGTGTAAAAATGACACTTCCAATTGGCGTTAGTGGTAAGCCTAAACTTCGTAATCAACATCTTTCTTACGCAATAACATGGTATGGTTTAGCCTTATCTCTATTGTTTGTTTATTTTTCTTACCACGTATCTTCAGGAAGATTAGGTGTTAAAAAGAAAGTTTAGTATGTCAAAGCAGATCAAATATTCTAGTACTAGAGGTGGAGAGACTTCGTTATCTTATGAAGATGTACTTTTGTCTGGATTAGCTAGAGATGGTGGATTATTTATGCCAGACGAATGGCCTTCTTTTAGTCAATCTGAATTACAGGATATGAAACATTTAAACTATGCACAATTAGCTGCTGAAGTAATGGAACCATTCATAAAACCATATCTTAGTAAGATAGAAATACTTGAAATTTGTAAGGAGACATATTCAAGCTTCAATAACGGGGTTGCTCCTCTTCATCAACTTAAAAATAATACCTATATTCTAGAATTATTTCATGGACCGACATTCGCTTTTAAAGATTATGCAATGCAATTTTTATCCAGAGCTTTTAATAAAACTCTTAAGGACAGAAAAAAAAGAGCCGTTATTTTAGGAGCAACTAGTGGTGATACAGGTTCAGCTGCATTAGAAGCCTTTAAGAGACAAGATAACATAGATATTTTTATTCTTTTTCCTAATGAACGAGTTTCTGAAGTTCAACAAAAACAGATGACTTGGATAAATGAGTTAGGTGCACACGCTTTGTCTGTTAAAACTGATTTTGATGGATGCCAATTAATAGTAAAAGATTGTTTTGAAGATTTAAGTTTCAAGGATCAAATATCTTTATCTGCAATTAACTCAATTAACTGGGTTAGATTATTGCCACAAATTGTTTATTATTTTTATTCAGCATTAAAAGTAGGAGCCCCTGAAGAAGAAATAATTTTTTCCGTACCAACTGGTAATTTCGGTAATATATTAGCTGGTTGGATGGCTAAAAAAATTGGATTACCTATATCTAAATTGATTTGTGGATCTAATCAAAATGATATTTTAACTAGATTTTTTAAAAGTGGTGTAATGGAGAGGAAAAATGTCATTCCATCGTATAGCCCAAGTATGGATATTCAGGTTTCAAGTAATTTTGAAAGATTATTATATGTAATTAATGAATTAGATTCTGAAAAAGTTAAAAAGCAAATGTTTGATTTTAAAAGTAATGGAAAGTTTGAAATTAATAATGAACAACTACAAAATATTAATAACTTATTTGCTGCATACATGGTCTCAGATTTGGAAACATTAGAAATAATTAAAAATGTTTATCATGACTATGATTATCTTTTAGATCCTCATAGCGCTGTAGGTTATGGTGCATTGCAAAAAGCAATTAATAATGATTTAGTTTCTGAAGACACTCCAGTAGTCTCATTAGCATGTGCGCATCCAGCTAAGTTTCCAGGTATAATAGAAAAAAGCTTAAATTTTCAACCTCATATGCCGTCTGCTTTACAAAAAATCATGGATAGTGAGGAACATTTCAAAATAATAGAACCCAATCTAGAAGAAGTGAAATCTTTTATACGATCTAATGTGAGAAGCTAATGAATGTAGAATTTAAAAAATTAGATAATGGGCTTACAATCATAAATGATAAAATGAATGTTGACAGCACATCAATTGGTGTTTGGGTAGGCTCAGGAAGTTCTAAAGAGACAGAAAATGAGTCTGGTATTGCACATATGCTAGAGCATATGGCTTTTAAAGGAACTGTTAACAGGAATGCAGAGCAGATAGCTCAAGAAATAGAAAATGTAGGTGGTGACATTAATGCATATACTAGTAAAGAAGTTACAGCTTATTATTTAAAGGTTTTAAAAGAAGATACAGATCTTGGTATAGATATATTGGCTGATATAATAAAAAACTCAACTTTCCCAGAAGAAGAAATAGAAAGAGAGCGTGGTGTTATTATTTCAGAAATTGGTCAGTCAATTGATTCTCCGGATGATAAAGTCTTTGAAAACTTCAATACAACAGCTTACAAAAATCAGTCTATTGGAAGATCTATATTAGGTAATAAAGATACAGTCAGTAGATTTAAACAATTAGATTTAAAAAAATTTCTATTATCTAATTATGCACCAGAAAATATGGTTGTTTCTTCTTCAGGTAACATTGATACAGATTGGTTATTTGACAATATAGAAGAAAAATTTTCACATATTAATAATAATTTTAAATTGAATAATATTCAGTCAAAATGGTTTTCAGGTTTTTATGGGGAAGATAGGGATTTAGAGCAGACACAACTAGTCTTTGGAATAGAAGGATTAAAAAATAGTAATATGGATAGATATTCATTAAGAGCTCTTACCATAATATTAGGTGGTGGAATGTCATCAAGGCTATTTCAAGAAATTAGAGAAAAAAAAGGTTTGTGTTATTCAATTTTTGCTTTTAGCCAAATACAGAAAACTTTTGGTACGATGGGGTTTTATGCTGGAACCTCTCCGAATAATGTAGATGAACTAATTGATACAAGTCTTAATGAATTGAAAAAAGTTAAATATTCTGTTTCCGATCACGAATTATCTAGAGCAAAAGCTCAAATGAAAGCAGGTTTTATAATGGGCCAGGAAAGTAATTCTTCAAGATCTGAGTATTTAGCAAAATGTATGATAGATTTTGATAGAATAATAACAAGTGATGAGGTTACAGAAAATATTGAAAATATAACTATTAAATCTATCTGTGAAGTTGCTGAAAAATTATTTGCATCATCAGAACCAGTTCTTTCAGTAATAGGTCCTGATGCATCGAAATATAAAAATTACAATCTTTCTTCTTTGCTAAATTAGATTTTATTATGCATTACCAGCATACGAAATGAGTTTATTAGGATCTACTCCTATACTAATTAAACTTTTTTTCCAAAGCTCTAATCCAATTGGGCTATCAAAAATTATTTCTTTTGAAGAATCCGTTATAATCCATGAGTTTTCAAGAATTTCATTATTTAACTGGTCATAGTTCCAAACTGAACAACCTAAGAAAACTTTAGTAAATTTAGGAGATTGTTTTTTGGATATATCTTTTAAAATTTCATCAGAAGTTGTGATCATTACTTCATGTATTATTTTTTCTGTTGTTGAGTATTTTTTTTCATTTGAATGAATTATAAAACCTTGGTTTAAGTGAACTGGCCCACCAAAAAAAGTTGGAATATTATTAATATCAATATCAGTATTGTACTTAATTTTTAATTTTTTAAAAATTTGGTTAATATCAAAATTATGAAGAGGTTTATTTAATATGAGTCCCATAACAACTTCTTTGGAATGTTCACAAATGAGTATAACTGAGTTTTGAAATCTCACATCTTGAAGTCCTGGTGAAGCAATCAAAAGTTTACCTAACAGTTCTTGATACATATATTTATTTCCAATATATTCGTGTCTTGATTAATATTAGCTGAAATATAAATATGAACAATCATCAAGTTAGTTTTAAATTTATAAAAATTTTAATTTTATTTGTTTGTTCATTTTATATTAATTTTAATGAAGTCAAAAAATCTTATGGTAGTTTATCTATAAAGAATAATATAGATGAACCTAGTCAAAATTTAGAATTCGTAAAATTCAATCTTCTCTTTGGGCAAAAATTAACCAATCAATTCAATGACTATTTGTTAGGTCTAGAAGTAAACCTTCTACCAAAGTGGAAAATCTATTGGAAGAATCCTGGAGATGCAGGGTTGCCACCAGAAATTTCTTGGAAAAATGCTAGTAATGTAGACTCAGTAAGTTTGCTATATCCCATGCCAAAAAGATTTATTTTTTTTGATATACAAACATTTGGCTATGAGAATGAGGTTGTATTTCCGTTAGAAATTAAATTAATAGATAAGGAAAAGAAATTATCAGGTTTTCTAGACTTAAATGCTCAAATATGTTCAGAGATTTGTGTGCCGATAACTCAAAAATTTGATTTAAACAAATTAAATTTTATTAAGGAAGACACAACGTCTTTTAAAAAAATTATAAATTATAAAAATAAGATACCCAAGAGGGTTACAAAAGAACAATTAGACCTTGTTTCAATTAATATTCATAAAGAAGTTGTTAGTTTAAAATTCAAGAATTATGCAATCAGCTCAATAAATGATGTTATTATTGAAGATGAAAATGGTTTTATTAATTATAAACCTGAAATTTTGGGTAATAATGATAATTTAAATATTAAATTCAATAAAATTAATAAAGAAATAAACCCTCAAATATTAAAACTAACCTTTTTAACAAATGATATTGGTTATGAAACAACTTTTGACAATCTTAATGATTATTTGCTTGAAAATCCCTCAGTTTACAGTTTAGGTTTGCAAATAATATTTATTGCTTTCGTAGGTGGCTTAATACTAAATTTTATGCCTTGTGTTTTGCCTGTTTTGTCTCTCAAGATGGTTCAATTAGTTAGTTATAGAACTGAGAGTGTATGGGTTTTTAGAAAAAAATTATTGTTTAATATATTAGGAATTTTGACAACATTTCTTTTGTTATCTATTTTAGCTATTTTGATTAAGAGCACAGGTGATTATGTGGGGTGGGGCATACAGTTTCAAAGCCCATATTTTCTTGTTTTTATGATTTTATTAACTTGTTTTTTTGCTTTTAATTTATTTGGTGTATTTCATTATTTTTTACCATCAAAAGTATTATCATTTTTATCTTATAACAAAGATGGTTATTTAGGAGATTTCGTTACAGGTGTTTTTTTAACTTTCTTAGCAACACCTTGTACAGCTCCTCTCGTAGGGACTGCTATTGGTTTTGCATTATCAGGAAATATTTTGGAAATCTTTTCAATCCTATTGGTTATGGGGGTAGGGTTATCTTTGCCTCTCATATTACTTCTTTTTTTTCCAAGTATAATTAAAATTATACCCAAGCCAGGCAATTGGTTAAATACATTTAAAAAAATTATGGGTTTTTTACTTTTACTAACGTCAATTTGGTTAATGAGTATTTTATACAGTTTATTGATTTCTACAAACCCATTATCAAATGTTAAAAAAGAAGATTATGAAATTAGATGGGATATTGAAAAAAATTTGCTTTACCCAAGTCAATTAGCTAAAGAAGGTGAAATTGTTTTTGTTGATATAACTGCTGATTGGTGCATAACCTGTAAAGTAAACAAGAACTTAGTTCTAAACAATCCTGAAATTGTTGAAATGTTTAGTAAAAATAATGTTAAATTTTTACAATTAGACTGGACAAAACCAAATGATAAAATTAAGGAGTTTTTAGCTCTTAAAAATCGTTATGGTCTCCCTTATAATGAAATTTATAGTTCATCGATACCAAATGGTAAAATTCTGCCTGAAATACTTTCAAAAAAAATAGTAAAAGAATTTATTGATATGGCTAAATAAATTATATTTCAAAAAAATCATTTATAGGTTAATTATATAATTTGTTTTTATAAGGAGAAATAAATGTCTTTAAAAGTTGGAGATAATTTCCCATCAGGAGTTTTTAGACTCAAAGATGAAGAAGGGTTAAAAGAAGTTAGTACAGAAGATTATTTTAAATCTTGCAAGGTAGTTTTGTTTGCTTTGCCAGGTGCTTTTACTCCAACTTGTTCAGCAAAACATTTACCTGGTTTTATTAATAATTATGATGAAATAATATCTAAGGGAGTTTCCAAGATAGCTTGTATGGCAGTAAACGATCCCCATGTTATGCGTGCCTGGGGTGAGGTAAGCGGAGTTAACGGTAAAATAGATATGTTATCAGACTCAGATTGTTCTGTTTCAAAGTCACTAGGTTTAGATCATAATTTTGGAAAAGTTTTAGGACATAGGTCAAAAAGATTTGCTATTATAGTCGACAACAACGTTATAAAAGGATTATTTGTTGAAGAGATTGGAGCTTTTGATGTTTCAACTGCAGAAAATATTTTAAATAATTTATAATTATTTAATTGTTTTTGTTCATAGCATTGACTGCTAATTTATCAGCTAGTTCATTGTAATGATTACCAGAGTGACCTTTTACCCAATACCAGGTCACTTTATGAATTTGAACATATTTATCTAATTCAATCCACAATTCTTTATTAGCTACAGGTTTTTTATTTGCAGTCATCCATCCATTTTTTTTCCAATTGAGTATCCACTCATTTATTCCATTTTTGACATACTGAGAATCTGTGTATAGATGAATAATACTGGAAGATTTTATATTTTTTAATGCTTCTATAGTTGCTGTTAGTTCCATCTGATTATTAGTAGTTAAGGATTGCGCTCCGGATAAATATAATTCTTCTTTACCTATAATGACAGCTCCCCAACCACCCTTTCCAGGATTTCCAGAGCAAGCTCCATCTGTATAGATAGTTATTATTTTATTCATTATTATTCTTTCTTAAAGTTTCTTTAAAATATCTTAACTTTACTATATACTCATAAGGGTCCTTGGGAATAACATCAGCATTATCAGGTGTGTTTACCCAATCATATAACCTAGTAAGAAGAAATCTCATTGAAGCAGCTTTGGACAAAAGAGGTAAATGAAGTATTTCATCTTTACTCAGCTTTCTTTGAGAATTATATCCATTTAGTAAAGAATTATATCTATCCTTATTAAATACATTTTCATCGTTAAAACACCACGCATTAACCGCTACTGCCACATCGTAAGCTAGTATATCTGTACAGCCAAAATAGAAATCAATTATTCCTGAAATACTATTATTTAGAAAAAAAACATTGTCAGGAAACATATCAGCATGAATAAAACCTTTAGGTAAGTACGTTGGCCAATTTTTTTCACAATAATTAAAAGTTTCTTTTATTTCGCCTATTAAATTTTGTCCGAAATTAGCAAGTGAATTTTCAGATATTGATATGTCACATTTTTCAATTAGTTCTTTCCATCCGCTTATTGATAAAGAATTTTGTCTTTCTAAAGAAAAATCTTTACTTTGATTATGCATATAACCCATATAAGAACCTACTTTAAAGCAATCTTCAGGATTAATATTAGTTTTTGATTTGCCCTCCAGGAAGTTGACAATGATACATGGTTTGCCTGATAATTCGTGGATATAATTGTTTTTTAAATCAATTATTGGCTTGGGACATAGAAACCTCTTTTGACTTAGGTATGACATTATGCCCAAAAAAAAAGGTATCTCTTTCTTGTTTACTCTATTTTCAAAGATAGTAAGTATAAACTTGCCCTGAGTAGTTTCTATAAAAAAATTACTATTTTCTATTCCTTCTGTAATGCCATTATAGGTGATGAGACTCCCAATATCGTAAAGTTTTAAAAGTTCTTCTAATTGATGTATGTGTAATTTGGTATAAACAGCCAATATAATATCCTAAAATATTTATCTTAAAATTTTTGGTAAATTAAAAGTTATATTTTCTTTAGTAACTTCATGATCAACAAGATTAACTTCAAAGTCTTTTTTCAGTTTAGATATTAGAACCTGAACTAATGTCTCGGGTGCTGATGCACCAGCAGTCAAACCTAAATTAGGTGATAAAGTTGGATTAAAACTTTCAAGAAATTGGTCTAATGTATGTTCATCAGGAATAAGGTGTGATGTTTTGACGCCATGGTTTAATGCTACTTCAACTAATCTCAGGGAGTTAGAAGAATTTTTAGCTCCAATAACTAATATTGTATCACAAAATTCTGCCATCGATTTTACAGCTTGTTGTCTGTTTGTAGTGGCATAGCAAATATCTTCAGAATTTGGTCCTTTGATTAGAGGAAACCTTTCTTTCAAAACTTGAATAATTTCTCTAGTATCATCAAGTGATAAAGTTGTTTGGGTTGCATATGCTAATTTGTCTGGGTTTTCTACTTTAATAAGTTTGGCATCCTCAATATTTTCAATTAGGGAAACACTTTCTTCAGGAACTTGGCCCATTGTACCGGTAACTTCAGGGTGGTTTTTGTGTCCAACTAATAGAATATGCCTGCCTAGGTTATAATGTTTTATAGCTTCATTATGTACTTTAGTTACTAGAGGGCAAGTAGCATCTATAGCAATCATTTTTCTTTTCTGGGCTTCAATAACAACTGATTTCGCTACTCCATGCGCCGAAAATATAATTGGCCTATCTTTTGGAGCTTGATTGACTTCATCGACAAAAACGGCGCCTATCCTTTCTAGTGAGTTAACAACATCCTTGTTGTGAACTATTTCGTGTCTTACATAAATTGGTGCGCCAAATTTTTTTATTGATTCCTCAACAATTTTTACTGCTCTGTCTACACCTGCACAAAAACCTCTTGGTGATGCTAAATATAAATTTATATTTTGTTTCTTCATAATTTACTTTTGATGTATTACATTGGATACGTCAATAAAGATTAATCTAACAGCAAAATTTTTTTGTTTTAAGGTAAATAATAATGAAAAATATAACTAAAATTTTTGTGTTCTTATTATTATGTGGTTGCTCAGCTATTAAAAAAGAGATTGTAGATTGTCCAAAATTAACTTCTCCAAAAGAGGCTTCTGAAACTATCGTTAAATCAGAAAACAATATGCCTGTTTATATTGGTATTAGAGGAGTGCAGTCATACTGTACTAGCAATAAAAAAGATACCAATATAGAATTATCTGTAAATATAAGAGCCATTAGAAAAGATACTAATGCTGAAGATTATGTGCCTGTCAACATTTCGATTGTTGCTTTAGATAATGCAAAAAAAGAATATGACAGGGATTCCTATTCTTATTCACAGTTTATGTTAAAAAATAGTAGGATGGTAGACAGGGCAACTCAATTTAATTTAAATGTACCAAGGGATGGCGAAATTTTAATAGGTATAAAGTAAGAAAATTAGTTAATTGATATAGATTTTATCTCATTTGATGATTTAGTAATCAGATTAGCTTTTTCTTTAGCATTAAGTTTTTGGTTTATATAAGTTTTAGAAGATTCAATAATAATATTGCTGCTAATTTTTTTGATATTATTAATTGCTTCAGTTTCCAAAGCTAATATTTTTTGATTTGCCTGATCTTCTTTTCTTTTGATAATTTCAGAAGATTTAACTTTGGCTTCTTCAATTATTTTCTTTGCATTTTCTTTAGCTTCTTTAATTATATTATCAGCCTCTTCTGAAATATTTTTTTGTATTTGTAATGTTTGTCTGAGCTCTTCCAAAGCTTCCTCTTTTAGCGATTTAGCTTGATTCAGTTCATTTTCGATTAATAATGATCTATTATCCAACATAGAAGTAATAGCCTGGGAACCTTTTTTCCATACTAGAATAATGAAGAGTACAAATGCTATTGCTACCCAAGCTGTTTCATCAAAAAACATTTATTTCTCCATCAATATACTTTTTGAAGCTGTTTTAACAGCACTCTTGATATCATCTTTATCACACTTTAAACTAGTAAATTTTTTCACTACATCGGCAGTTATTTCCTCAGCAGTATTAATGATTTCATCAAGAACTTTTTTCTGACTATCCATTATTTTACTTTCTATCTTTGAAACTTTAAGATCTAATTTTTTAGAAACTTCATTTTCGTTTTTTTCAATCGTCTCGCGAGCTTCAAATAAAGCATCATTTAATATCGTTTGAGATTTTAATTTTATTTCCTCTTGATCTACAATAATAGCTTGTTTTATTTTATCTGCTTCTTGACTTGATAATTTGGCTTTAACTAAGTCGTTCTGAATACTAGTTTCTCTTGAGTTCAGGATAGATTTGATATTAGGGGTTACTAAATATCTCATTAAAATATATCCAGTTAATAACGAAATTATTGACCAGAATATTAATGATGGGTAGGTATTTAAATCCAGCTGAGGTAAACCACCTTTAGTTTCAGCAGCAAAAGAAGAGATTGGCCTAAGAATTATAGCTAAAAATAAATACTTGATACTTTGATGTAACATTTTTTTAAACTTTTTAAAGTAATTACCTGTAGAGAAAACAACTACAGGTAATTTATTTTGTGTTATTTAGAATGTAAACAGAAGAAGAAGTGCAATAACGAGTGCAAAAAGTGCTACAGCTTCTGTAAGTGCAAAGCCAAGAATAGCTATACCAAACACTTCATTTTTAGCTGCAGGATTTCGTCCAACTGCTGTTACTAGTGAGGCAAATATATTACCAATACCAACACCAACTCCAGCTAAAGCTATTACAGCTAAGCCAGCTCCTATTAATTTTGCGGCATCCATTTCCATTTTATTTTCCTTTCATTATTAAATTAAAGTCATGAATTAATGTAAATGTATTGCATCGTGTAGATACATACATGTTAAAATGCTAAAGACATAAGCTTGAAGAGCAGCAACTAGAAATTCAAGACCTGTCAAACCTATGACTGCCATTAGAGGCAAAACAGCACCAATTTTTAAAATTCCGCCAGCAGATCCCATCATTATAATAAGGCCAGCAAATACCTTCATCATAGTGTGTCCAGCTAACATATTAGCAAATAATCTTACAGATAAACTTATGGGACGAATAAAATATGATATTATTTCAATTGGTATAAGAAGAGGGGCAAGAGCAATTGGTACACCAGATGGGAAGAAATATGTAAAAAACTTAAATCCATGTTTAAATAATGCAATTATAGTTACACCTACAAATATAATAGCAGCCAGTGTAAAAGTTACAGCTATTTGAGAAGTAAACGTATAACTGTATGGTATCATGCCAAGAAGATTACCAAATAGAATAAACATAAATAATGTAAAGATGAATGGAAAATAGGCTTGACTACCTTTACCTGCATTCTCTTTAACCATGTTGGCGACAAATTCGTATGAGAGCTCAACTAGAGACTGGAATCTATTTGGAATTAGAGACTGTTTTTTTGCACCTAGATATAAAAAGCCCGCAGAGCAAAATATAGATAACATCATAAAAAGAGATGCATTAGTAAATGAAACATCAATGCCAAATAAATTTAGCTCGTATAGTATTTTTATAGTAAATTGTTCAACTGGTGAGTTCATATTATTCTTCTAACATTTTTATTTAAAATATCCAATTTTTAAGCCTTTTCCAGTAACCACTCTCCAGAGATTTAGTATTCCAGCAGCTCCTCCAAGAAGGAAAAATATAACTAAAAACCAAGGTTTTGTTTCTAGCCAATGATCAATTGTCCATCCTACTCCTGCTCCGATTAACAGTCCTGCTAGTAATTCAGTAGCAACTCTTGAAAACATATTAACTAGTGATCTATCTGCCTGATTATCTGTGGTTGATTTTCCTTCTTTAGCTATTGCAATTTCAATTCTTTCTGTCAAACTTTTATCTTTTTTTAACGAGCTCATAAGATGCTCTCAAATACAATTATTAAGCGAGCTTAAACTATTTTGAGCTAACAAATAAGTCAAGAGTTTACTTTAAAAAAAACTTAATTAAGCAATTTTTTTTATTCTATTTGCTTGCTCTAAATTAACAGCTACTAACCTACTAATACCCTTTTGTTCCATAGTAACGCCAAAAAGCCTATCCATCTTAGCCATAGTAAGTCTATGGTGAGTTATAACCATAAAATAAGTATCTGTTTCTTCTACTATTTTTTCTAATAAATTACAAAATCTACCTACGTTAGTATCATCCAACGCTGCATCTACCTCATCTAAAATACAAATGGGAGCAGGATTGCATAAAAATACAGAAAAAATTAAAGAGATAGCAGTTAGTGCTTGTTCACCACCTGAGAGAAGAGACAAAAGTTGCATTTTTTTTCCAGGAGGACTGGCGAATATCTCTAACCCTGCGTACAAAGGGTCTTCATTACCAACCAATTTTAATTCAACATCACCTCCTCCAAATAGTTTTTTGAAAAGAATTTTAAAGTTTTTATTAACCTCATCAAAGCTTTCTCTTAACCTTTGTCTACCTTCTTTATTAAGCTCGGATATTCCAGTTTTTAATTTGTCAATAGCTTGTTCTAAGTCCGTCCTTTCATTAAACATAGTTTGAATTTTATCTTTCATTTCATTCATTTCTTCTTCAGCGCGTAAATTAACAGCTCCAATAGAATCTCTTTCATTAATTAGCCTTTGAACTGTTTTTTCTAATAGATCAATTGATGAATCTATTTGATCATCTTTATTGATATTAGCCGTTTCATATAATTTATCAGCATGAACTCGTAATTTTTCAAAAATTCTTTCTTCTATATTTTTAACTTGAGTTCTTGCAATGTTGAGTTTTGATTCAATTTTAATCATTTCCTCTCGTAATAACGAGACTTTTTGTTCACTAATTTTTTCTATTTTTTCTAACTCAATTAACGTGGTTTCAGCTTTTACTAGATTATCTGCTTCTATATTTCTCATTTCCACAGCTTTACTAATTTCAACACCTAACTCTTCTTCTCTTTTTTGAAAATCGTTGGGTAGATCTATAAGTTTTTGTTTTTCAGTTTTTAAGTCTTTTTCTCTATTTTGTAATGATGATAAGCGTGTATTAGCTTCTGTTTCTCTTTTTTCCCAATTTATTTTTTGATTATTGATTTGAATTAAGCTCCGAGATTGAAAGCTTTCATGATTTCTAATTTGATGTTCTGATGCCATAGCATCAGTTAATTGGTTCCGGTATTGTTCGGAAATGTTTCTTAAGCTTAGCTCATCAGCTAGCAAGGTAGGCAAATTATCATTATTGCTAAGTTCGCTATTTAAAATTTCCAACTCTTCCCTAGAAAGATTAATTATATTTTCATGTTCAGCTATTAGCACTTTTGATGAATCAAGCTTGGATTCTATCCTTGTATTCATCAAATTTAAGTTATTATTCTCTATTATTAAATCTGAGATATCTTTTTCTAATTCTTCGATGTTAGTTTCCATAACCTTGATAAGATTTTGGTTTTCCTTAATATTCTCTTCAATAATTTTTTGTTTTTTTTCTAGGTTAGGAAATTTCTTTTCAAGAGATCTCAGACGAGCTATTTTTTCAAGCCTTTCTGAGTAACTGTTTTGAACTTGAGGAGGCTGCACAAAGCCATCCCATCTCCAGAGACCACCCTCCTTAGTTGTTAATGCTTGCCCAAAAGATAATTCTTTTTGAAGTTTAAAGGCTGATTCTTGGCTCTCAGCTATGCCCACTCCTAATAAAGCAAGCTCTAAGATTGAATTTTTCTTTATACTTGTGATAATCGGCTTCACACCATTAGGTAGTTTTGTTTCAATAATATCTCTAAAATTATTTCTCCAAAATGAGGTGCTCGCATTTATTTCATAATTTGATAACACTGGGGCTAAAATTGTTTCTCCTAAAATAGAACCAATTGCTTTTTCTAAACTTGCAATATTATCAATGTTTTTTTCTAATGAATTTTTATTTAAAGAATCTTGCCCTAATAGAGATGATAGTGACTTTAACTCGACTTTACACATATTGAAGTTATAGTCTGCTTCACTTTTTTGCTTATTTAAATCGATTAAAATTTTTTTATTTTTTTCGTAGTCATTTTTCTTAGAAATTAAGAGTTTATTCTTTTCATCTAACAAATCATTAATTTCAAAGATTCTTTTTTTATTTTTCTCAAAATTATTGTTATCTTCTTCACTGTTAAATTGATGAATTTGAGATTCAGATTTCTTAATTTTTTCTCTAAGATCAATTATTCTTTTTGTAATACTTTCTGTATTAGACTTAATCGAATATATCCTTGAATTTATAGATGATAATTTCTGATCAGCATTATCAGATTTTATTTTCAATTCTTTTACAAGTTCTAATGCTTCCTCAATTTTTCCAGAAAATTTTTTTGAATCTGCTAATAATTTTTGTTCTTCTACCAAAAGATTTGACAGAGTTTTTTTTGCATCCTCTTTGATTTCCAATTCTCTTTTGATATCAATTTCAACTTGAGTTATTTGATTTGAGACATTTTCCAAGGTTTTGTTTGTTGATGACTTTTCTTGCTCCAATCTAATTTTCATTATGTTTAAAGATTGTAAAACCGCTGATTTCTCTGCTTCCTTTTTTTTAAATCCCGGGATTTTTTCAAACGCATCCAGTTTTAATTTTGTGTTTTTAGACACGTCAATTTGAGCTTCATCAACCTTATTTTTGGCATTTACAAGTTCAACTTCGTAGTCTTTTAACTCAACTTCTGCTGATTTTAAAAGTTTTATAAATAGTGTTGATTCAGCCTTTCTTAAACGTTCACCTACCGACTTATATCGAGACGCCTTTCTAGCTTGTTTTTCAAGCTCAACTAATTGTTCTTGATATGTTTTTTCAATATCAAGCAATCTATTTAAGTTGTCTGTGGCTCCATTCAGCTTTAATTCAGCTTCATGCCTTCTGCTATGTAAGCCTTTAATATTTGCTGCTTCCTCTAGAATTATTCTTCGGTTTTCTGGGCTTGAGTCAATTATTTGGGATATTCTTCCTTGACCCACTATTCCAGAAGATCTTGCTCCAGTTCCGTTATCAGCAAATATTAATTGTATATCTCTGGATCTAACTTGTTTACCATTGACTTTATATATAGAACCTTTCTCTCTTTCAATTTTTCTTGAAATTTCGATTTCTTCAAGATGATTAAAATTAGCAGGTGCTTTTTTTTCTGTGTTGTCTAGTTTCAGAGAAACTTCAGCATAGTTTCGTCCTGGACGATCGTTTGTTCCAGAAAAAATTATGTCATCCATGCCATCACCACGCATTTGACGGGCAGAGTTCTCACCCATCACCCATTTGATGGCTTCTACAATATTTGATTTTCCACAACCATTTGGCCCTACAACACCAGTTAATCCATTATCAATAGGTATTTCAGTTGGTTCTAAAAACGATTTAAACCCAGAAATTCTTATAGATTTGAATTTCATCTGTTTACCTTTTTGTAGTGTTAAGATTTCTTTAATTTAGTGAATTCAAAAAGTTTATCTTCGAACTCCTTAAATGATAAAGCACCGGAAATTTTATGTTCATTATTAATAATAAAAGTTGGTGTAGATTGAATATTAAAACTTTTAGTTTCCTGTTCCATTTTATTTACAATTTTTTGCATTAATGGAATATCTTGAGCAATTTCTTCAAATTTCTTAGAACTAATCCCAAACATCTTTGATATTGACTGCAATTCATCAATAGGTTTGCTTGAATAAGCCCAATTTTTTTGTTTCTTTAATAAAATTCCTATTGCTTCAATATATCCTTTTTCTGTAGGGATTGTTCTTGCCAATGCTGCAGCTATGATGGCCAGCCTGTCAAGTGGATAGTCTATAAATTCTAACTGAACTCTTCCTGTATCAATATATTTTTCTTTAAATTCAGGGAGTGTTTTATTATGAAAATTTGCGCAATGACTGCAAGTTAGGGAAAAATATTCCTTTATTTTAATAGGAGCTGTGTTTGATCCTAGAAAATGTCTTCTTAATGTGTCATCACTATTATTTTCTTTTGCGAAGATAATTTTGGGAATAGCACAAACAACTGTAAAGGCTAGTAGAAAGCTCCTTCTATTTATAAAAAATTTTTGTTTCAAAAGGTTTCCTTTTTTATATTAAAATCTATATATATCTATATATCAAAATTTAATCAAAAAATAATAGATTTAAAATTATTGGAATAAATTTTTTCTTGAAAGTTCTAATTTTCTCATTGCTATTTTAAGTTCTTCATCTTCAAGCTGGTCTGATATTAACACCTCATCAATTTCTTTATTCATATCTTTATCTGATGTTCTCTCTTTATTCAAAAATCCAATATCGGTTTGTTTTATTTTTATTGTTGATATTGCTTTATAGCCAAAACGTGAATTAATTTGATTAAGTAAAAAAGGAATAGCCATTTGAACCTCAGGCCCGTAAGCACTTTGAACTTTTAATACCATTAGTCCTTCATTTTTCTTTTGTTTATAGAATTTTATAGACTCAGGTGTGGTTACTTGAGCATATTGTTCTGCAATAAAGTGCCAATTTAGGAATATATGAGTTTGTATTGAACCAAATCTACTTATTTTTTTTTCAATGATTTTTTCTGTAAATTTTAATAGAGGCTTCATTTTGAAATAATAATTTTTTATATGTCTTATATCATATATACATTTATTGATGAATAAAATAAAAACTAATATTTCCCAAATATTTTCGCAAAAACTATTATTTTGGTACGATAATAATAGAAGAAATTTACCATGGAGGGCTCAACCAGGAGAAGTTTCTAATCCATATTTTGTATATTTGTCTGAAATAATGTTACAGCAAACTGTGGTTAAAACGGTTATTCCATATTTTTTAAGGTTTATTAAGAAATGGCCTTCAATTCAAAATTTAGCTAATGCTGATTTTGATGAGATTTCTTTATATTGGGCTGGACTGGGGTATTATAGGCGAGCTAAGAATCTACATGAAACAGCTAATTTTATATCAAAAAATTTTGAAGGTAAAATACCTAGTAGTAAGAAATTATTACTAACTTTACCAGGGATTGGTGAATATACAGCTTCTGCAATAATAGCAATTGCTTTTAATAAACGGTCAAATGTTGTTGATGGGAATGTTGAAAGAATTTTTTCAAGGTTATTTAAAATTGAGAAACCTATTAAAGACACAAAGAAAGAAATTTTTAATTATTCTGAAAAATATTTACCTAAAAAAAGGTATGGAGACTATGCACAGGCTCTTATGGATTTGGGGTCATTAATATGCACACCTAAATCACCACGATGCACATTATGTCCTATTATAGATTTCTGTAGAGTGGGTGGCACAGTAAACGCAAAACTATACCCAAAGAAACAAATTAAGAATAAAAAACCCGAAAGATTTGGACTGTTTTATTGTTTGTTAAATGAAAATGGTGATATTCTTATAACTATTAATAAAAATCAAGGGCTCTTAGCTAATATGAATGTCCTTCCATCAGTTGGTTGGTATGAAGAAAAAAAATTTACTAAAAATTTGTTATTTATACCAAAAGAAGAGTCATTATTTAATCTAGAATGGAAAATCATTGAAAAAAAATTAATTCACATTTTTACCCATTTCAAATTAAACATCTCAATAGCAGTAGCTAGAATAGATCAATCGTTGCTCCTAGGAGATGAATCAGACATAAATAGATATAAATTTGTTAAAACAAAGGACTTAAATTCTATAGCCTTACCTAGCTTGATAAAAAAAATAATAAAACATCTTCAAGATGAAAATATTATTCTAAACTAATGCTTAAAATGTCTTATTGAGGTAAAAACCATTGCTATATTCCTATCGTTTGCTGCCTCAATAACTTCCTTGTCTCTAATTGATCCTCCAGGTTGTATTACAGCGGTCACGCCTGCATCAGCTGCTGCTATCAATCCATCTGCAAATGGGAAAAAAGCATCACTGGCAACCACACTATTTTTTGTCATTGGAGCTTTTAAATTAGCCATTATTGCAGATTGTTTAGCCTTTTCTACAGCTATTTTGGTTGAGTCTATTCTACTCATTTGGCCCGCTCCAATACCAACAGTTTGTAGGTTTTTGGCATATATAATTGCATTAGATTTTGTATGTTTTGCAACTTTCCATGCAAAAAGGAGATTTTCAATTTCATCTGCTGAGGGTTTTTTATGGGTAACAACTTTTAGATTGTTCGTATCTAAAACAAAATTATCTCTTGTTTGAACGAGCATACCTCCAGCAATTGATTTAATTGTTAAACCTTTTTCTTTAGGAGATGGAATTTTCCCTGATGACAAAATTCTTACGTTTGGTTTTTCTTTAAATATATTTAAAGCCTCTTGATCAATACTTGGAGCAATTATAACTTCCAAAAACAAAGATTTCATTTCATTAGCTAGTTTGGCTGTTAAATTTCTATTTATAGCTACAATACCGCCGAATGCGCTGACCGGGTCAGTTTGAAGTGCACTTTTCCATGCTTTATCCAAGTCCTCATTTTCTGCAACACCACAGGGATTAGCATGTTTTATAATAGCCACTGCAGGTTTTTGAAACTCACATATAAGCTCAAACGCTGCATCTGCATCATTAATATTGTTATAAGATAATTCTTTGCCGTGAAGTTTTTTAGAATTAGCCACTCCGATTCTATTATCTGAAGATTTATAAAAAGATGCCTTTTGATGAGGGTTTTCTCCATATCTCATTTCGAGAGATTTTTGTAATTTTATAGTTATTGTTTCAGGTAATTCTTCATCAAAACTCTTTTTGTTTTCAAACCAATTGGAAATTGCCAAATCATATTCGTTGGTCAATTTAAAAGCTTTACCTGCAAGCAACCTTCTAAATTCATAAGTGGTTGTGCCATTGATACTTATTTGTTTAATTAGCTCATTATAATCTTTAGGATCAGTTATTACTGTTATAAATTCATGGTTTTTAGCTGCAGCTCTTATCATGGCAGGTCCACCAATATCAATGTTTTCAATAATTTCAACTTGATCAGTGGTTTTTTTTAAAGTTTCCTTAAATTTATATAGATTTATAATTACCAGATCAATTTCTTCAATTTTGTGTGTTTTTGTTTCAGACATATGAGTTGGATTATTTCTTCTACTAAGTATACCTCCATGTATTTTTGGATGTAGTGTTTTTACTCTTCCATCTAATATTTCTGGGAAATTTGTTTTTTGAGAAACATCACTAACTGGAATAGATTTTTCTTTTAAAAATTTTGCGGTTCCACCTGTAGATAAAATTTCTATATCAAAACTAATTAGCTTTTTGGCTAATTCGTCAATACCATTTTTGTCAGTAACAGAAATTAGAGCCCTTTTAATTTTGGTATTTTCGCTAAAAATATCTTTGGCATTAGAAGTGGTCATTTTATTATTATTCTTTCTTTAAAATTTATTAATTGGAATAGTTTCTTTTGCTAATTTAAGTCAACTGAAATTTAACTTTGGAGTTGGAATGCCCAATCGCATGATATGGATTTATGAGCTCTAATTGTTTCAAGTCTCATTATAATCATTATTTCTTTGCATTGTATAGGACCATTTGGTCCAAACATGACTGAGTCTTGGATGCTAATATTGTCGTTGCTTGCAGTCATTTTCCAAACAAAACCTTTTAGGTGCTTTAATAAAATTGAACCATTCCTTGTCTTTATAAGTTCAATGTCTGGGCAAATATGGAAACGTATATATGCATTTTTTGGAATTGTCCCTACATTCCCAACGCTAATAATTTTATCCTTACCTTTAACTTCATTTTTCATTTGAGATACACAGATCTGTCTTTGATGATTAACACCATAGATCGTTCCATAGCCTGAATGTGTAGCATCTATTAAGCTGCCTTCTTTAGTTTTGCCATATCTTAAATCAAATACTTTAGTTTTTCTTTTACCAGTAAGATCAACATTATTACGATCATCTATATTTAACGTTGAGTGAGCTGCAGAAGAGGCTAAGGAGTCACGCATACTTTTTATATTAGAAGCTTTTATATCTCCTAAATTAGAAATAAGTTTTTCTTTTTTGTAAAAAAGTTCAAAGGCAAATAGACTTGCCTTAGAATCAGAAGACAATTTTTTATGAAGACCAATATCTGCAAATACAACCGTTTCATTACAAGATAATCTGCAATAGCCAGTATCATTAGCTATATTAAAAATTCTGTTTTTATAACCAATTCTATTTAAAGTTTGTTTTATCAAATGCTTTTCTATTAAGCTTCCACCATGAAACCAAGAAAAATTTTCATCTGGCATTTGAAAGCTTCTGCAGAATTGTCCCATTTTAATGGTTTGGTTATGCAAATTTTCAGCATTTATATTTTTCAAAATCGCTACAACTGACCTAATTTCAACTAATTGTCTTAATAAAAATAATTGTTTAGCAGGGTTTCTAGAAATATGGCCTCCGTCAGGATTGATTAATAAATCTAGTGATTTGTTTATCGTCTCTAAAAGTTCATTTATTTCATCAACTTCATCGTATAAAATAGATTTTGCTACAATTATAGCTTTGATGATAAGAATTTTATTAAATGAAGTGTTTGGTTCTTTAAGTTTTAGTTCTAAAAATTTTGTTTGAAATGCAATTGAATTTAAAACTTTTTTTTGAAAATTTAACTCACCACTCTCACCAAACCATGAATAATTAAAACACCAGCAAGCAACTCTTTCTGCCATTATATCTGGATTAAAATCTTTTGACCTAAGATTTATATTTTGATTTATCCAGTCATCTACCAATGAACGAGCTAATGATCTTGCTTTAATGCTACCCTCAGATTTTAAATCTCTTAAAAAATTAAATTTACTAAAACTATTAGTTAGTTTCAGATTAATTTTCCCGTTTAAAATCTTTTGTCCAGTAGTTGATATTCCTTGCCAATTATCTGTCAGTCTTCTAACAGGTGAGTTGAAAGTGTCTATTTTGAGTTTTTGTTTAAGAAAATGATTATTTGTAATTAAATCTAAAAAACTAAACATAAAAATTATTCGTCCATTTTCAACAAGGCTATAAAGAAACCATCTGAACCATTGATAGCATCTTTACAATTGAAATTAAAATAATTTGGTAGAATTCTAATAAAACCCTCAGTAGTGATGCATTTCTCTATTTGAGGATAATCATTATTTAAAAAAGGTATAACTGAAAAATTTTTGTTTTCTTCTAAAAATTTCTCTATTCTTCTTTCTCCTTCAATTTTCTGTAGTGAACAAGTTATATACATTATTAGTCCATTTTTATTTAATATTCCGCTCGCATTTTTTAGGATATTATCTTGCATAGAAGTCAATAAATCTAAATTTTTGGGTGGAGGTTTAATAAATATATCTGGATTTTTTCTTATAGTTCCAGTTGAAGAGCAAGGTGCATCAATCAAAATAACATCATAGTTTTTTTTTGGTTTATAATGTTCTGCTTCAATATTAATTAACTCAGGTTTAAATTTTAATCTTTGCATATTCCTCAAAAATTCTTTGCTTCTAAATTTACTTTTTTCAATGCTTACTACATTCAGCTTATTATCTAATAGTTGAGCAGTTTTACCTCCTGGAGCACAACACATATCTAAAACATTGATAGAGCTAATTTTTTGAGAAAAAATTTTTTTTATTTTTGATAATAATAAATTACAAGCTATTTGTGATGCTGCGTCTTGTATCCACCAAACTCCCTCAAAATAATAGGGTATGTTCTCAACTGGTTTGTTGATTGAAGATCTGATTAAATTAGGGAAAATTTCTATTCCTCGAACTTCTGATTTTATTTTTTCTAGTTGATTTTTATTTATATTACTTGAAACCATAATATCAAGGGGTGGAGGCTTCATCGCTATTTCAACTATTTCCTTTACGTTTTCTTCGCCGTAAGCAGATGTCCAGCTATTTAAAAGCCATTCTGGCAAATTATAAATACTATTAGGCATAAATTTTTTACATTCATCTACGTGGGATACTATCTTTCTTAGAATAGCATTGACTAGTTTTGATTGTTTCTCTCCAAGGAGCTTTCTAGAATGTTCAACTGCTTCATTTAAAACAGCGTGGGGTGCTATGTTAAGCCAAACTATTTGAATCGTGGCAATTGTTAATATTGTATTTAGAAATCTATTCTTTTTATTTATTCCAAAATTTGAATATTGATTATAAATATATTCAGCTTGTTTATGACGTCGCATTGCAGTGTTAAGAAGAAGATATAAAAAAGATTTGTCTCTGGCATCTAATTTTTTGAAATCAAAGGATGTGTTCAAAATGTTGTCAATTTTTTTATGCTTATAAAAAATAAGTATCCATATATTTATAGCAATTAATCTGGTATTTTTTACACTTCCCTTTATTTTTTCAGACATTTTAAGAGATTTCAAAATAGACGCCTTTTATTTGTTTTTAATATTAAATATGATATATAACAGGTAAAGTTTGGCTATAAGAAAGTAATTTATAATGAAAAAAGATGTGACAAGCACTAACAAACTTCCAAGTAAAAATGATGGCTTTCAAAAAACATCAAACGAAATAGATTTTCCAAAAGAGGAAGGCGGACCTAAAGGTCCTGAACCTACAAGGTATGGGGATTGGGAAAAATCAGGTAGGTGTTCTGATTTTTAATTTAATCTTATATTGAAATTTTAATATCATGAATGAATTAAAGTCAGAAATTATAATCAATGCTGGTATTCGTTTAGCTGAAAATAATTTTACAAATGCCTACGTTACTAAAAGAGGTGATAGTGATGCTGGAGCTATTTATATAAAAATTGATACTCTAGATGGAAATGCTAAATTATTTATTAGGAACTTTACCTTTAATTTTGATAAAAATGTTCATACCATAAGTTTTCAAGATCTATATCCAAATAAAATGGTGTCGGCTATTGATATTGACAAAAGAATTTTAAGAGAAATAGATAGAGATAGAGATTGTTGGGTTGTAGAGATTGAAGACAAAAAAGGAAATAATCCTTTTGAAAATTTAAATTGTTAATTTTTCTATAATTTCATTCCTTTTATATAAATTCAGATAGTCAGCTTTTAATTTTAGTAAAGCATTAATGTGTTTTATGTTTGGTACTTGGATATTAAGTTTATTAGCTATTTCAATAATAGCACTCATAATTGGATCTATTTCTAAGGGTCTTTTCATTTCTATATCTTGTCTTGTAGAGGGCTTGTGACCTTTTATTGAAGTAGCTCCATTTATCCTATTTTCAATAGACACGTTAAATTTAACACCAATCGCTTCTCCAACTTTTTGACATTCCTCCATCATTTGTCTAACTAAATTTCTTGTACTTGGATCATTCCCAATTATGTCCAGACTTGCACCTGTTAGAGCACTTATAGGATTAAAAGAACAATTTCCCCAAAGTTTAATCCAAATTTCATCTCTCAAATTTTTTTTCTGTGGTGCTTTTAGTCCACCTTTAATAAAAAGATCTGACAAAATTTTTAACCTTTCTGAGTGTGATCCATTAGGCTCTCCAAGACTAAATCTATTTCCTTCTATATGTTTAATAACTCCAGGTCTTTCAATCTCACATGCAGGATAAACAACACAACCAAGCGCTCTTTTAGGATTTAAGGTTTTCCAGATTACTCCATCTGGGTCTACAGAATTAATATGAGAATTTTCTAATATTGTATTTGAGTTTGATTGATAAAAATACCACCATGGCAAACCGTTTACAGCTGATAAAATGGTGGTATTACAGTGCAAAAGAGGCATTAAATCTTCTACAATTGAATGAATTGCATGAGCTTTTACCGCTATTATAACATAATCTTGTTTTTCCAATTCTTTAGTATTGTCTGAGACTGTTAAATCAAACTTCTCTTGGCTATCATCTGAAATTAACATTAACCCATTTTTTTCAATAGCTTCTTTATGAGGACCTCTTGCTACTAAAGATACATTCGCGCCAGCCCTTGACAAATTACAACCAAGATAACCTCCAATGGCTCCAGCTCCAAAAATACAAATTTTAGTCATTACAGGGTCCTACTCTAGGCCAAGTTTTTGGGCAAGGCCAATTCTTTGCATTTTGCCTGTGGCGCCTTTAGGAATTTCGTCTAAGAAACAAATATGCTTAGGTACCTTGAAATCTGCTAAATGCATCCTGGCATAATTTTTAATTTCAGTATCTGTGCACTCAATTCCCTTTTTGACGACTATTGCTACACCTATAACTTCTCCAAGCATTTTGTCTTTAACACCAAACGTTACTACTTGTTCAACAGCCTCATGTTCCATTAAAATATTATCAATTTCTAAAGGAGAAATCTTTTCTCCTCCTCTATTTATTATTTCTTTTAATCTTCCAGATATTTTTAAATAACCATCATTGTCGAAAAATCCTTGATCACCAGTTCTAAACCATCCATTTATAAATGATGATTTATTTGCTTCTTCATTATTCTCATAACCTTTAGTTACATTATCTCCTCTGATACAAACTTCTCCCTCAACCCCATTAGTTTGGATAATACCAGCAGCATCCATAATACATACCTCTGGACCTGCGGGTTTCCCAACAAAACCAGCTTTTTGTTTTTCAGGAGGCAATGGATTGGATGTCATTTGGTGGGTTGCTTCTGTCATACCATAGGCTTCAATGACTGTAGTTTTAAAGACATCTTTTAATTCTTCAAATACAGCAGGAGGTAAAGAAGCGGATGATGATCTTATAAATCTAAGTGATAAACTTTGTGCAAGTTCAACATTTTTTTTGGCACGTAATAATATTCCCTGATGCATAGTAGGAACACCCGAATACCATGTTATATTTTCTTTTTTGGCCTGATCTAAAAAATTTAATGCATTAAAACCTGTACTAGCGTGAACAGAAGCACCTGCAAAAATAGATGAACACAAAATTGCAATTAATCCATGAATGTGAAAAAGAGGCATAATGTTGTAGCAATGATCATCAGGGTTCAATTTTAGAGACCTTGAAATATTAAAAGAAGAAGAAAAAATATTTTTATTTGTAAGAGGTACGACTTTTGGTCTTGATGTTGTTCCAGAAGTATGGAGTACTAGAGCTTCATCATTTTCGTCTGAAAACTCAAAACTAGAAGATGAATTATATAGGTTAAAAATTCCTTTTGGTTGTCCCTCAATATGTTTGATTTCACATATTTCAATTTTTAACTTTTTAGCTGCTTCAATTACTGGGTTAGAAGAGTTTTTCTCAACTATAACAATTTTTGGCTTTAAATCTTCTAAATAAAATTCGTATTCGTTTAATTTGTATGAAGGATTTAGGGGGGCAGCTGACATATAACTTGAAATAGCTAGGAAAGCTGTGGCCATTTCTGGGCCATTAGGTAAAACAATTACTGCCCTATTATTTTTTCTAATACCATGACTAGATAATTGTCCTGATATATCATAAATATGTTTTTTGAGAGCTTTAAAAGTTATCTTTTGATCATTGTCTGATGTAATGGCAATTTCACTATCCTGATTTTTATTAATAAAATTTCTAATAGTTTTTGTCATTTTAAAATCTCAAATTATCTAAATTCAATTTAACAATTTAAATTTTCAAAGTGCAATCTAAATTTCTCTTGTAATAATTTTCTTTCTGAATAATAAGAGATTTTTATTTTACCTTTCCAATTAATTATAAAGAGATTTAACTTTGCCAAATGATATTTTATTTCAAGAACTATTAGTTTACTTTTTGGGTCTACTAATTACAGGTGTGGTTGGCGGTCTTATAGCAGGATTATTTGGAGTTGGTGGAGGAATTGTTATTGTCCCAATTTTATTTTGGATTTTTACATCTTTAAATTTTCCTAATGAAATCCTTATGCATATGGCAATTGGTTCATCATTAGCGACAATTATACCAACATCAATCTCATCAGCTAGGGCTCATTACTTAAAAGGTTCAATGGAAATAGATATCATAAAAAAATGGGGGGGTGGAATTTTTCTAGGGGCAATTATTGGTGGGCTTGCGGGTAAATATTTTAGTGCGAATGAATTGAAATATCTATTTGCATCTATTGCATTTGTAGTTGCTTTAAATATGTTTTTGAAAGAGCCAATTAAATTAGGGAAAAGTTTACCAAAATTTAAAATTATTAATGTTATTATTTCCTCTGTTATTGGATTTGTTTCTTCTCTTATGGGTGTAGGAGCAGGCACTTTAGGTGTTCCAACACTTGTTGCTTTGTCAGTTCCCATACATAAAGCAATAGGAACAGCAGCTGCCTTAGGTTTGTTTATTGCAATCCCTGCCACAATAGGTTTAGCTTTCTCTGGATTTGATGTTCCCAATAGGCCCCCTATGAGTATAGGTTATGTAAATTTAATTGCTTTTTTTATAATGTTTCCATTAACAGTTTTTTTTGCGCCCATTGGTGTAAAGTTTGCTCATCGAATTAATCAAAGATTATTAAAGATTATTTTTGGTATTTTTTTAATCTTTACGTCTGTAAAAATGTTATTTTCCATTATATTTTGATAAAAAATCTTTTGCAGATGGAGATAGGGGCGTATTTTGGTTATGGTCTATTATTTTTGAAGCCAAATTTTTCCCTAGTTCTACACCCCATTGATCAAAGCTATTAATATTCCATATAAAACCTGATGCAATGGTAATGTTTTCATAAAGAGCTATTAATCGTCCAATAGAATAAGGAGTATTATATTCCCAACTAATAATAGTTGAAGGTCTACCACCAGAAAAATTTTTATTTAGGTCATTTTTGTTATATGAACCCATTGCTAGCGTTTCGGCTTGTGCTATTGCATTTATCACTAGTAATTTGTGGTTTTGATTTATTTTTTCAAAGTTAATATAACTAGAAGGGTTTCTGGGTAATAAAATATCTAATGGTACAATATCTAAACCTTGATGAATAAACTGAAAGAAGCTGTGTTGAGCATTGGTACCGGTTTCTCCCCAGATTATAGGGCTCGCAGGCATGGTTAACTTTTTATTATTAATATCAACACTTTTTCCATTACTTTCCATTTCTAATTGTTGAGCCCATGCAGGTAGTATTTTAAGCCTGTGACTGTAAGGAACGATACAATGGCTATTTCTATTAAGAAAGTTTCTATTCCATATTCTTAACAATGCTAATATTATTGGTATATTCTTTTCAATATTTTCATTGAAAAAATGATCATCCATTGAATGAGCACCACTTAAGAATTCTCTAAAATTTTTTTCTCCTATAGATAGTAAAATTGGCATTCCTACAGAAGACCATAACGAATATCTTCCACCAACATTTTCGGATAGGGAGAAAATATTAAATTCTTCAAATCCCCATTCAGTAGCTTTTTTTGTTGAAGAAGTGATAGCAACCATAGCTTCATTCATAGATTTACCTGCATTTAAAAGCCATTTTTTTGCTATCAGTGCATTTTCAAGGGTTTCTAATGTGCTAAAACTTTTAGAAGTTATAATAAATAATGTGTTGAGAGGATTACATTCTGTAAGGACATCTTTAATGTTAACTGGGTCTACGTTAGAAACATAATATATTTTTGGTCCAATATGAAAGTCTTTGAGAGCCTCATTAATCATTAAGGGACCTAGATCAGAACCTCCAATTCCTATGTTTACTACATAATTAAATTGTTTGTTATTTAATACTTTATTTGAAAAGGTTGATAATTTTTGCCATTCAGATGAATTAAATCTCTCTTTTTGTCTAAGTTGAAAATGGTCAACGGATCTATTCTCAGAATAATTGATCTTGGAACTATTCATTAAGTCTTGGATTTTCTCCTTTATATTTGCAAATTTTGCCAGCTCAATTAGGTCATTTCTAACATCTTCATCTAATGATTGTCTTGTAATATCAACTATGAGATCTTCAAAGTTAAACTGAAAATTTTTTAAACGGTCTCTTTTATTAACAAGCTCGCTTAAATTCTCAAAATTTTTAAGTTTAAGTTTTTTATTGAGGATTTTTGTAATGGGGTTATCTGCAAGTTGCATATCTATCATTTTTTTCTTTAGTTTAAAAATAAAATTCTATTTCTATTACAATTAATATGACTGTATATAAAATAGTTCAATTATTAAAAATTGTATATTACTAAACCATTATTCAAAAAAAATTTTAAGAAAATAAATTTCTGCAAAAAAAAATATTTTAGAAAATTAATCTATTATTTTATTAAATAAAAAAAATTATAGAATAATTTATCTCTTTTTCGTTGATTAATAGAATATTTTTTTTTACATAAGTTTTTATTATTTAAAGGAGTTAATTATGACAAATTCAAAACACCCAGAGACTATTGGTTTACATGCTGGCTGGCGTGCTGATGAAACTACTGGATCAGTTGCGGTACCTATCCACCAAACTACTAGCTATCAATTTAAAAATACTGATCAGGCAGCTAACTTATTCTCCTTGAGTGAATTGGGTAATATTTATACAAGAATTATGAATCCCACAAATGATATCTTAGAGAAGAGAGTTGCCGCTTTAGAAGGTGGTGTAGCGGCATTAGCAGTGTCATCAGGTCAAACAGCTTCTGCTTTTGCTATACAAAACCTTGCTAAAGCTGGAGATAATATTGTCAGCTCAACTCATCTATATGGTGGCACTTGGAACCTTTTTTCAAATACATTAAAAGATATGGGGATAGAAGTAAGATTTGTAGACCCTTCTAATCCAAAAGCGTTTGAAGATGCAACTGATAGTAGAACTCGTGCGTACTATGCCGAGACTTTACCCAATCCAAAATTAGAGGTTTTTCCTATTTCAGAAGTTAGTGAAATTGGTAAAAAGTTTGGAATACCGCTAATTGTTGATAACACAGCCGCTCCAATAATTTGTCAGCCAATTAAGCATGGTGCTGCCATAGTTGTTTATTCTTTAACTAAGTATATTGGTGGTCATGGAAACTCTATTGGTGGAATGATAGTTGACAGCGGTAATTTTGATTGGGAAGCTGCAGGTAAAGAAAGACAACCAGCATTGAACACTCCAGATCCTTCTTATAACGGAGCTGTTTGGGTTGACGCAGTTAAACCCTTGGGCCCAATTGCCTACATCATAAAGGCTCGTGTAACATTGCTACGTGATTTAGGTGGAGCTCTCAGTCCATTCAACGCATTTCTAATTTTACAGGGTCTTGAAACTCTTAGTTTAAGAATGAGAGCACACTGTGAAAATGCATCTAAGGTTGCTCATTTCTTAAAAGATCATGATTTAGTTGAAAAAGTTATTTATCCTGAACTTCAAACTGGAAGCTCAAAATCATCAGCAGACAATCATTTACATGGTGGATATGGAGGACTGTTAGGTTTTGAACTTAAAGGAGGCTTAAATTCAGGAAAAAAGTTTATTGATGCATTAGAATTATTCTATCATGTTGCAAACATAGGTGACTCAAGAAGTTTGGCAATCCATCCTGCCACAACTACACATAGTCAGTTATCATCTGAAGAACAACTTAAAACAGGTGTTTCTGAGTCTTATGTTAGATTATCAGTAGGTATAGAACATGTTGATGATATAATTAATGACTTAAAACAAGCTTTGGATCAGTCTCAATAATAACTTTATCAGTTAAATTCTAATAAAAAAAGCTAAGGTGTTCCTTAGCTTTTTTTTATTAATGTTGTTTAAAATAAATAAATATTATAATTATTGAATTTAAATTAAAATTAATTTGGTGGATTAATCTTTGACTCTGGATGAAAGATTTTCAGTTGCTCCAATGATGGAATGGACTGACAAACACTGCAGATATTTTCTTAGACTTATTTCTAAATATGCTGTTCTTTACACTGAAATGATTTCAGTTGATGCAATTATATTTGGTCCGCGTCAAAAATTATTAAATTTTAACAAAGAGGAATTACCTTGTATTCTTCAACTAGGCGGTAGTGATCCTAAAAAATTAGTAGAAGCCGCGAAATATGGAGAAGATTATGGTTATTCTCAAATTAATTTAAATGTAGGCTGTCCTTCAAATAGAGTTCAAAATGGTTCATTTGGTGCTTGTTTAATGAAAGATCCTCTCTTAGTTGCTAATTGCGTAAAGTATATTAAAGATAATTGCCAAGTGCCTGTTTCTATTAAATGTAGAATAGGTGTTGATGATATGGATGAAGAACAAGGGTTAGATAATTTTATTGATATAGTATCTCAGGAGGGTGTTAACAAATTTATAATTCATGCAAGGAAAGCTATTTTAAATGGATTAAGTCCAAAACAAAATAGGGAAATTCCTCCATTAAATTACAGAAGAGTAGGAGCTTTAAAAAGTAGAAGACCAGATTTAGAAATAATTATAAATGGTGGTATAAAAACAATTGATGATGGTCTGGAACTTCTTCAAAAATATAGTCTTGATGGATTTATGATAGGAAGAGAAGTATATAAAAACCCATATATTTTGAACTCTGTGGATAGAGATGTGTTTAGTAAGGATAAAATTTCTAAGTCTAGGTATGAAATAGCTATGGAAATGGCAGATTATATTGATAATTGTGTCAAAAAAGAAGGAGGGTATGTACACTCTATAACTAGGCATATTTTAGGTTTGTATAACTGTTTACCTGGTGCTAAACATTGGAGACAAGAACTAAGTGAAAATGCAAGATTTTCAAAGAATGGTGATATTTTAAGATTTGCAACAGAAAAAATTGAAAAAATTATAATGAAAAAGAGTTTGGTTTTAGCTTAGGAGACTAATATTGGAGAAAGTTAATAAAAAAGAGGGTTATAGGTCTATTCTTGAAATGGGACCTTTATTACTATTTTTTGGTGTTAATTATTTTTATGGGATAATGGCTGGTACTGCTGTTTTAGTTTTAAGTACTTTGTTCTCACTTGCACTCTCATGGTATTGGTTTAAGAATATTCCTATGATGGCAGCTGCGGGGTGCGTGGCTGTTGTTTTTTTTGGAAGTCTAACAATATTTTTTGATGATGATTTTTTTATTAAAATAAAACCAACAATTGTTTCAATCATTATAGCTGGTGTTTTAGCATCAGGAAAAATTTTAGGAAAAAATCCACTTGCCGCTATCATGAAATCTGCAGTAAATTTAGACGACGAAGGTTGGAATAAATTAACATGGTTGTGGGTGGCTATGTTTATAATTATGGCACTAGCCAATGAGATTGCATGGAGAAATTTAACAACTGATCAATGGGTCTCTTTCAAAGCCTTTGGTATCCCAATTTTATCCTTAGGTTTTGGCTTGTTGTCTTTGCCAATAATGCAGAAACATCAAGTTAAAAAAGACTAATCTACTTTTCTAACTTTTTAGAGAGTTCTATAGACATTTGAGAGTTTGAAGGAAGTATAGATATTAATTTTTTCCAATATATTGTTGCTATTTTTTTATCTCCTTCATTAAAAGCTTTTAAACCTTTAAAAAATAAAGCGTCAACATTGTTTTGGTCTTCAAGTAATATCTGATCAATTAGATTGACAGTTTCTGAAGTAAAATTAGGTTTTTTATTTGGAGGGAGTAGTTCTTTTAAAAGAGTTTGTTTTAGAAATATAGTAGGGCTAATCTCAATTGCAGTTCTAAGCGCTTCCAAGGCTTTATAATTGTTTTTTAAAACTTTATAAGATTGGAATAATTTTATCCAACCATCCAAGTCTTTTTTATCTTTAGTAAGTCGATTTGCTAATTGTTCGACCATTTGGTTAATTCTTATATTTTGTTCTTTTTCACTTAGGTTTAAAATATCATTAGCAATAGGATCAGTAATCTTTACATTATTTATAAGTTTTTTGTCTATTACACGCTGACTAATACCTAATTTTTTTGCTGCAATTCTAATATTTGTTTCTAAGTCATTTTTCCAAGCATTATCACTAGAAGTATTATTATATAGTTGCATCCATATTTTCAGAGCTGCCTCGTCATTTCCAATTTGTGACTGTGCTAAACCATTTAAGAAATTTGCTCCAGGTTCTGAGGGATTATCAGCTAAAGCATCATCAATTAGTTTTTGCGCTCTTGACGTTACTTGTCCATTAGCTTTCTTTACAATTGCTTGTGCAAGCAATGATTTGATTTTAGGAGAATTTTCAATTAATTGTAACTTTTGTAAAGTGGCAATTTCGAAATCTACCTTATTAATTTTTGAAGCAATTGCTGCTAAATTCAAAAGTATGTTTATATTCTGAGGATCATTTTGAGATGCTAGATTTAATTCATCAAATTTTTTTAGATCATTAGCTAAATTTTTATTTTGTTCAACTTTGGCCTCTAATATTTTATTTCTTAATGAATAAAGCTCTTTCATATTTAAAAATGGACTACCTATTTGATAATAGATCAATGAGCTAAATGAAAACAAAAACAGTACTGAACAAATTAAGATTGTATATTTTTTATTATTCAAATTCTTAGATATGATATTCTTACAAATAAATAAAATACTCAGGAAGCTTAAAATTAATATTGTAATAAAAATCATCACTAAATCTTTTCAATAAGAATTTATTTTTTAAAAAATTTAAATATATAAATAGAACTAAACACTAGAATAATAAAAGGTAAAAACCATAACAAAATAGTATTGGTATTAAGTGGTGGTTTTAATAAAATATAATCCCCATATCGTTCACGCAAAAAAGTGTAAATTTCATCTTCATCCAACCCATCATTTAATTTCTCCTCTATTAACTTTTTTAAGTCTTTTGCTAATTCTGAGTTAGATTCATCAATACTTTGGTTCTGGCAAACCAAGCATTTTATATTTTGTGCAATTTCTCTAGTTTTGTTTGTTAAAAAATTAAGTTGTGTATTTTTTTCTTCAGCTAGAGTTATATTTGAAATAATTGTTATATATAGAAAACATATAGAAAGTATTGAACAAAATTGTTTTTTCATTGGTTTTTATTTTTTATTAAAGGTAAAATTTCAGACTTAAAAACATTATATAATAGGGGGCCAGCATGGCGATAAATAATATCTCCTTTTTCATTAATAAGAAATGTCTCCGGGACACCATAAACGCCCCATTCAATAGCAATTTTTCCTGAACTATCTGCACCAATTTTTTTGTAAGGGTTTCCAAACTCTTCTAAAAACTTTTTAGTATCAATGTCTTTATCTTTATATGCAATTCCAATGACAGGTATAATTTTAGATAAATCTTCAATAAGAGGCGCTTCCACCCTACAAGGAGCACACCATGAAGCAAAAAAATTAACTGCAAAAAGTTGGTTTTGATAATTTTTGAAATTTAAGAACTCTTCATTATTAATATTAAGATTCAAATTAGCTAATTTCACAGGTACTTCTGGGATTTTTTTACCAATTAATTGAGAAGTTATATTTGAGGGGGGCGAGGACGAACTCCTAAGTTTGTAAAGTACTAATCCTGATATAATTACTATAAACGAGAAAAGGATAACTGGTAGAAAGTTTGTAATTGAGAATTTAGATTTCATTTAAGCTTACCTTAGTGGCATTATTAAATGTCTTTTTATTTTGTATAATAGATGTGACACCGCCTAAGGCCATTAAAAAAGCTCCTGCCCATATCCACGATACTAAAGGGTTAAAATATATTCTAATTGACCACCCTGTTTCGTAATTTCCTTCTCCTAAAACAATATATGTGTCACCCAAGAAGTTACTAATTATAGCTGCTTCAGTTGTTTGAGTTTGTTCTGTTGGGTAATAACGTTTTTCTGGTTTAAGGTAGCCAATGAATTTACTATTATGGTGAAGTGTAAATATACCCATTTCGGATTGATAATTTGGTCCATTTATTGTCTCAAAATTTTTAAATTCTAAAACTCTATTTCCAATACTAAAAGTATCTCCAATATTTTTTCTTCCACTAAACTCTGTTTTAAAAAACTGCTCTCCAGTAACTCCTGCCAGAAAAATTGCAACTCCTAAATGAGCAATATTCATTCCTATTTTATTTTTTGAAATATAGATAAAGAGATTACTAACTTTATTTAACTTTATTTTTGTTTCAGTAAACTTTATGATTAAGTCACTCACTACTCCAACAAACAACCATATTGATAAAGATCCACAGATAATTGCAAAAATTGATGAACCATCAATAGTGTATAAAGTAATAACTGATACTAGAGATGTTGTTATTAGAATTGCAATTATTTTAAGCAAGTTTTTTGACTTTCCTTTCCCCCAATTAAAAAAAGGAGCAATGGCCATTAATAAAATTATTGGCGCCATTATTGGTGCAAATGTAGCATTATAATAAGCTGGTCCAATTGAAATTTTATCTCCATTAAAAGCATCTAGAAATAATGGATATAA
>Ga0255753_1000505_pt1 | contig 51003 bp, 37 predicted proteins | sample 041ome_10_FD_179953 | JGI IMG/M metagenome (GOLD analysis project Ga0255753, IMG submission 179953) | Coastal salt marsh microbial communities from the Groves Creek Marsh, Skidaway Island, Georgia - 041412US metaG (version 2) | ecosystem: Environmental > Aquatic > Marine > Intertidal zone > Salt... | reverse complement strand
CGGACCGAGAATCCCGAACGTGGCGATGATTAAGAGAGAAGAGCCGATGACCGAAGTCGCGAGGAGGGCTTTTGATTTTGAGACCGTCCTCCCCCTCATTCTTAAGAGTTGAATGTATGACGAGAACGAGTTTTTTTTGCCTCGAACATAGTCGAAAAGATTCGGAAAAACAAAAGAAAAAAAGCGAGAGACTCGCTTCGGGATGATGCCGTCGAAGACCGACCACACGCAACGATACGAACGCAAATAGAGGATAAGATATACATACATACATCTACATAAAAAGTAATACAACGCGAGATAAAATTACAACTCGTCTCTGGTCCCACCGGGTCCGATTTTCCCGCCGTTTCCTTTATCCGGTCCTAATCCCTCGAGCGTGAGCTTGGTGTAATCGCACAAGCCTTCTTTGAGCGAGGACACGGTGACGTCGTCGAACCAAGCGGTACCGGCGTGCCAACGAAACATGGCGTATAGGGTTATGCTTTCGATGGCTACGATTGGGTCGATGACTCCGGCTTTGAACTGCCAAGTGTGCGTGCCGACGTCAAAGGCGACGAAGTAGCCGTACATCATTTTTCCGTCGATGAATTTGATGTCCGCGTAGATGGAATAGCCGCCGTCAGAGCCGCCGGAAACGTCGCGGGCTTTCGACCAACCGGAGATTATCACCGCGGAAGGTTCTTTTTGGTGCAAGTGGATTTCTTGGACCGCACCTCGCGCGTCTTTCCAATCTGGGTTTTGCATGCGCAAAGCGCGAGTATCCGAGGAGGATTCGGAGATGCGTCCGTTTCGTTTGTCGATGTTGTACCCGTCCGCGAATGGAGACCAGGATTTGAAGCGTTTGTTTTTCTCTTCCAAACGTTCGTACGAAGGAGATTCGACGATTGAAGGATCGTCTTCGTCTAACGCAAATTGCGAGTTTTCAACCTGGTTTTTCGCGGTGGTTGGTATTAAGCCATCGTCGCACAAATCGTTCAGACTCGTGGCTAACGTTTTCAACATTTTACGCACGTCGCGCATTTGGCCGTTCTGTTCTTCTAATTGGCCGGCGGCGACATCGTGCGAGTCTTTCATGCCTTGCGCGAAGAGAACGATGTGATGGAGTTTTTGTGGTATTTGACGGAGATACGGACGGATGGTACGCGCGGCGTTTCCATATTTTGCAGTTTCGTGAGAGTGCGACGTATCACGAATGCGGTACCAGTACAGCGGAGACGGAATGGATTCGAGTTTATAACCGCCCAAGACAGATTTAGAGAATAACTCCCAATCTTCAAGAGCGTAACCGTAATCCTCTGGGAAACCGCCTAAATCGAGGAAGACTTTTCGTCGAATCATGGCGTTCGTATCTCCGTAGAGATTTTGAAACATGCCTACGGTGGTCGCAGCGCCGAGAGGAACCCATCGTCCAATCGGCGGTCTATTCCCAGGTAAATCTAATCCGTAAAAGTATTCGTTCGTACACGTCAAAACGTCCGCTTTCGTGTGCATGGCAACGGAAACAAAAGTGGCAATTTCTCTCGGTTTGGCAAAGTTATCATCATCCATGAACATTATGAATTCACCTCGCGCGTGCTTGGCGCCGTTGTTACGCGCCGCCCCGGGACCTCTGTTGTCTTGTTGCAAATAGACCCATCCTTTGCGTTTGAATTCGGCGTCAATCTCGTGTAAATACGCTTGAGCTTCCGGCAACGTGGATCCATCATCAATCAACACGACTTCAACTTTCGCATACTCTTGTTCATAAATCGATTGCAAGGCTTGTTTCAACAACTTAGGGTTGTTATACGTGACTACTATCACCGTAACGAGCGGTTCTTCCCACGTTTGTAAGGTTGACATGGCGTTCGAGGAATCTTTAGATTGGTGCACTAAGTGATGCTGCCAAATCGTCCAATCTTTTTCCACGTCTTGCTTGATTTTCGATTTGCCCGGAATGAATCCGTTCTTGAGAATATCTCTGATCTTCCCCGCCAGCGGTTTTGGCGTAGGCACGAACAAGACTCTCTCGGCGTCATCGTCGTCGATAAACTCTCGCGCTGAACCAACGTCCGAGGCGATCGCTGGGATACCCATGATCAAACATTCCACTAAAGTGTACGGTGAATTCTCCAGCAAAGAGGGCAACACGACTAATTTATTATACACGTTCCCTTCCTCGATGTACTCGTACCTTTGCTTCACGTCCATGTCTTTCAGAATCTGCCAATGGAACGACCATTTCTTAGCACGTTGACGAATGTATTGATCGACTCTCGCTCTCGCACCACCTTTAATCGTCAATTTTTCTTCCGCCGAGTTGCTCAAATGACCTAAAAATGTGACCCGCACGCCTTTCATAATTTGCGTATCCCCTCTCAAAGCGAGCTGGTCCATGGCGTCGCAAAACAAAACGATACCTTTGCGCAGCTCGAATCGACTGAAAAAGACAATCTCGTTGATAGTGCTCGCTTCGTGCGCGATTTTATTCTTCGATTTCACCCATTTCGGCAATGGATTCGTGTGCACTCTCGTTGATTTCGTTCTGTTCCACTCCCATCCTTGCTCGGTGAACCATTTCAAAATGTACTGACTCGGCGCGACTATGTGGTCGGCCATTTTCATTTGTTCCTTTTCTAAATGATCGATGACTAAATCGTGCAGTGTATCCAACGTCTGCAACGAATTCGTTTTGTGCCACAAATGAGGCTGTTGCGCGTGAACGACGAATTCGGTGTGTTTGAACGCTAAGGCTTGTTTTTTCGCCGTCAACGCGAAATAGCCTCTTCCGCGATTATCCATGAAATGGACGCAATCGTACCACTGCTGGTCGTTCATCCACATGAACACTCTGTGCGCGATGGCAACGTCTATGGGAACATCGTAAGAAACCCCAGTCTCGGGTAATGCGACTACGTTAATCCCTTTCGCGGTGTAATACCCAACCCAAAATTCTAAATCCGGTGGTTTATGAATCGCGTACCCAGTGTACAAAATCGTCACGTCGAAACCGCTTTCGTGCAACTCCTCGGCTAACGTCGTCACCGCCGTCGCAGGTCCAGAACCAGTCGATAATCCTAAAACGTAATCAGAAACTAAACAAACTCTCCCGTACTTTTTAATTCTCCAAGCCTCGCTGGAAGCATCAAAAAATGATTCGTAATGTTCCCGGTACGGGTCCAAGAAATCGGACAGCTCCGGAAACGGTTCCATCGTCGCCGGATCCATCTTTCTCTTTCTATCTAAGCCTTTTTTCTTCTTATTTCTATTCTTTTTATGGTCGTAACCTTCCATGAAGTCATCCGAGACTTCCTCGTCCTCTTCGTCGTCGTCGTCGTCGTCGTCGTACTCGCTCCCAAACGCGCCAAACACGCCTTCTTTTTGCTTCCCGCTAAACTTTGGCGAAGAAGACTTCCTCGAAGAGGAAGACGTCGCCGGCGACATCATCCCGCTCTCTACCGAACCGCCGCTCGACGATCCCCACAACTTTGGCATCACGTGTGCGCCAAAAAAGAACACCGCGTTCGATAACGGAAACCCGATTAAAATTGCCGCGAACAAGAGCGGTTGCAAGCGCTTCCAAACCGATATCGAAACGTCCTTCTTACTACTCTTGCTTCCACCTCGCATCGTCATCGTCGACCTCAAAACGCTCGGCATTGTCGCGTGCGACGACGCGCCTCCGCCCCAAAACCCCGAGCCGTAACCATTAGCAGTGCCTCCTCCTCTTTTTGATCGACCGCCGCGATGAGATCGATGACCATCCTCCCTCGCGTTGGTGGTATCCTCGCCGTTCAAGTTTGCCAATCCTTCCTCCAACGAGTTCGAGTTTCTTTGGGAAGCGCGCTGGTGGTGCGAAGAAGACAAGCGCGCGTGCAACCCGGCGTGCATTTTTTCAGTCGCGCGCTCCGCACTCACACCAACACCAACGCCGCGCCCCGCTCTTTCGAGAGAGAGAGAGAGAGAGAGAAAACCTTCCGCTTCTTTTTGTTTTCCGTGTGTGTTTCGTGCAAAAGTTGGAAATTTTGAAGCGTAGATAACGAATACGAATACACGAATAATGCGCGATTTTTATCCCGCGCGAGCGCTTTCTCTCCGCTACGTTAAAATTACACGCTACGACATTTTTGTCTTCTAAATCTACTCTAAACTACATCTTCTCGTGGCTCTGCGCGCACAACTTCTCTTCCGCTCTACATGTTTTTCGTCGTGGATGCGAGTTTCGCGAGGCGTTTTTTCATCGCTTTGCGCATGACGGTTGCGACCTCGTCGCAGCCTTTCGCGCACGCGCGAAGCACGCCGTCGACGGCGGTCGCCGCCAATTTACCGCCGTAAATGTCGTAGGAAACGATTCGCTTGACATCGTCGTCGTTCGCGTCGTCGTCGTTGTTTTTTGAATTGAACCCGATGTTTCCTTTTAAACCGTCTGTTTTTTTCCTCTCTTTCGTTTCCGCGACGACGAAACACTCCGCGCCGCGCCCTCGCTCTTCGACTTCGTTTTGGTCCAACAACGTTTCGCCGTCCAACCTCGTCGCGCACATCGCGACGAACACGTCCAGCAAAGGAATCCCTGCATCCACCAGCGCTAATATTATGCTGTTGAACAACGCCGCCGACGCCGAGCCGTCGTCGTTTATCGTCGCCGCCGATACGTACACCTCCGATCGAGGGTACCGCTTCGCGTCCACGCACTGACTCAAAATCTGCTCAAACTTGAGCGCTAATTCTTTGTTCTTTCGATCCGATTTGGACGACGTCGAGCTGCTCTTCAACGCAAAAAGCGACGACTGCGTTTTTCTCGAAGAGGGAGGCGCATAAAGAGCAAAATCCGTCCCGAACGCCGCGCTCGTGATTTCCACCGTCACTTTGAGCTGTTCTCGCGCGAGTGCGTCCACGTTTTGCATCGACGCGTTGTTCGACGTCGTCGGTCCAAAAACCGCCGCCACGCACACCGTTTGCCCGAGCTTAAACTCCGCCGACCCGCAGCATCCGTTCGATTGCGACACGGGATTGTCGAAAGTGCACGCGCAGAATCGGTGTTCGTTTGGCCGTCGGCCGTCCGTTCGTAAGCCTTCCAGGGATACGTATTCCATCTCTTCTTTGCGATTTTATTTTTGCGTTTTGTTTGCGTCAAAATGGGGAAAAAATTCGGACAAAATATGCGCGTTGTTAAACGACTCCATCGTCGTCTCCTCCTCCTCGCGCGGGAGCTGACGCACTTTTTGCGTTTCGTGCTCCTCTTACTCTCCTACCGTCTCTTTCCGTCGAAAGCTTCGCCGAAGCGGAAGTTACTCTCCGCGCATTTGAACGATAAAAACGCCAGGAAAGGCACCGGGAAATCATCATCTTCTTCAACGGTTTTTGGCGGCGAGAATGTCTGTTACGTCGACGCGTCGTTTACTACGAGCGAAAATGAGAACGGATGCGCGGGAGTCGGCGTGTCGTGTTACTATTCGCCCGGGCACGTCTTAAATTTTGCCGCCGGCGCGTCGAGATCGAGCTGCAAAGACAGCAACAGCGCGGAAGTGTTGGCGTTTTTAGTGTGCGTGATGAGGCACGACTTTCGAGAGCGATTGACGGTGTACACGGACTCTAGGTACGTGTTGAAATGCGCGGAAAGTTTTAGGTCGTGCGACGGTAAGGACGATGCGTTCGTTGAAAACGTGAGAGATAAGAAGACGAGGTGGTATTTGAAGTGCCTGCGCTGGGCGTTGCTCTCGAGAGAAGGACGAACGGTAGTGCATAAGGTGAAGGCGCACGCGGAAGGGAAAGGCCGATCCGCGGGCGGCGGCGGGAAGAAGAATGGAGGAGGGTCCTCGTCGTACGCGGCGAGGATGAATAACGCGCGAGCGGACGCGTTGGCGAATTACGGAGCGAAGAGTAAAGTGGACGTTTTTCAGAATTTAGGTAGCTTTTGGGGGATTGTGGTAGCGATGTACCGATTCGCGAGCGCGAGAGGGAGGAGAGGAGAAGGAGAGGAAGCGCCCGCGAATTCTTCTTCTGCCGACGAAGACGAAGACGAAGACGAAGAGGAGAAGGAAGAGAGAGAATATTACGAGAGAATGGCAAAAAGGAGACCGTTTGGGCTGGGCGCGTTGCGCGTCGTTCGTAACGGGCGGATTATTAATCTATTCGATGAAGAAGAGAAAGAGGACGATAAAGACCGCAAACGACGAGAAGTTCGTTCGGGACCTCCGAAACCACTCAACGATGATTTTTCCATCACCGACTGTTTAGCGTTGGATTGCGAAATGGTAGGAGTTGGTTTAGGCGGCGTGAAAAGCGTTTTAGGTCAAGTTTCCGTCATCAACGAACATTTGAACGTGGTGTACACGAGCTATTGTCGTCCAACGGAAACGGTGACCGATTACCGAACGCAATGGTCGGGATTGACTGAAGTACAACTCCGAGACGCGCCGAGTTTTGAGGAGGTGCAAAAGAAAGTCATGGAACTCTTTGGGACCAACAGCGATGGCGAAGATGATAACGACGATAATAACGATAATGAAAACAACGCGCCGCGAGGACGTATCATGACCGGCCACGGATTAGAAAACGACCTCGAAGTTCTCCGAATGACGCACCCGAAAGAACTCCTCCGCGACACGGCGACGTGGAAACCAATCTTACGTCCACCGCACTTCAAAAAACCGCAAAAGCTGAGAAAGCTCGTAAAAATTCACTGTAACTTTTCGATTCAGCAAACGACGACGAACGGCACAAAACTCGGTCACGATCCTTCCGAAGACGCCCGAGGCAGCATGGTTTTGTATTTGAAGTTCAGGAGCAGATGGGAACACGACATCGCGACGAGAGGCGCGGCGCGAGCAAACATCGCGTCGAGTAGATATAGATAGGTTTAGCGAGCAGTAGTAAAAATGCACGTGTAGTGTATGCGTACGCGTAATTATAGCTTCTTTTTACGTGCCTCCCCGAGAGAGAGACATTCTTCGCGCGCGCGTGAGCAGTCGACACTTTTTGCATTTTTATTTATTTAGGGAAAGCTGTAACTAAATCTTCACTCCCGTGGGGCGCGCGTTCGCGATCAAAAAACGAGAAGACGAAGGGAAACGGCGGCGGCGAGGGAAAGAGATGACCATAGACTACTCTCGCTTCGATGCCATCGACACGGACACGTCGTCGTCGTCTTCATCGCGCGCACAACGACGAGCGACGACGAGGACAACGACGGGAAAAGAAGAAGAAGAAGAAGAAGAAGAACTCGCGCGGCGCATGATGAAGGCGACTACGAGAGCAAACGACGACGACGACGACGAGAACGTTACGACATCATCACCACGAGCAACGAACGAGACGGACCGTTTCAGATTTGGCGAGTGCGCGAGAGTGCCGTGCGCGAGTCATCGAAGAACCAACAACCTTCTTTTCTTGGTTTCAGATTTCGAGAGCTTCGAATTCGCTCGATACGCAAAGGCGTTCAACTTGCCGCAAACGGAGATTTGGGTCGTGCCGTTGAGGAGTAGCGATGATAGGAAAAAGAGTGCGAGTGAAGCGATAACAGAAGAAGGAGATGTAAACGCGAACGCGAAGAGAGTGTGTGAACTCGCGCTCGTCGCCGCGGACGCGTTGGAGTTTGATTTGGAGACGCAGATTCATTTTTTAGCATACGGAAGAGAGGCTTCGCGAACGTGCGCGGAAGCGTGCGCGATATTCGGGGAGATGTTTGAAGGTGTGGGTGGTGCTTTCATGATTCACGACGACGAAACGCGCGTTGATGCGAAGTGGTTCGAGAGCGCGAGTTTGTCGTCTGCGACGGAGCATAGGCAGGATTTTTTCATCGATCGAAAGTTTTGTACGATTGAGAAGAAGAACAAAATGGACGACAAAGTTGCTGGATTCACAAGCGAGAGGAAGAAGACGCGGATGACATTTTTAAAGTATTCCACCGCGGCCAAGAAAGAAGACGTCGTATCCTCGCTCGCGGAGAACCAAAGCTTCCGAAACTGCGAAATCTTCCATCACGAATCTGCGCGCACTCCCCTGGAGAGCGAAAAAGTAAAAAACTGCCTCATCGCCAACGAAACCGAAGCGAGAATGTTATTCTCGCACTTAGGAAAGACGTTGAAACAAACGCCGGACGATCCAGATTTGATCGATTTAACGCGTCGTCCTGGAGAAGAAAAATCGTACGCCTACGACGTTTCCTCGCATCCGAGAAGGATCTTGGTTCGGAAAACGGGAGATTTGAGCGACGTCTACGAGGCGATGTTCGTTCGCCAGGTGTAGTCTCGACTACTTTCGAGGCAAACGTAGAAAGAAAAAATCGCCCACATCGCGCGTTTAGCCGTCGCGCAGTACATGTCGCGCGTGTAATAACAGTAGAAGATTTGACGCATTTTGAAACTTTTGTTTGATTAGATGATTACGCGGCACTTTTTGCCCTCAAACACGTTTTTCTCTCTCCACAAACTCTCTCTCGTCATAAAAAAAAGCAGACGCCGAGACGCCGAGTTCGTTTATCCATTTTTCTTTGAAAACATGCCCCCTCTCTCATCGTGATGGAGCCGATATCCGAGAACTCGCCTCCACCTCGCGTGGGTAAAGCTCTGCCAAAACCCGCGCATTTGAGGGTGACGACGGCGGACCAAACGAACGCGTCGCGCGCGAGAAAGACGACGGGGGAGGAAAATGGTGACTCAGACGCCGACGAAAAAGACCGGGAAGAAGAAGAAGAAGAAGAAGAAGAAGAAGAAGAAGAATACCTCCCGTTCCACATCTTACCGCACATTCGAGAGCGACTGCTTCTTCTTTACCTCGGCTTCGCCACGTTCGCGCTGCGCCGAAACATTTGGGAAGGGTTCACCGCCTCCGTAGCTCTGGAAGCTTATTTTTTAGTGTATATTTTGCTTCGGTTCGTGTTACCGGTGGTTGTCGAGCTGGCGAGGATGGGATGGAAGCTTGTCTTTTCGCGCTCTTCTTGGAGTGAGAGGAGCAAGACGACGAAGCGAAAGAAGACGACGAAGAGAGGGACATCTGCGCGCGGGAACAACAACAGCAACGCGAGTTTGCTGAGACGGTCGATCGATTTAGGCTCGAGGGATTTCATTCACCATCCGGCAGAGGATCAGACGCTTCTTCTCAGAGTGGACAAACGAAAGAGTTGGACGAGTGCTATTTCGAGCGCGAACGTGCCAAAGATGTCCTCGAATTTAGCCGGAATTGTTAACGATACGCACAAAAACGCGTTCGTGGAATCCGTGGTGGAAAATAACAGCGGAAGAAAAAATAGTGCTGCAGATTTGACCGAACGCGCGGACGTTGTTTGGGAGAAGATTCACACGGGGAGCATAGAAAGCGCGAAGATTCCGTGCAGATACAGAATGTATTGCTCGACATCTGACTCTTCGCGCGCGCACGGAAAACATATCGCACGCATTAAAATGGAAATTGCCATCGATAACGTCGACGCTGATGTCGTGGCGAAAGTGCAATTGGATGAGCACAGGAGAAACATTTGGGGCGATTCCAACACGACGAGTAGAATTTTAGCTAGAGACGAAGAGAAAGAGTGCGATTTAATCTTTTGGCGCGTCAATTACCCTCGATTGATGGCTCCAAGAGATTACATCGGTATTCGGCGAGTTTGGCACGACGAAGCGACTCGGTCGACTATTTCCGTCTGCGTCGACGCCAACGGAAGCGAAGAGGCGTATAAGAAAAAGAAACACACGCAAGTGCAATTAGGCGGAGGTGGGTACGACGTGCAACACTTATACGCAGCATGTTTAGTACAGCCAAAATTTGACGACGAAATGCCGAGAGGTGAAAATGGTGAGAAGGTTGAAAATGGAGCAATGTTAGTTTCCACGTATTGCGAAGCGCCTGGCGTGCCGAGGAAGCTAGTGCACATGACCGCAGCGAAAGGTCTGGACGAGTACATGCTGTCGTTTCACAGAGAGTTGAGACGGGAGATGAGGCTGCGGAAACGCCTAGAGAGAGAGGGTAGCATACAATCGGTGAAGAGTTTTGACAGCACGAATAGTTTAGGAGAACAAGGAAACGACGCGATTTTGAAAAACAACAACAGAGGAGACAAAAATAGTAATAACATTAGCGATACAAACCTAGCGGAACGCGAGCAACGACAAGAAAAGCTCTTCGACGATGACGCGGATGTATTAGACGAAGAAGAACGTGCCGAGCGACGCCGACTCCGCGAAACGCCTTTACACTTGCGTCGAAACGCTCGATTTTTAAGGAGCATGCTCCGCAACGGCCTGCGCAAACTTGCCAATCGACTCGAAGAGAAGGAAGAACGCGAGAAACTGAAATTTCAAGCCGCGGCATCCTTGAGTGATGGTGAAAAAGAGCGGGCGCGAACGCGTCGGGAAAATAAACAGAAGAGAAGAATGGCACTGAAGCGATGGACGAAACGAACGATCGGAGTCGGCGTCGTATTCGTGGCGAAGATTTTGAACGACGGTAAAGACGACTAAAGCAAAACCGAGTAATACATTTATTGACTGTGTTCGTACAAACGTACCCGTAGTTTAGCGATTACAATATTATATCTAATGATCAGAATCTTCTTCTAATGCAAGGATTCCTTGCATGACTGTTAACAGTATAATGTACATGCCTATTTATAAGTTTTCTATTCAAACACCAAAATGCTCGGACGAAGGACATCTTCGCATTTTGTTTGTTTTTCACACTTTCGACATTCTGTCGAAAGTGTCTAAGATTATCGGTATTGCCAATTCTACGGATTGAACTGTCTCCATGTGATCGCATTCAAAAACTTGAACGATCGCTTTCGTTCTCGACAAAGCGCTCATCTCCTTGCTATCTCTTTCCATTTTTTTCTCTGAGTACGGGACAAACTTGTCGCGACGGGCGAGCGTAAAACTCGCCGCATCTAGTATACCATCGAAATTCAAAAGTTTTTTCGTGGTCTTCAATTTCTTCGCGTGTTCTTTAATTCTCCACTTTAAACTGCTCAAACAGGTCATATCGTTCATAAACAATGCCAAAAGTTTTCGCATTTTATTCCGTCTCGCTTTCAAATTAGTTTCCTTCCTCGCCTCGTGGTACGCCTCACTCACATCCTTCGTCATTTTATCAAGCGAACTTAACTCTTGTTCGGCCAGCGTTTCCAAATCTATCAGAATCGAAGCCATGGGTACTTTTTGTTCGTCTTGAAACCAATCAAAATAGCTCGTCCACCCGCAAAAAACGGAAATGCCAATTTTCAAATCTACCATGCGTTGACTCTTCTTCATTTTCTTATTCTTTGTCAGCAACTGTGCTAAGCTCGCCGCTTGCGCGCAGTAATACCCACCAATCGAACACCCAGATATTACCAAACCTCCGTTCTCGTGTTCGTGCATCGCCAACTCTTCCTTCACGTACGCCGTCAACGCGACCACGTCCGTGTAAGTAATTAAGGCTTTAGTGCAAAAATCCGAAAAAGATCTCATGAAAAACTCCGTCTGTCCTTTCAAAGCTCGACGAGTACCGTAATACGCAAACTCTGGAATCAAGCAACACACCCCTTTCGCGACCAACTCTTGACTCCTCTCCCTCCTGATGAGAAAACCTTCGTCGCCGGTAAACGGCAACAAAATACAATATCTATTGCACTCTCGCAAATCCACGTCAGTTCGCCACACGCGCATGACTCGCGCCTTTTGCAACGTCGATAACGACTCGTCGTATTCAATCTCTTTCTCTTCGATTCCGAAGCTCGCAAACTCTCCGATTTCGCACTTCAACTCGTAATCTCTCCGCTGCATGAAACTCGAATACTTCCACACCTCCTTCGTCGCTCCCGCCCAGCGAATATCCGCCGCCTCTGCGATTCCATTCTTCGCGCACGCGTCCACTAACTTTTCTCGCACGCTCATCGGACATCGAAGCGCTTCTTTCTTGTCCCACGTCCACCCGTGCGAGCACATCACGCGCGTTCGGTTCAGCCCGAGTTTGTTTAACCACCTCAGCACGTACACGCAGCAAGCGAAAATGCCGTCCTGTGAGACGCCAAACATCAAACGCGGGTAGTTGTGAACGAGGTAGAACGCGAACGACCAAAGCTTGTGGCTGAGTTCTCGCTCGAAGGAGGGCATCTTTCCGCGTGCGCGCGCGCAAAGGGAGCGCGTTTCACGGCTCTCTCTCACCAAATTCAAAAGACACATCAACTAAAGTACGGTTGCAACCCTAAACTTCATTTTGAAGTAAAAGTAAGTGTGGAGCTCTATTTCTTTCAAACTATCTGTATCTCTATTACGCGCGCGCGCGCGCGCATCTTTGACCGCTCAACTCTGCCGTTGTTGTTCCCGCACTCCTCGTTTCCTCTTCTCCTCTCGTTTTTCCTCTTTTATTTTTTCTTCAAAGACGGTGAGGCCGTGGTACGCCACGGAGCCGACGCCGAGGACGCGAGAGGTTGAGTGGTGATACATAACCACCGCTTGGCCGATAGAGACGGCTTTTTCCGGACTCGCGAAGGTGATTCGAAGGAAAGCCGGGGGAGGAGATGGAGAGGAGGAGGGAGAAGAAGAAGAAGCTGTCGTTAGTGGGAGCGATGATGATGACGATGTCGCCGTCGTTGTCGTCGCTTTCTCGTACGCCGAGCGGCAGAATACCGACACTTGTTGTTCTTGTTCTCGTTCCTGTTGTTCCGACGCGTTAGACGACGGTACTTTTTCCATCGTCGCTGGAACGAGAGGAGAGGCGTATCGCGTCTTCACGCGGACTTGTTGAGACGAGTTCAGGGCGTCTGTGTCGTCGTCGTCGTCGTGAACAAAGTGGATGTCTTTTATGACGCACCAATTCGTGAGCAAAGCGGGATGGTCACCGCCTTCGCACAAGTACACTTTGGACGACCCTTTCTCCTCTGTGCTCTTTCCGACGACAAAGTATGGGTTCGGAAGACCGCCAATGCGCGCACGTTGACCGACGGTCACGGAGTGCACGCTCTCACACTTCCCCAAAATGTATTTCTCGTCGATGTCGTTGCACTCGCCCTTTATTTCGAGGCCACGTCTCTGGCTACCGCTGGTGCTATTGCTGATGCTGCTGCTGCTTCTACCACTACTGCTACCAATACTACCTATATTACTACTGTCAAGCCTACTGTTCTCGCCCGATGACGAATTTTCTGACTTCATGCATTGAACGTCAACGAACCACGCCGGATCTCTTTGGACGTACTCGTGCACGAAATCCGAAAAGTTCCTCTTCTTCCCGACGAAACAAATCCCGGCTGACGACTTTCTATCCAACACGTTTGCCACGTTCCCTAAAACCTCGCGCGCAATCAACTCGACCACGTCGTCTGCTTTTGTCAACTCCGCCAACGGAAAAATCACGCTCTCCAAAGCTTTCGACGGCACCGAGGCTAAAAAATACGTCTGATCTTTCGTCTCGTCCTTTGCTCGACGCAGTTCGACTCTTTTCAACGACGAACGCTTGGTATTGTCGTCTCCGTACTCCCTCCAAACCTCCGCGTAATGTCCAGTCACGAGATACTTCGCCCCGATTTCTCCTTGTTTCACGTGCTCTAACAATTTCCCAAACTTTATCTCTCGATTACACCACACGTCCGGGTTCGGCGTTTCGCCTCGTTGCACGCTCTCCGTAAACGGAGAAAACACCGACTGCCAATACTCGCGACAGAAATCAACCTCGTGCAACGACAAGGATAAATATTTCGCCAGTTTCTCCGCCGATCTTCGGTCGGCGTCGAATTGACACTCGCTGTTCGTCTCCTCGCGCTCGTCCCAATTTTTCATCAGGATCGCTTTCAGTTCGATATCGTCCAAGTCTTTTTTGTTGTTGTTGTTGTTGTTCTCCAACTCTTCCCTCTCCAAGAGCAGCGCGTTCTTCAACAACCACGCGCTGACGAAGGAGTCGACGCCGCCGGAAAGCGCGATGGCCACGACCGTTTTCTCCTTCTTCTTCTTTTCCCCGACGCCGCTCGACGACGACGCCGGCGATAATAAATCTCGAGGGATTTGAGCCGCGACCGCTCGTTTGATGCGTTCTGGGAGTCGCGCGTACAGCGACAGTTGACGATTGGACTCGTCGTCCAAATGGTCGTCGTCGTCGTCTCGCGTCGTCGTCGTCGTCGTCGTGGTCGTTATCGTCGCAAAGCGACGACGACGACGACGACCATTTGAAACCGCGTCACGCGACGAGCAGTTGGAAAAAAAAGAGGAAGAAGCGGAGGAGGAGGTTCGATCGCCGCTCCGAAGAAAACGAGCGCCGCCGAGGAAAAGGAATCGAAAAGAGCGCATTTGAATGAAGTGCGAACGAAGCGCTTGTGCGTTTATGGGAAGATACTCGCGAGAAAAATTCGCAAAAATAAACCGGGTGTACCACACTCTTTCTCTCGCTGACAAAAAAAAGGCAAGCGCAAAACTCTCCCTTCTCTCTCTCTAAAAGAGAGGCAAGGAAAGGTCCTCTGCACTCTAGGTAGTAGCTATTGTTATCTCTCTCTCTCTCTCTCTCTCTCTCTTTCTGGGGTCGTCTTTTCTCCCTTTTCTTCCTTTTTTTGTTCACTCTCCCTCTCTCGCGCGCGTTTCTGTTTCTCCCCGGCTCTCAAACAACTATTTTGCTTCTCGAATAATACTTATTATGTCTACAAAATACTCTCTCACCCACTTTCTCTCTCCATCTCTCTTTCGTTTTTATATGCTCAGCGTTAAATTAATGTACTTATGCGACCGTGAAGGAGTTCCACGATTGCTTCAAGTCACGCTCTTGACCCTTGAACCATCTCTTGTCGCCCGACTGCAACTTCATGATGTACAACGTACCGTCCGAAACGGTCGCGGAGATCAATTGGTGACGTCCCCCTTCGTCGCCATCCGCAGTTCTCGTCAAGATTTCAAACATGTAGAACGTCTTGCCCTTGTCAGTTTTGGTGAAAACGTCCAAGACAGCCGCGGTGGAAACCTTGTTGGCGGCGAAGCCACCTTCGGATCTGGTCTCGCCAGAGTACGATTGGACGCCCAACAAGTAGCCAAAGTCAGCCAACATGGCTTCCGGCTTACCGTACGATTCGATGGAGTTACCCTTCGCCTTGGTGGTGATCACCGCGATGTTGGACACTTGGTCAAAGTTATCCTCAAAGTACGAGTCCGTGTCCGGGAACGGTCTCTCTTTGGTCGGATTGTACTTGGACGGGAGCAAAAATGCGTACCCGTTACCGGCGTACGGGACGAAGCCCGTGGTGTTGGAAATGCTGCCCCAAACGTTGGCAGAATCACCATACGCGGCAAAAGACGGCTTCGCGGCGGTCAAAGCGGCGGCGCCCTGTGTTCGTGAGAGAGGATTCCGAATAAATTTCGAGTCAGATTTTTCATCGCGCCTAAAAAAAAGTTGGATACGATATCTCCTCCTGCTGCTCTCTTGTCCAATCGACAAGAAAAACGAAAAAAAAAAACGAAAAAGAGAAAACCGATCGCGCGCGAAAAGAGCCACGGAAACGGACAAAAAAATCCGACGAAACGATCGACGTGCGCGAGGAACAACCTAACCCACTCGAATATCGAAAGATATAATCGATCTAGAGTTCGCGAGGTGGTCTATTTGGTACGCGCGCGATGCGATTTTCTAACCGAATTTTCTTTTGGTGGTGTCCCCGATGATGAATATGAATTTGTGCGCTCTCCCCCCACTCAAAAAAAGAGAAAAAAAAAATCGTACCGCGAACAAAGACATCGCTTGTCTTCTGCTCGTTTCTTCGCTGGACGCGAAGGTCACGACCGAAGTGCGCGCGGCGGATTTCACCGAGCGTTGTTGCTTCAAGCTTTCGGTCTTGGAGACCGACGCTTTCGCGGACATGTGAAGGGTGGACTGAACGATAGAAGCCATTTTATATGTGTTATATTACGCGTGTGCTGTTATGAAGTTTAGAGACTTTCAAAGAAGACAAAAGGCGAAAGAAGAGAGAATTTTTCTGATTTTGTTGTTGATTTTTTTTTTTTTGATCCGAGATGTTCATCATTTTTGTGATGTTTTTAGGGTTTTATGCATTTTTTTCAAAAAGAAAGCGATTGATGTCCCTCAGTTATTAGGGAAGCCGACGACGACGACACACAGAGAAGAAAGATGAGAACGGCTGCGTCGAGACTGACGAAATCGTCGTCGTCTTCGTCGGTGCCGTGGTCACCGTCGCTGTTTTTCGGAAGAACAACGACAACAACAACAACTGGTGGAGACTTTTCGGCGAGAAGAAGAAGCAGAACGATATTCTCAGCCGCGAAAGACGCGTTCTTTGGCGACAAAAAAGACGACGACGACGACGACGAAAATGCTTCTTCGACGAAACGCAACGACAGCACGCACCGCAGGAGTTTCGCGTCTCGGAAAATAGTCCGAGACGTGACGCCGTCGCAGTTATTCGAGATTGTCGCGGACGTGAATAAATATCACGAGTTCTTACCGTTTTGCAGACGGTCGAAAGTGACGAATGAGATCGATAAAGACCGATTCGAGGCGGAACTGGAGATTGGATTCAAAGTGTTCAACGAAAGGTACACGTCGCGCGTGACGTTGGAGAGGCCGAGGAAAGTCACGGCGGAAGATAAGTCGAACGAGGAAGACGGCGGCGGGGCGCTCTTCGAAAAGATGAAAACGGTTTGGAGGTTTCGAGAGTTGGAGGAAGACGAGGAAGACGAAGACGAAGACGATAGCAACGAAGAGAACGAAAAGGAGAAGAAAAATACGAAGCGAAAGAGAAACGTCTCCACGGTGGTGGACTTTGAGATTGCGTTTAAAGTGAAGAGTTCGGCGCACGCGGCGGCACTGAGCGTGTTCTTCGAAGACGTGGCGAACACGCAAATACAAGCGTTCGAGAAGAGGTGCAGGAGTTTGATGAGTTTGCCGGATAGTAGTAGTAGTGGTAGTAGCGGTAGCGATAGCAGTAGCGAAAATTAGCCGCGCGCGCGAAACGTGTATTTTCTATGTGTGATTTATGTAAAATGTTTTTCTATCTACTTTGCAGCAGCAGCGGTGGCGCTCGCGTTCGTATTCTCGTCGATAACCCTAGTCTTCGTCTTGTCTCCTTTCTCTTGCACGAACTTCAGCGAAAACCCTCCCGTCTTCTCGTCCTTTTCCGCTTTGAAGTTATCGCAACTCAAACCGAAGTTCCCGAGAACCATATCGCCCAACGATCTCAACTGCTTGAACATCTCCTTCTTCGTCTCCTCTCTCTTCGCCTCTACTTTCGGTTTCAACGCGTTCACCTTCTCCCTGTAGGCGGACTTTCTCATCCTTCTCCTCGCATCCGCACTCTCTCCGTTCTCCTTCTCCTCGATCACCACCGCTTTCTCGTAATCCTCAAACGCTCTCTCGATATCGTCCAACTTTTCGTACGCCTGCGCTCGCCTCGCGAGCGCTTTCCCGTACGAAGGATGTAAAGCAATCGCCTTGGAACATCTGCGAACGCACTCTTCAAAACGCTCGAGTTTCATCAAGCACGCCCCGGCGTTGGCGTGTAACGTCGCCAGGAGCATCTCTGTTTTCGTCGGCGGTTGTTTTTCTTCTTCTGGTTTCTTCGTTGTTTCGCTGCCTTTCGCGCTTCTTTTCGTTTTCGTAACTCTTCTTCTCGAACCATCTTCTTCGTCCTTTTCCGAAGCGTCGTCGTCATCATCATCATCGGTATCTTCGTCCGAAGAAGAACAAGAACAAGAACGAGATCGAGTCTCCCTCTCTCTCTCCTTCGAGGACATCTTCGATGAAAGTTCCGCCACCCCATCGTCGTACAATCGCAGCGCTTCCTCGAACGCCATCGAGGCAAACTTTTCGTTTCCATTCGCTTTCAGATCGGACGCTTTCGCGTGCGCGTCGCGTTCTTCTTCGTTTTCTGTTTCTTCTTCTTCTTCTTCCTCGCGTGGCATCTCTTCTATTTCCACCATTCTTTCTCTTTGTCGCAGGCGTTGCTCTCTTTCTCTCTCTCTCTCTATAAGCTTTATAGATGTGCGTGTATATCTATGCGCGCGTGGTTGAATCTGAAGAATTGGATTCTCTTCTCGTTATTAAAAAAAAGTTGAGTCATAAATGCGCGCGTAGAAAACAATCAAAACTACGCTCCAATCCGACGGATGAACGCTAAAAAAAATGATCGCAACCATCATCGAGTATTAGTATCCTCACTCACCACGCGCTGAGAGCGAGACTCTTTTTCTCGCGCGTATTTGCATTCAATGGGGGCGAGAAGAAGAAGAAACACGAGACGAGAGAAGAATTTGAAGAAGAAGAACGGCGACGAACGGTTTTCGCTTTCGCGTTCGTCCGATTCGTCTGCCTCTTCCGCGGAACATTTGCTTCGCGTTTTAGAGGTACGCGAGCAAAAATTTTTACCGCAGGCACGCGCGCGATTTGCTTTTTCTCTTCGTGCGTGCGCTCGCTTTCTGTCTCTCTCTCTCTCTCTCTGAGAGTGTTCGTTTGTTGGAACGCTGACCCTCCCAATTCTCTTTTACTTTTCAAAACGCAGAAATCCGTGCTTCCGAAAATCGAGCGGGCGAGAGATGCGATTCGGACGCACAACGATTTCGAATGGAACAACGGGAGCGGTAACAGTAACAACAATCGTAATGCTGGTTATGGAGGAATCGAGAAAAGCGTGGAAGCGCAATCGATTGATTTTAGAGTGAAATCGTCCCTGTGCGCGACGACGGCGAACGCGCTGGATGCGTGCGCGAAAGAGTTAGTGAAGTGCGCGAACGCGAACACGAAACGCGTTGGTTTTAGTGGTCGAGGGGAGAGCAATGAGGGTCGTCATCGCGTGGATTCGGCATCGCCGTCGCGGTCGAATGAAGTGATGCAACTGCGGTGCGTGTTTCTCGGGAGGAGCGGCGTTGGGAAGTCGCACGTGGTGAATTCGCTGTTGAGGCGAGCGTGCGTGCCGAAGAGAGGTAAAGTGGAGAAAGATGAGAACGACGACGACGACGACGACGACGACAGCGACGAAAATGAAGACGAGGATGAGAAAATGAGCGGGTACGAAACGGCGCGAGAGGAAGAAGAAGAAGAGGAAGACGATGAGCTGCCGCCGATACTCCAGTCACCGGGAAAGAAGAAAGGCTTCGAGGATGACATCGACGCCATGGTACTAGACGTTGCGCAAGATGTGATTGGAACGTCCTCTGTCCCGCTGAATGACTCCGACGAGGAAGCGCCGAGTTTCATGGTGGATCGTCAAGATGATTTAGAAAACTATATGAGGTACGAGAGATTTAAAGTGCATAAGATTGAATACGAAGCGGCGAGGAACGTGGAGACGTTGGAGGAGTCGGTGAGAAAAGCTAAAGAGCAAGCGTCGATAGAGCTTCGGTGCGGCAACACCGAAAACGAAGAAGAATTAGACACGATAGAAAGAGAACGAAGGAGACAAATAGAAATAGAAAAGGAAGAGAGAAGGAAGAAATCGGAGGAGACGAAAAAATACGCGGCGAAGATTCCAGTGTGCGAAGACGAAGAGGAAATCGAAAAGAAGATGACACCCAAGGAAGTCGGCGAGGAGCACGAGAAACACGATTTTTTGCTCTGTGAGGGCGACATTGGCGATACGACATCGGTGTCGTGCGCGGCAACTCTAGGCGATTGCTTCAAGTTGGAGATTCGGTACCACTCGAGTCGGTTCGTGTACGAGAGAGTTCGGCGGTTGCGAGAGATTTTAGAGATGAAGAAGAAGATCAAGAAGAAGGACGAATGGGAGAAGAAGTACGACACCTATTTCTACGATAGAAAGTTGAGCGAAGAGGAAGAGGAGAACAGGAGACACGAGGCCGCGTATTACGACGCGTGCATAGATTACTCCACCGGTTCATTAAACGCGGAGGCGGCGTCGGCGTGCGCAATGACGGGACACGAACCGTACGCGGCGAATTTGAACGACGTTGAGCTTGAAAACGTAACCATCCCTAAAATATTGATCGATAGGCTCGGCGCGAGCGTAACGTTTGTTCCGCACAGAACTTTAGAGACGTCAAAACAAACGATGGCGTATTTTGAGGCGAGCGTGAAAATGCTTCGAACGACTTTGCGGGAGGAAACCACGCACGGATGCTGGGGATGCGTTCGAGATTGTACGATTACGTTACCGTGCGTCAATCCCATTTACCGCGGACTAACATTTGTAGATGCACCTGGTGCCGGTGAGGCTGATCCGGCGCGAATGCAGCAGTTGAGAAAAGAGCTGTCTAACGCGGATGTCGTATTTATCGTCGCCGATGCGAGGAGATTACCGGAAGATGTCAGAAAAGCTCTGAAGAAGAGCGAATTTTTAAGGAAGTTCACCGAGGATCCCGAACGATTTAAAATCGTCTCGGTCATGCAAGGGGATAGATGTTTTGACGGTTTAGACACGGTGTGGCGTAAGGCTGTGAATAAAATTGAAGGTTTAAACAAAATAGCATTTGGAAGCGACGATAGCTCGGGCGGACGATCGTCTGGCACTGCGATGGATTGCGAAAGCCAGGAAGGCAAGATTACCAACGAGGACGACGAAGATACCGTAATGTTTGACGATGATGAAGAGAAATACGATTATCGTGTCATGATCAAAGACGCTCTGAAACGATCGTTACCTACAATACTCGAAGCGCCTGCGCAAAGTGAATTCGAAGAAGACACGGAGGAAAAGAAGCGCTTACAAGCGAGGCCGCCAACTGGTCTCGCGGCGAAGGCTGCGATTTCCGAAGTCCACAGGGACAACGCGGAAATCGTCGCGAATGAACGTTTTTATGAACTTTTGGATGAAATCACGCAAACGCGAGGTTCGCCACCAGAGATGAGCGAGTTTGCCAAGGCCTTGAAGGCTACTTTTGATCGAAGTAAACGACGCGACGGAGGGGACGACGATTTACAAACGGCGATGGAATTGGGCGCTCGATTTCGTCCGCCGGAAGGAAGAGCAGCTTTGCATCAATCGTGGACGTTCGTGCCTTTGAGCATATCTTGGGTACAAACCCTGCGGGAGGAGTTGATGGATGAAACTTTTGAAGAAGTGGAAGGCAGCAACGCGAGGAGTTACAACGACAAAATCGACGCCTTCGTCGACGAAATTTGTGGATTTGCTCGAATCGATCGCGCTTTGTTGGAATTTCTGCCCAAGAATGCGGTAAAGCGCGCCGCGTTTACCCTCGATTTGGCAGCAAAAGTACTCGACTACTTCGTGAAAAAAGCGTCACCAATCGCCTACATTCATGATTGCCCGGATAGTGAAGCTAGAGCTTTGCAGATTGCCGTGAATGAATGCTTTGGCGAGGATGCAGAAGACGTCGCGGCTCAGTGCGGCACAGAAGCGTCCCGCGTAGCGAGTCTCGTGGCGATTAAAGCGTGCGATGAAATCGTCAGCGTGTTTCAGAAATACGTACACGCGGAACCGTCTTTCGAATTGGAGTGCGTTTTTGACTACTTTGTCGAGAAATTGCAAGATTTGCCGCTGAGAAAGACGAAAGATTATGGTGATTTATACGAGTCGGATAAGAAAACGCTCTCGAAAACTTCCAGAGATGCCGCGCGTGCAATTCTCTGTCAATCGCAAAAGATAAGCGAGTGGTCGAAGAAAGCGGCAAAATCTGCCGTTGAGTTATGGCTTCGAAGATGGAACTATCCCAACGATGAAGAATGTGGAGAAGGAGAAGTGCGGTCCGCATCTGTGGCATCTTTCCGAGACCAGGCATCCGCGGCGGCGCTGCGAGAATTATTCCAAGTCGCTCGCACGGCAGATTACGGGGGAGGTGAAAACGACGACGATTTAACCGGTTGGGTTCAAACCGAGCGCATGATAAATATGACTCCAGAGGAGATCGTAGAGGAGAAAGAGCGCCAAAGAGAAGCAGGGATGAACACGCCTTTGGAAACTATCGTGCGTTCGAAAGTTCGCGAAGCTATCGTGAAGGTTTCGGTAATATCGACGAATGAGAACAGACGAGATACCCAAACCCGTTCTCCTTCGTCTTTGGACGCTCAAAAATTCTTTCAGCTTCCCAAAAATTTCTTTCCGGTTACAGTCGCGAACGGATCAATAAGTTTGGAACTCGAAAAGCAACTGCGCGAGTCTTTTCTGGATGCTGCTAATCACCTTCTCAACGTCTACGACGAACTTTTCATGTCGTACGTGGATGAAACTTTCAGCGCGATGAGCGAAGAAGACGATTACGCAGACACGCTTCGCATGTCGCTTTCTGAGAAATATGCTGAAATTATCACGATGATTGCTTCTGAAGCCATGATAACCGTGCGTTCGCATGCCGAGAGATTCTTTATGAGAACGTTTATATCGCCGGTGCGTAAACACGTCGAAGTGAAAATCGCGAATCTCATGAAACCTTTAACCGCGAACCTCGAAGTGGCGTATTTTCGCGAGCGGTGCGTAAAGAAGCAGTGGATCAAACGCGCAAAAAAAGATGCAAATTTAGCGCAAGTGGCTAGGCGGGCATGCAGCGAGTTCACGAAAGCGGCTTTATCGTCCTCCAACGATGATGACAGCAGCAGCAGCGGTTTTGATGCTAGCGCTTCTCGCGAAACATTGAAAGACAAGAAACTGCGCCAGATAGAGCATCAACTCATGTGTTCGAAATTACCACCATTTTATGAAGATCCTCGCGCGTTTGTCAGCATTGCGGAATGCATCACGCGTCCTCGAAAATCGAGCGGCGCTCTCGACGTTATCGATTACGGTCTCGAAACGCGAGCCGCCTTGGATGCCATCGCAACCGGGAAAAAGAAGAGAGAGAAAGAGAGCACGTCGATCATTTCAGTCGCCACAATCGCAGAAGAAGATAATGAAGATAACGGTGATGGTAGTGATGACATCAACACGTTAACGATTGAAAATCGTTTGGGGAAACTGGATCTGCACCAACGTATACGAGAGCAAAAAGGGCGAGAAGCGCGAGAAAGTTTGGAATCTCAAGAAACGATTTTACGCCACCGGAACGCCGCAGACGCCGCAGGCGGACGACAACACTCGGACGAGGTGACGCCAGACCAATCGGAACCACCTCTCAACAAAATCGGCACGGCGACTCGAAGTTCCGAGGACGACACGTCCATCCAAGGCACCACTATACTCAACGGTTCCAGCGAATTAGACGGGGAAGAAGAGGAAGAGGAAGAGGAAGGAAGCAAAAAGAAACCGAAACTCATCAAAGACGAAACGCTCGCAGAAACTTACGAGCGGTGCTTCAAAGAAAGTCTCCCACCGAAAAGCGGCAGGACTCGATAACACAAACATCCTTTTTTAAGATTATTAAAGTAGCAGCGCATAGTTTTAGCTTTTAAGGTAGTGTGTAGTATAAATAGTATGATATTTAGTATCTTAACAGCTAATCAAATCTTCTTTTCTAGTAGTATACAACAAAAGCCACGACGCGAGACGAGGCGGAACGCGAGCGTCCCGTTCTAAACAAAAAAATCTCATCGACTCACGTACGCCTGCCTCCCCGCCCACTGCAAACTCGCGTCTCTCACCTCTTCCAACTCGTTTTGCGCTCTCCCAACTCTCCCGGCGGCCATTTGTACCTCTCTTCTCTTCTCCTCTAAAACCCGTAAATGTTCCTCCTCCACCGCGCGTTCCTTCTCGCACTCCTCCTCCAACAAAATCAACTCTCTTCTCTTCGCATCCGCTCTCGCCGCCCTAGCCGCTTCCTCCGGTGGCACCACTCTCGACACCATATCCTCCGCCATCGTCTCGATCGAATTCACCCTCATCTTCATGTCGATCCCTCGCGCCGCGCACGCGTCGTCGATCGCTTTCAGCTTGATTTCCAAAGACTCCTCCTTTAAAATTTGCTCGAATTCTTCCCTCGATTTTTCTTTTATGGACGATAAAAGTTGCGAGTATAAATCGTACAGAGGGAGATGGTAGTCCTTCGGCAACGTCGGAAAGAATTGCGCGAACTCCTGTTTTTGTTTTTCCAAGAAACGAAAGAGAGAGAGAGAGAGAGAGAGAACACAAAAGCGCGCGGTCAGTACACACGTCAGAGGGGAAAAGAAGCTTTTGAAAAAAAATTTTGAATTTTTTCCCCAAACGCGCTTTTTGTCTACGCATAAAAAAGAAAGAGAGGCAACAAATCTCACCCCAACCGTGGCTGGCTCGAAACACATCGCCAGCGATTCTTCGAACATCGCGCGGAGTTCGCTCGCGCGGGAGAAGAAGTTCTCCGTTTCTTCTTTGTTTTGTTCGCCATCATCATTCGTCGTGGGTTCGTCTTCTTCGTTCATTTTTTTCTTTTTTTTGTTCTGGAGTGTGGGAGAGAAAAACATTTTCAAAAGAAGCACCTTTTTTTTAGTTTAGGGTTTAGGGTTTAGTCACGTTTTGTTTTCTCTTCCTGAAAAAGGGAAAAAAAACGTTAAAAAGAGAATCAGACAAAAAAGAAATGGTCGAGGAACAACGCGCGACGACGTCCGAAATGATGATTTCGCTCGAGGAAACGTTGCTCGCGCACGACGACCGCGTGTGGTCGATCGCGTTCGAACCGAACCGGAACGAGCTCCTCGCCACGTGCTCGAGCGATAAAACGGTGAAGATTTGGAAACGACGAGAAGAAAAGAAAATCATCATCGACGACGGCGACTTTGACGGCAAAGCGAAGAAAAAGGTTTCGTTTCGGTGCGCGTGCACGCTCGACGGCGTGCACGAGCGGACGATTCGGTCGGTGTCTTGGTCGCCGTGCGGGAGATATTTGGCGAGCGCGAGCTTCGACGCGACCGTGGCCGTGTACCAGAGAGTGGACGAAGAAGAAGAGGACGAAGAGGTGAAATTCGAGTGCGTCGCCGCTTTGGAAGGCCACGAGAACGAGGTGAAAAGCTGCGCGTGGTCGCCGTCCGGGTCGCTCTTAGCCACGTGCGGCAGAGACAAGTCGGTTTGGATATGGGAATCCGCGCCTGGCAATCACTTCGAGTGCGTGGCGGTGTTGCACGGTCACACGCAAGACGTGAAGAAAGTGAAATGGCACGAAACCGAGGACGTGTTGTATAGCGCGAGTTACGACGATACGGTGAAAACGTGGAAGGAAGATTTAGACGGGGACGATTGGAGCTGCAGCGGGACGACGAAAGCGCACGAGAGCACGGTTTGGGATTTGACCCAGGAGAGAGTGAAAGAAGGGGGACGATTCGCGACCGTGAGCGACGACGGGTGGGTGAAGATTTGGAAAGCCGGCGGCGCGCTAAAGACGGAGATTAGCGGTAGTAATAGTAGTAGTAGTAATAGTAATAATAATAGCAAAAAAGAAGACGCGGCACCTTTGGAGTGCAGTTTTAGAGGTGGACACGATCGACCGATATTATGCGTGGATTGGTTAGGTGCCGCGAACACGAAGAATAGCGAGAGTAAAAGTAGTGATTGTAGCGGAAAGAAACACCCGGCGACGTTAGCCGCCGGAGGAGGCGACAACTCGGTGAGAGTCTATCGCGAAAAGGAAACGGGCGTGTGGGAGGAAGCCGCGGCGTTCGTGAACGCCCACGAAGACGACGTGAACGACATCGCGTGGTTTTCAGTGCCGAATGAGGAGACGGAAAAAGGAGAAGACGAGCAGCAATCGACGAATTATTTCGCCAGCGCCTCGGACGACGGCACCGTAAAAATTTGGAAGTTTCGTCCCTGTCGGGGCGGCGATACCGACAACTAGCGAGCGACGAGAGCGATAACGATACCAATAATAATAATTTTAAAAATGAACGGCGCAGCTTTGTTATCACTAAAAGCAACATAACGAACCTCGAAGCGTTGGTGTTTTTTTTCGGATTTTCGAGGCAAAAGCACAGACAGAGAGGGGAAAAACACGCACTTTTTTTTCTCTCTATCCACACAAAAAAACACGCAATAATATGCCACTCGCCGACGTCACGAACACCTACCAACAACACCGCGCCAGCAGCAGCGGGGCGAATTCTCGCAACAACAACAACGCCGTCGTCGCGGCGCAAAAGGGCGCGATGTCTACCACCACGACCACCACCACCGCGACAAAGTTGACGGACATGTTCGGGAAAAAAAATGTATTCTCGTCGTCTTCGTCAGCGGCGGCATCATCGTCTTCCAAGAAGACAGACGAGGAGGAGGATTTCTTCGCGAGCTGCTGCGCGAAAAAAGATGAAGCGGTCGTCAGGAAAGGTACGCCTTTGTGTTTTACGCATCTTCTTCTTCTCTCGCGTCTTTTGTGGTCTCGATAGCGCTCGCGGTAGTAGCTCTTTATATCTCTTTTTTTTCCATTTGTCTCCAACTCTCTCTAACTGTTTTTCGTCCCCCTCTTGTGTATTATTATTATCTGGCGACCAAAAAAAATGTGAACAGCGAGACCAACGATGGCGGCACCAGCGCCGGCGAAACATCTGAGTCCTCCGAGAAAAGCAGACGACGAAGACGACGACGATTGGGAGAGTTGGGGGTGTTCGTCTTCGTCCACCACCGCTGGCGCTCGCGGTGGGTCGACTGCCGCTCGCGAACAAAAACAACAGAAGAAGGCGACGGGCGGCGCGGCGCTCCCGGCGAGCAAAAAATTTCAGTGCGTGCCGACGCCGATGGAGCAGATTGCGTTGGGATCGAGTAATAGCAGTAACCAGCAACAGCAACAGGCGCCGACGACGCCTTCGAATAGCGCGAGAATCGGGTTTGGGAGTCACAACAACGCGAATAACGCAAAGAAAAATTTCACGAGATTGTACCGAACGTCCTCGCCCGAGCGCAAGGCGGCTTCGCCAACCGCGCAAGTGATTCAATCTATCGATGAAGCCGTGGATAGCGTTCTGACGAAATCGTACAGTGGTTTTGTCGGAGCGGTGAGCTCGTTCGCGTCTACGTTAGATGCAGCGGTCGAAACGACGGCGTTGAAATTGGATCACTTTGCCTCGCAAAAGATGTCCCCGCCGGGCGGGCGCTCGCAGAAAAGCCGAACGAAGGAAGACGAAGATCCGATGAGCTCGCCAAACGTGATCAAAATGCGATGCAGAGAGTCGTTAGGCAGTGCGAATACCAACAACAACAACAACAACAACAGTAGAACTAGCACCAGCAGCAGTAGTGGTAGCACCAACAACAACAATAACAACAACGGAAGAGGAGCGGACAAGACGGGAGCCTCCTCGTCTTCTTGGGACGACTGGGACGACGACTGTGCAGACGCGAACAAGGAAAACATCGATCCAAACTTTCCTCAAACTCCGCGTCGGCTCTCAAAACACCTTCTCCAACAAAACAAACATCTTCAGCAGTCCAACGCGTCTTTAACCGCCCAAGTTGACGGCTTGACGAAAAATTTACGCGAAGAAACCACCCACCGAAAAACGCTCCAACGCGACATCGACTTGCTCAAGAAACAAAATCTCGGCCTCCAAAAAAGACAACAGAGCAAACACAAAGAAGAGGAAGAGGACAAGTTGATGGAACAAGTCCGCGTGCAGTTGCAACAACTCATCAAAGAGAAGAGCGATTTAGCCGCGCAAAACGAACGACTGGTGAGAGAGAACGAGCAATTGCACGGGTTTCTGTCCCACATGAGCGCCTCGGACGAGGAAGACTGACGATATCAACAGAAGAAGATGTCATATTGTTTTGCGCTTTTCACGCTCTTTGCTTGTAATAGTATTATTTTTCATCATCATCACATGTGCGTATCTTTTTTTGAAAAAAAACAAAACGCACACATTTATTTTCACAGCGAACAGCGACAACAACAACATGCGAAACACACTCTCTCCTCCGTGCTTTCCTCTTCATCTTCTCCAAAAATCGTCGCTGCTGCTGCTGCTTCCTTCTTTTTTCTGTTCTCTCTCTCTCTCCTCTCAGAGCAGAAGAAGAAGAAGAAGTTTTTCGTTGTTGGCGTGTGTGGGTGTTGTGTTGTGCTCATATTTTTTTTAATCAAAAAATCCACAAAGGGCCACAAGGGGGAACAGAAAAAGGCAAAAAAGGCGAAGAAGAGAGGAGAGAATCCACCAAAGAAGAAGGACAGGAAGGGAAAAAAAAAATTTTGAAAAAAAGAAAATCCAGCTCTGCTGCTCGGACGAGAGAGAGAGGATATATTCATTTTCAACCAACCAAATTTCTTTCGCGACCGAACGACTTGTCGTGGCCGAGCAAAATTTGTCTCTTCTCGGGCGTTCCCACGCTGTTTGTGCTCTTTTTTTTAAAAAAAAAACAGAGAGAGAGAACGAGAGAGAGTATCTTCCCCACCACCCAATTCTCCCGAACTATTTGATACGGATTGATTGTTAAAACGTATCTCGTCGTCACTTTTCGCATCGCGTACTTCTACACAGTACCTTAAAGCACAAACACATAACGCACACGTAAGAATATGTTTTCTTTGACCCAATCCGCGTCTTTTGCCGCCACTAAAGTTGCCGCCAAGCCGACCGCCGCGAAGCAATCCAAGAGATCTGCCGCTGCGTTCCAGGTCCAAGCCAAAGCGATCAACTCGGAATCTTTATCCAAGAGAGACTTCCTCTCCGCCGCGGTCTTGTCCTTCGGCTTCTTGTCCGTCGGCGATGCCAACGCGGCGACGAAGAGAGTGAGAAAGTCCTCCTCCGCGGCCCCGGTTGCGGCGGCGAAAAAGCCGGCCGCGACGAGAAAGTCCGCCGCGAAGCCGGCGTACAAGCCGAAGGGCAAGACCGTCGTCCCGGCGCCGAGCGTCGCGACTTCCCCAGCGGCGAGAAGAGGCAGAAGAGCGGCTGCCCCGGCGGCGGGCGCGAAGCCGGCGGCTGGCGGTAAGAGAAAGACTCGATCCCCGGCGCAAGCGAGAAAGGGCAAGTATTAAATATATAATCAATCACATCTGGTCGTGAGAGAGAGAGAGAGAAGGTTTAGAACGTCGCGTGAAAGGATAGAGAGAAGAGAGTTTGTGTCCCCGTTGGTCGGTTTGGAACCACACAACACGCAGGAGGAGGAGGACAAATTTTTTTTTATTTTTCACACAAACGAAGAGAGAAAAGAGAGAGCTCTCTACATATGTTTTTGTAAGATTTTAATATTGGGTGCCAAAACGCGTATATTTCATAACGACGACATGCTCTCTCACTCTCTTTAACTCTTCGTTTGTTTTTCTGCGCACCGTGGCAGCACTCGTTTATTACAACTCGTTTTCTAAACGCTCTCGTCATTTTCTAGTTTATTGTTGTTACTCGTATTATTATTTTAAAATCTGTCGTTCGTCTTGTCGTTATTAGTGTTCGTAATATTAGTATCGTATATTTTACACGCTCGTCGTTTCGTTTCGCGAGGATTTTTCTGTTTCTTCCTTTATATCGGCGTCGTCGTGTCACTCGGCGACTTTGTCCGCCTCTAGGCGTTTCAAAGGCGCGTCGAACGTGGTGAAATACCCGAGCGTGACCAAACCTAGGACTATTAAGATGGCGTAGTCGCCGCTCAGTTTACCGAAGAGTAAGTCGCCGTTTGCCGCAAAGGCTAGGATGGGAACTAATATGGCCGAGAAGAGGTTGCCGCAAACTTGTTGGAGCGCGACGACGCCGTTTTCATCCTCCGGGTAGGACACTTCCACGGCCAACTCGGCGCAAATCGGTTGGACTGGGCCGACGGTGAAGCCCAGAAGGACGAGGCTGAATAAGACGTACGCGTCTGGTATCACCTCGCCTGCGCCAATTGGAATTAAGAGAAATATGGAGGCGATGATCAACGCCACGGAGACCGGTTTATACTTTTTGGATCGATCGACGTAGCCGCCTAAAAAGATAGAGCCGAACATGATGGCCAACTGGAACGCCGCGCCAAACTCGTCCGCTTCGAACGCATTTTCCACCCCGGCTTTTCCTAACGTCGTGCCAATAAACGCGGAGACGTTGTTCGAGATGGCGATAGAAGCTACGAACGCAGCCGTTGGCTGCCAAAAACCCGGCGTGTTCAACAAACGCTTGCACAACGCCGGAAAATTTAACTCGGCCAACTCGTCTTCGCCCATTTTTTCCAACGCGTCGAGGTCGCACGCTTCCTCTGCTTCGCACCTGAGTCGTCGCTCTTTTTCTTGCTGCACTTGCGATAAACTCGGTGGTGTCGGAGGTTTCTCTTGAAACTGTATGAACGCGCCGATGGTCACGATGCCGCTCAGTAACGTAATCAACGAAAAGTATCCATTTAAACCTTCGGAGGTTTGGCCCATCAATCCGCCGACGATGAAGGCAACCGCGATGCCGATTTGGTTCGCGTTAATCGCGATCGATGTCGATAACGCTCTTTCGTCTTTGCCGAACCACCTACTGGACAACAACGTCGGTGTGCACTGAAAAAAAGGCTGCGCCGCGCCAACCATAATAGTACCCACCACCTCTTCGGTATAGGAAGGCATAAACGACGCGAACGGAATGAAATCGTTAAACTCTAATCCCGACCTCAAAGCGCACCCAAACGTCATCAAAGCTGCCGCACTAACCACAACGTTTCGCAAACCAAACTTCCCGACGATTTGCGGCTCCAAAAAACAAAACGCGACGTTCGTAAACAAAAACACGTCGATCAAAGTCTCCGGGCTTCGATGGAAAATCGAATCCCAGGTCCCCGGCGTCGCCGCTACGGAGAAGCACACCCAATCTGAAATCAACGCTAAACACGCTAAATAGCCCAATTGAACCCATCGCTGGGAATACAAGACGATTTCATCTTCTTCGTTGTTGTCGTTAAAATCTTCGTCTTTCTTTTCGGTCATCGAAGAGGAAGATTCCATCGCTTTAATTATTAGCGTCGACATTTTTTTGCTCCTCCTCTTATCCGCTTTTCCATATCTCATCGTCGGTAACAAACTCTTCTTCTCAACTTCTTTCGCTTCGTTTGCTCTCGTCGTTCGCGGATGATGACACGGAAGTTTCGTCGAACAAGGACGACGACGACGACGACGACGAAAGCTACTCGTACTCATTTCCGTTCTGTTCTCAACTCGAGCGACGCAGAGAGTCGACGCCGGCGTTGGCGTTCTTTTCCACGCGTTTTGGGGCGCAGGAGTCGTCTTCGCCAAAGTCATTCCCCGGGAAGAAGCTCCGAAACCGCACGGAACGCGCACGGCAGACGCATACATTTGAATAAATAGTGTATTAATGCGCGCGCCACGCGTGTGTTTTGTGCGTATCTATATTAGATGATGCGCTTTATTATTATGTGTCTAAACTACTGTGTGCGTGTGTCTAAACTACTGTGCGCGTGCGTGCGCACGCCTAAAAAATGAGGAGAGGAGCAAAAACTAACAAACTCGATTTGGATTTTTCTCGTCTTCGGCTCGAGATGTATCGTCGCCCGCGTCTGATTCTTTCGAAACAAAACTGCGAATGTTTTGTTTCGTGCACTCGGCGATCTCGGTGAGCGCTTCGTGCGTTAAGAACGCCTGATGTGGAGTGACCAACACTTGAGGCAAAGACGACAACTGCGCCATCGTGTCGTCCCAGTAGAGCATCTTCTCTTCTACGGTCAAGTTGGAAAAGTCTTTGAAGAATAGTTTCTCTTCGGATTCGTAGACGTCTATTCCTAAACTCCCAAGCTTTCCCAGGCGAAGTCCGCAGATGACGTCTTTTATATTTAAAAGGCCTCCACGAGAGGTGTTGATTAACATGGCGCCTTTCTTCATAGCAGCGATTTCCTTCTCTGCGATGAAGTGTTTCGTGTGCTCGTTGAGCGGAAGATGGAGACTGACAATGTCGCTATTTTTTAACACAGTTTCCACATCGTCGCAATATTGACCGACAAACTCACGCTTTTGATTCAAGTCGTATCCTAACACGCTCATGCCGAACCCTTTGGCGCAAATATTCGCCAAGCCTCGTCCAATCTTTCCGGTGCCTACTATTCCAATCGTTTTGCCTCGCATCGAGAACCCAACTAATCCATCTAACGTGAAATTTCCGGACTTGACGCGCGTGTGTGAGATCATAATTTTTCTGTTCAACGCTAAAATCAACGCCATGGCGTGTTCCGCTATGCTCAGCGGATCGTACATCGGCACGCGGTACACTCGCACTTTTAACTTTTTGCACGCCTCCACATCGACTTTATCAAATCCAGCGCACCGCAACGCGATCATTTTCACCCCACACGTCTCCCGCAATCTCACCACAACGTCCGAAGATAAATCGTCGTTCACGAAACAGCACGCCACGTCGAATCCTTTCGCTAAATCGACCGTTTCTATCGTCAATCGAGGCGCGAGAAAAGTCACTTCGAAATTATTATTCAGTTGCTTTTCGAGAATTTCCTTCTCGTAATCGTGCGTGGAAAAGACGACAACTTTTGTCTTTTTTTCTTCGCCGCCGTCGGAAGAGAAAGCGCCAAAGCGCCGGTGGTGTCGTGAGGTGCATTTTCTTCTTATTCTTATTCTTCTTCGCGCGAGCAACGACGACGACGACGACGACGGTTGTTGTTGTTGAGCGTGTTGGAGCATCTTCTAAATTTTTATATGTCGCTTTTTTAGATATTTTTCAACGCGAATTGAGTGATGGGCATTACACATGTGATGTTATATTATTATATTGCTTTCGTTCTCCCTCTTCTTCTTCTTCTTCCTCTTCTTCTTCTTCTGGTTTACACGTTACATAAATATTAGCGCGATCATTTCTTAGTATTATCATCATCATCCCTATTATTATTATTATATTATTATCGCGGCTTGGTAGCTTCGTCTTGACTGGCCAACTCTTGAGCGACGGATTCGTCTATGGACTGCGTCAAAGGGTCTTTGTCTCTCTTGATGCGCTTGTAACTCCCGACGCCGAGTTGCTTCAAATCTTTCGCCGCTTTGAGTTCTTCCACCTCTTCGTTCCAACTGCTCGTGACTTCGCACGCCTCTAATTCATCCGAGGAGAGGTTTGTGGGATCGTCGGAACAGTTGCCGAGAGGTAACTCTGGGCCGGCGATTTTCATGGCCGCTTCGACGGCGACTGGGGTCAACGCCATGGAGAGGATGACGACGCAGACTAAGACTTCTTCTAATTTTTGTGGGAAGAGGTTACCCGCGCCCGTGGAGGTGGCTTGACCAAAGATGACGAACGCAAATTCGCCGCCTTGGGAGAGCACCGCGCCAGCAACCAAGGCTTCGCGCCAGGAGAGGCCGACGAGTGGACCGAGCGCGGTGACGACGCCGGTTTTCGTGACCATTAAAGTCGTGGTCATGATCAAAATAATCGGGAACATTTCGATGGCCAGCGGGACGTCAATGGTCGTCCCAATAGTCACGAAGAAGAGCGAAAGGAATAAACCTTTAAACGCGTTCAATTCGTTGATGATTTGGTGCGCGTATTTCGTGTCCGCCAAAACGATACCGGCGAGGAACGCGCCCAACGAGTCGCTAAAACCAATCGCAGAACAGGCAAAGGAGAAGCCGAAGAGCGTGAGCAAGGACATGGCGACGAAAACGTCCGTCCCGGCTTCGGCAGCTTCCACGGCTTCAAAGCCAACTAGCGCGATCGATCTTCCTGCAAACGCCAGCGCACCGAGATCGAGCATGGATGTCGCGCCGCCCGCTGCCATGACGCCCATATCCATGCTCGCTCCGCCGCCGCTCGCCGCCGCCATGGATAACACCGGCAACAAAATGATAAACGGCACGACCGCTAAATCTTGAAACAAAAGCACCCCCAGCGATGCTGTACCAAATTTTGTCGCCAACTGTTGCTTATCTTGCAACAATTGTAAACCAAACGCGCTCGAAGATAACGACAACGCGAAACCAATCACCACCGCCTCTAGCGTCGAAGTCACCTGCAACATCTCGTTATTCCCCGGTTGGACAAACTCTAAAACTTTCGTCCCGATGGCGTTCCCGGCTGGCAACAGAGCCATCGCGAAGAGCACGTTCACCGCGGCAACTTGGGTAAAACCTAAACCGAAGGCATACTTCGCCAACGCTTTCAATCTCGTGATCGACAACTCTAAACCCATTTCGAATAACAAAAACTGAATGCCGAGCTCGCAAAACTGGTCCACCTCTTGGTTCTCGATGAATAATCCGAGCTTATTCAAACCTAAACCAGCGGCTAAGAATCCCAACACCGGAGATAACTTAAATTTTCGAAACGTCGGGACGATGACCACGACCGAGAGTAAAAGCAAACCGACGTCCACGTCCACCGATTTCAAAACTTTCGTCCACTCGTTATCGTCTAAAGTCGCTCCGGATTCTACTCCGTCTCTCGTTTCCTTGACCAACTCGTCCACGAACGCCCTCGGATTTTCTGCGGCTTGTATGATCACCCCAGTCGGTAACTGCTCCTCCTCGATTCCAGAATCGAGCAACCCCATCGCTTCTTGCGCGCGTTCGACGACGACTTTCACGATGGACGCCGGCCTTTGGTCTCCGTCCAAGCGCGGCGTCGGCAGGTACACCTCCGCGAGGAATAAGCGAGGAGTATCCGCGTTAGTCGCGCGCTGCTGATGATGATTTTTTGTTGTCGTTGTCGTTGTAGTTGTCGTTCCCGGAACGAGAATCTCTTCCGGAAAAACTTTGCTCCCGTCTGTAAAACTCGTTCTGCCCCACGACGTCGATTTCGATTCGCCGTCTTCGTCCTCCGCGAGAAGACGAACCACCTCTTCCCTCGTCGTCATCGTCGTCATCGCTTCAATCGCGCTCTGGCGTTGTTCTCTGTCGTAAAACGCGCCGTCGTCGATCATCATCGCGCGACAAACCCTTCCGTCTCTTTTCTTCTTCTTCCAACCTCTCGTCGTTTTTGCAGCGCCTCTCGCGACGAGGAGTTTTGGAGGAGAAAGCGCAACGACCGTTCTTATCACCATCCTCGACGAAGAAGAAGACGAAGAACACGAAGAAGCACCGCTGCTCGACGACGCGAATTGATGCGACGACGCTCGCTGTCGTCGTTCTCGCGAGGCCGTCCATCCTCCTCTTCCCGAAGAGGAACACGAACGCGAAGAAGAAAACATTTCGCTCTTCTCTCTCTCTCTCTTCGTGTATGTATAGCGCGCGAGATGAGCTCTTCTCCCTTTGATAATACGTGCGAACGGGAAAAATACAATGCAATACGAGCAAAAAGAGCGTAAACGCTCCTCTCTTCTCTCCTCTCTCTTTCCAGCGAGCGCACACCAAAATAATAACGAGAACAATACAATATCAAACCTTTTCTTCAAATTCGAGAGAAACGCTGAGAAGGAAAAGAAAGAAAGATTCGCGTCTGTTAGGGTTTAGGGTTTAGGGTTTCAATACTGTTTTCTCTTCGCGGACCGTTATCACCGGAGGAAAGCCCCACAATAATAAAAATATAACAAACTCTCTCTCGCGCGCTCTGTTGATCGATCGCACATCGCATCGGGAGCGCTCTCTTTCTCTCTCTGTCTCTCTGTCTCTGCGTGTGTTTTCTTTTATCACGCGCGCGCACGGATATATATATATATACACACACGTATATAAATAAAGTTAAAAATGGGCGGAGACGAAGAGCGCTACGCGTCCGACTCGGACGCATCGTCGTCTTCGTCTTTACGCTCGACGTCGTCGTTCGACATCACGTGCCCTTTAGAAATGCTCTTAGACCCGGAGTTTCTCGGCGAAGCGTTGACGACGGAGAAGATGTTGAGGACGATTTCGAATTTAACCGCGCAAGATTTAGCGAAAACGGCGGAGCGGTGCACGTGCCCGAAAGGCGTGGCGTGTAAGTTTCGAAAGGTTACGGATTCGGACGAGGCGTGGTGGCCGCACTGCGCCAAGGCGTGGTTCGAGGCGGATAGTTTACCGGCGTTTAGGAAACCTCCGAAAGATAAGAAGACGTGGAAAGCGGCGTATTTAGCGCTGAAGCCAGAGGAAGGACCGACGCCGATGGAGCTGGAGGAGAGACGATTGAAGCAAGCGAGGATCGAAGCGAAGGCGTTGAAATGGTCGATGGAGAATAAGACGGGGAAAGGAGCGATTAAAGCGAGGAGTAAAGAAGGTGGAGTAGAGTTAGCGGTGGACAGGAAGCAGGCGGATAAGGCGACGCTGAGGGAGTTTTATAAGACGGTGAGAGCGAAACCGAAAGGGAGAGGGCACAGAGAAGGCTTGAGCGCGTTCGACGCCGGGGCGTAGAGGCGTCGTCTTCTCGAGGACGACGACGACGACGACGACGACGACCGCTCTCGTTTCCTTCTTTTTGAAAAAGAAAAATGTCTCTCCTCTTCTTTCTTTCGCAAAGGTGAACACACTTGTGTATTACTGTTGTTGTTGTTGTTGCTGCTGCCGTTCATTAAAATGTTGTACAAAATTAAAACTTACGGGCGACCATGTTTCAAAACTCAAACTATAGTAAAAATTTACAAAACGCGCTCAAACGATAGCGTCTAAGCGTTTCGGGTTGTCCAGCTCTTCGAAAAGTCGACGTAATTGTTTCGCTATTACGATCGATTTCTTGTCCATGATGGAAGGATTTATGTAAGAATCGATCTCTGCCTTTCCATCTTGGGCGGCTTTTGCGATATTCTTCCATTGCTTTTTTATTCGTTCGATTTCGTTGGGATCTAAGCGCAACGCGCGCAGGCTGTTCGGCCATCCTTCGACGAGCATAAGGGACATGTCTTGGGCTAAATGAGAGGCGAATTTCTCGACCCAGTGCAAGAACCTCGTGTGCGCGTCGAACATGTTCCCATACCTAAATTCACACTTCGTGGAGATATTATCTGCAACCATTTCAAATAAGAGCGAAATGAAACCAGAATTAATCTGGCACTCGAGTCGCTCGGGATCTTGCTCCGTTTCAAAGGTTCTGCAAATTCGAGCGTTAAAATTGAATATCGTTGTTTCCATTCGATCCCATCCGTAATAAAGTTTATCGTGCTTGTTGGATGAACTGTCAATCTGAGCGAGTCTCGTGCGCATACTTTTCGCAACGTGTTCCATGCTCGCGTCGATTTCGCCTACGTGAACAACCTCGAGCTCGTTCGCAAATCTCCCGACAATATCCGCAATCGCAAACACAAGGTACGGATCTGCCCCGCACTCCTCCAAGCGCTCGTAGTTCTGCGCCGAACCTATGACTTCTACTAAACTACCGATGACGGCGACGATGACATCCATTTGTTTCATCGCACCTTCCGCGGTGATGTCGAGATTCTCCAAGCCATTCGTGATATCGTCCACATCGTCTTCTCCTTCGACATCGTCTCCTCCCCCCATCGCGAGCGTGAACACTCGCACGAGAGTTCCAAAACTATGCAAATGATTCCTTAAATTCTCGCTCGCATCATATCGCGTCTCGCGACTGTCTGATTCGAGTAAATGATAAATTGTAACTTGCATCTCCACGCGGCAAATCTGCGAGACAAGTTCGAAGAGCGTGATGTTCTTCATCTTTTCACCCGCTGCAGCTACTCTTCCTCCCGATTCGTTCTTCTTCATTTTACCCTCGCTGCTTTTTCCATCGTTCACATGAAGCGATGACGGAGAGTTTTTCAACAGCCAGCTGTCATCTCCGCATAAGTCTTGCACTGAGGCCGCGACGTGCACCGCGAGCGCTCGTTGTCTTTTATCGACGCTCTTTGACGATAATATAAACTTCAACCCTTCGCGAAGCTCGTTCGACCACTTGTTCTCAAAATCTAACCAACAGAAATAATTATAACGGTGAGTCACGCTGTCGTCGTTTTCACCTAATATCCTCGCTTCTATCATCGTATTTATGAATTCTAAACCCACTAACGCCGCCTTTGACCCGGCTCTCTTATACAAACACTCCCTCGAAACTTTTTCAACCAACCGATAAGTACACGCGATGTAATTCGCAACTTCTACGTATGGATTCGCGGCTGGCTCGGCGCTATCATATAAATCCATTTCCTCGTACGGATCGAAAGAATTTCCTTTGCTCGCGAGATAGATCTCCTTGACGATGTTTGTCAAAGCGAGGAGTCCAGACACGATGAGCGCCTCCTCGTTTTCTTTCCTAACGGCGTCAGTATCACCCTCGCTACTCTCTCCTTCCTCTTTAGATTTGAACGCGGGGTAATAAAACCAATCGATTACTTCTTCCACAATACTCGGCAACTTTTCCAGAGGAGTCTGCTCCCACTTCTTCTCATCGTCTTCGTCTTTCCACGTGCTGTTGTCGCCTATCCACGACCCGTCGTCCGCGAGTACGAGCGCCGTCGCCGTTCGCTCCGCGAACTCGCACATTTTCGTCATGCTGTCTCGGGGCAAGATTATTCCAGAGTTGAAGCACAGTTCCTCCAAAATTGGACGCAACATCAACGCGCACTCTCTCGACCCGGACGCTAAACTCGCGCAGACGTTGATACCGAGACTTCTTTTCTGCATGTTTTCCGGCGAGTTCCTTTCCAACTTCTCCTTCGGAATCTTCCTCAAATTCTCCTCTCCCTCGGGAGGAGGAGGCGGACTAATCAGCGAGTACAAGAAATCATCTCGCATCGCCGCTCGACAGACGGAGAGGAACGCGTCCGCTTCTTCTTTTTTTTCTCCTTTGCTTGCCCGACTCTTTCCATCATCGTCGCGTTCTCGACGGTTGTTTTTGTCGTTCGATTCTTCTTCTTCTCCTTCTGAATTTTGCCGCGACGACAACAACTTCACGGCTAACGCTAAACCGACGTATTTCTTGGTCGTGGACGGATCGTTCAAGTGTTCGAGGACGGTTTCGAGGAGTGGCATGCTCCTCGCTTTTCACACAAAGAATAGATGACTTTGGTGAATTAAAAACAATAATAATACATGTGCGAGCTTTTTGTTGCAAATTACAAATGTTTTTCTCTCTCTCTCTCTCCTATAAAAAAATTTCACCTGCGGCGCGGCGAGCGAGAGCGAGAGCGGGATCGATCTCTCCATGGTCCGTTGTCTCTTCTGCTACCTCGATAATCTGGAGAGGACCTCCTGTCTCCGCGGTAGTAGCGATCGTGGTGGTACTTTTTGTTTCTGTCGCGATCGTCGTCGTACCTACTTCTTCTTCTGCCGCCGCCGGCACCGCCGCCGCGTCTTCGCTCCGAGGGACTGCGACTGCGACTGCGACTGCGACTGCGACTATATCTTCGTCGTCGTCGATGGCGGTGGCGATCTCGTTCTCGGCTGCGGCTGCGGCTGCGGCTGCGGCTGCGGCTACGACTTCGTCTTCTCCGGCGGTCTTCATTGTATCCTTCGCGCGAGCGCGAGCGGCGTCTGCTGCTTCGATGATGGCGGTCCTCGCAACGATCGCGGTCGCGAGAAGAGCGATGATGCTCGCGACGACCGTCGTAGTCTTTCTTCTTTATATTGTTGTCGTCCACTTTTTCCTCTTCGGAAACGCGCGTCATGGTCGTATTTGTTGTAGTAGTAGTAGTTGTTGTCGTCGTCGCTGCTGCTGCTGCTGCTGCTGCTGCTGCTGGAGCGCCGTCGCGTTGCCTCGAAGATGGAGGAGGAGGCACGTCGCTCAGAACGTTCTTCTCGTCTTCCTCGTCGTCCTTTTCCGATTTGCGTCGCTTCACCACAACCAGCGCTTCTTTCTTTTTCTCCTTCTCCTCCTCCTCCACCACCACCGGCGCTTCTTTGTCCTCGTCATTTCTTTCTTCTTCTCTCTCTTCACCGCTCGTCAGTTTTACTTCTGTCGACGCCACCGCCGCCGCCGTTGCTCCTACTGCTGCTGCTTTATCTTTGTCTTTGTCCTCTTCCTCTCCCTCTTCCGGCGTTCCGAGAGGTTTCGAATACACGCGATCGTTCTCTTCTCCTTTACCTTCCTCGCGTTTCCTCAAAATATCCCCCAAACGTTCTTTCAGCAGTCTGATTTTCTTCCACCCTAAGTATTGCTTCCCGGCCTGATGATCTCTCACCCGTTGCTCGTTATCGTGCGTGTTCAAATACACCCCGCTCAGCGGGCACACGATCAACCGTTTCATCGTCTCCACGCGTCTCTCGCACTCCTTCTCCACGACTTCCTCTAACTTTTTCCTCCTCTCGGAAATCTCGTCCAACTCTTTCATGGCTTTTTCCGCGCCATCTACATCCCCAACCATACCTAACTGCTCGATTTTCTTCTGCATGCACTGCGTCTGATCGGCCAATTGCGCTAACGCTTGCTTATCGTGCTCCGGTACCATCCCGTACGCTCGCGCGCGCTCCGCACGTTCCATCTCCACGCGTTCCGATGCCATTTTAATCCGTCGATCGCAATCCGACACCAATCGGTCCAAAATTTTCTTCGTCTCTCTCTCGTAGTTATATTTGCTCCTCTCTCGATCCGTCAAGAGTTGAAATTCCTCTCTCAACTCCATCGATTGCACGCCGCACGGGTGCTCTTGTTTGCTCGCCTGTTGCACCGGAATCCGCAACGCGCGAGCGATTTCATCCGCAGATTTCGTGTTTTTAAACATCGTCACGTCCAAGCCGCAGAGGAAGTATTTGTCCACGTCCTCGTCCTGTATAACGTGAAAGAATGAAAGGGGACCACCGCGACGCGCGCGGGCGTCAGCGAAAGAAGAAGAAGAAGAAGAAGAAGAAGAAGAGAGACTAAAAACACATTTTCCGTGGTCGTCGGCGCCCCTTTGAAGTTTTTCGCGAGAAAACACAAGATTCAATTCTCGTACCGTAAACAACTTTTTCCGGTTCACTCTTTGCTCTAACGGCACGTCGCGCTCCGCGCCCATGAGCTGGTCGAGCATCGCGCGCATTTCAGCCGCCATTTTTTTATGTTTTGGTGAGTCTTTCTTTTGGTTTTATGCGCGCGCGTACAGTGTGTTCGTCTGTTCTCTTTTGTGTTTTTGTTTGTTTTCTTCTAAAACCCTAAATTACATGTTGACTAGGTGTTCACAATTCCCCTAACGCTTCATCTACTCTCTCTCTCTCTCTCTCTCTTCTGCTCCCGCTCCTTTCACGGCCTCGACGACTTCACTGTCACCACCACCACCACCGAATATCGAGGACGAGGAACGGCGGTAAAAGATGATGGCATCGAGGCTTCTTTTACTCCTTCTTTGCGAATCGTAAATGGACCATTTTTTCTCGGCGAGACGTTTGGATTTGATGCGGTTGACTCGAGATTTCCGAGCGAAAGCATCCGCTCTCTTCGTCTCTTTTTGTTTTAAATCGATTAAATCTTTTCGCGCGCGCTCTGTTTCTTCTTGCTTTTGCTGGAGTTTGAGTCGTTTGCGTTTTGTGAGTTTGTTTGTGAGCGTTTTTGTCGTCGTCGTCCTCGTCGTCGTCGTCTTTTCAGGAGCGGCGTTCGCGGGAGTCGGGCTGCAAAGACGGCGAGTGTTTTTGTTGTTGTTGTTCTTAATGTCGATGGTATTGAATTTCGATTCGCTCGCTTTCTCGGGAGTGTTGACGTTCGACGCCGTCGTCTCATGGTGTTGTTGTCTTTTCACGGGAGAAGTCGGCGGCGTCGTCAAAGTCCGACTCCAAAATATCTTCGCCTTTGCTCTCGCGTCCGCGTCGTTCTCGTTCTCATTCTTTGTTTTTCCCGAGAGTATTTCAATCGTTCTTCCGTGCGACTCTTCGACGCATTCAGCCGTAGGAGTACTAATACTGTTATTATTATTGTCGTCGCCCATCGTGAGTATCTCGATCACCTCTTCTTCCTCGATGTGCGTTTCTTTTTCTTCTTCTTCTTCTTCTTCTTCTTCTTCTTCTTCTTTGTCTTCGTCCGTCCGCGTCGTCGTCGTCGTTTCAAAGCGAAAGTTGGCACCCAAATTCACCTCCAACGCTTCCCCAAATCGCCTCTTCTTCTTCTTCCTCTTAACCTTCACAGAACCGTCACAATCCAAAGAAAAAGACAAGCAATAATTCAAAAACATCTCCCCGGCGTATCTCGCCGTGATCGCGTTCGCGTCGATCCCGGCGCGCTCGTACGGACGTAAAAATTCTTTCAGCGCGTTTTCCGCCGCGAGTTGAGATGAAAAATGTAATCTTTCCTCGGCGAGCGCGAGTAACGGATGAAGACGACGGCGAGTATAAAAAGAAGCGTCGTCGTCGTCGTCGTCGTCGTCGTCGTTAAAACTGGCACTCGTTTTCCTCTTTATCTCCGAAGAAGAGGAGTGAAACGAAGAAGCGAGCGCTGATCCATCGTCGTCGTCGTAATCTCTCATTTTTTAGTGAAGATTTTTTCCAATTCCCCTACTTAAAAAACTTGCGCATTCGTGTGCTTTTGCTACATTAAAACATCCGAAACTCGCGCCGTTCTCTCTCGCTCTTTCGCTCAAACGAAGAAGAAGAAGAAGAAGAAGAAGAAGAAGACCTTCTTTTTTGTGAGAAGAGAGAGAGAGAAGACTCAATGCACAGGAAAAGAGAGAGAGAGTGTTTTGAAAGTTGCGCGCAGCAAAGTTGAAGAAGAAGAAGAAGAAAAAAAATGCGCGAGGGAAATTCGCGCCGCTGCGCGCGCGCGTCGTTCTCTCTCCGATAAAATCACGCGGCACGCGCGTCTCTTCGCTGCCGCTGAAGAAGAAGAAGAAGAAGAATTTCTTTACGAGATAAAAAGATGACGTCGAGTGAAAAGAAGAAAAGAAAGGAAGATTCTTCTTCGCTCGCTTTTGCCTCCTCGGCGCAAGTCTCGAAAGCGCTTTCCAAGAAGAAGAAGAAGAAGAAAAATGTGTTGGACGATGATGATGACGATGAACATGTTCTTCTTCTTCCGACGGAGATGATGATGTGCGGCGCACCGGCGCGTACACGGAACGAAGAAGGTCCGGATGATTGCGTTTCTTCATCCTCTTCGGAGTCGAGCGAGGTGGAGTGGGAAGACGTGGAAACAGAAGACGAAGACGACGGCGGTGACGACGACGACGACGCGAAGCGCGAGAACGATACCACTGAGGAGAACGAAGAAGAAGACGGGGACGACAGCGAGTGCGAGATAGTGAAAGACGACGACGATGACGACGACGATGTTATCATCGTCGACGACCCGGAAAAGGACGTCAAGAAGAAGAAGAAAAACAAGAGGAGAATAACGAGAGAGGAGAGAAATAAGATCAAAGGGTTGCACTACGCGGAGTTGTTGTGTCGGTTGGCGCGGGTGCATTTGGTCAATCGAGCGCTCGAGAGCGACGCGTTGCGGTGTTTGGCGCTGAGCGCGGCGCCGAGAGGGTTAGTGGAAGGTATTTTAGAGAGGCCTGGGAAGAAAGAAGGGAAACCGGTGGTGATGGTGATGTTGCATTTCGCGGTGAAGTTTTTTCAGGACTCAGTGTTAAACAACACTGCGAGGGCTTCTTCGTCGCGTCGGCGTTCTATTTCTTCTTCTGCCGCAGATGAGGGAAGGTCGACGTTTATCATCGGCGCGAAAGAAGCGCGCGCGAATAAAGCTGGATTCGCGGGGGGCGTGGCGTGGAAGTTGAGCGAGATGTTGCGAAAGAATGATGAGAATGGTATCAGTGAAGCGAGAAACACGACGATTCATTCTTCTTTTTCGAACGTTTCGGAGATGAAAGCGGCGCTTTTGTGCGTGTTCTTGCGCGCTTTAGGTATTCGCGCGAGACTGTGCGCGAGCTTAAAACCGTTGGCGCACGACGCGAAAGGACCGGATTTAGATAGGAAAACAACATTGCGATCGTTAGATGGTAAAACAGCGAATATTTTCAAAGCGATGGTAAAAACCAGAGCGGCGATGAATGACGACGACGGTGCCGAGGACGAGATTACGCACTGGGTAGAAGCGCTCGTGCGGGAAGGCGGGAACGATGAGGCGAGTGAGGAGGAATCGACGCAGAAGAAGACCAAAAAGAAGAAGAAAACGACGACGACATCTTCATCTGCGCCGGCATCGAAGAAAAAAGAATCCGCAAAGTTCGTTCCAATCGCACTCTCTCCTACATCGAATAAATTCACCATCGGAGACGTCGACGATGTCGTGAAAACGTGGTCGACGTACCCGGGGTACGTCGTCGCTTTCGACGAATTCGACGAAAAGGAGAAGGCGGCGAGGAACGTTTTGTCCTTCACGGACGTGACGAGAAAGTATTCGCAAAAGCAGTTTGCCATAAAAGCTTTAAAGAAACGCATCAAAGGTGATCAGAGATGGAACGAGCTCAGCGCGGCGCACAGGATTGATCTCAGCGGCATTCACGACACCGATGAAGAAAATTCGGGTCAATTATACTTGAAAAAAGCGTTGATCGACGAGCGCGACGAAATGGTAAAGATGCAAAGATCGGAGCGACCACCAAAAACGCTCACGGAAATCAAAATGCATCCTTTGTGGTGCATAGAAGCGCATCTGAGGCAAAATGAGTGCATTTATCCGAAAACGGGCGTCGCTGGGTGCGTCGACGGGAAACTCGTGTATCCTCGCGAAAACGTCCAGACGCTCCGGACGGACAGGCGATGGCGATCCGAGAAAAGATTGATGGTGAAACACGTGGAGATTGATAGTCCAATCAAGAAATTGCTTTCGAATAAAGCGCGCGCGCACTTGAAACAGTACGGTGGCGATCCAGCGCAGTTCGCGGATATCTTTTTATACGGCGAATGGCAGTGCACGACCTACCATCCGCCTAAAGCGGACAAAGGCGTCGTGCCAACGAACGATCGCGGCAACGTCGATTTGACGAAGAATGGCGACGGATTACCCGACGGTTGCGCGTACATCGAGGACAAAAACGCGCTCGCCGCGGCTCGTAAACTCACAAATCCGCAAATTCACGCGGTTCCTGCTCTGATTGGCTTTGAGTACAAGCAAGGCGGGACGACGCTTCCCGTCTTTCTCGGATGCGTCGTCGTCTCGGAAAATGAGGAAAGAGTGAGGAAACAATTGCTCGAGGACGAGAAAGAACGAGTCAAGAAAGAAAAGTTGAAGAAACTAAAAGATGCGAGTTTGAAATGGCGAACGTTACTCGGCGCGATGTTTATGAAAGAAAGGTTGAGAAGAGAAGTGGACCTTCAAGAAAACGAGGACGCGTTTCAAACGACGTTGGCGACGAAAGTAGAAAAGTTATAAAAAAGTATTTAGAATATAAGAGAGATTTGTAGAAAAACGCACGCACATGCAAGGTACACATTGGTAATAGTAATGTTTTCATTTCATTTTACCCACGGTAACCAACGGTACGCCCAGCATATCAATCGGAGCGTGTTCGCCTACGCCCGCGCCGCCTCCGACTTTCACCAACCCGGTTCGCACGTTCTTCAACAGCGCTCTGTTCGCATCCTCCTCTCTCAACGCTTTCACTATGTGCATATCCGACACCATCGCGGTTACCATACCGTCATCACTATCGTCGTCATTACTACCACTACTAGCACTAATACTACTCATCAACGCTTTTTTCACGTTTCCAGCTCGATCAATCTTCACCGAATCATCCACGACTCCGTCGCACGTCCCCGGCACCATAATCCTCGCGCCCGCCATCATCGCCCCGAGCGCGCCAAACCCAAACCCCATCGCGTGTAACATCGGCACCCCAACCATAACCACGTCTCCCCTCCCCAATTCCATTGCTTTCGCCGCTTGTTCTCCGTACCCAAACAAAGTCTCCGCCCCGTCTCCTTTCTCGCTCGAGTTGAAGTAAAACAACGCCTCGCGTCCCGACGACGACGACAAAATCGAATCCTCTTTTTCATCTTCTTCTTGTCGTCCGTACGCGTGCATCAGCACGTCCCAATGCACCACTTTCTCCTTCAACCCAGCCTCGCCAACCGCGATCGGTTCGTGCGCGCCAATCATCCCCCCGGCGGCGCTGGCCAAATCCGCGTGCACCAAAGATCCGAAACTCTTCACCTCTAAAAACTCTCCTTTTGTCTTTGTACTTTCCACCTTCACGCCGGCGAGTAAAGCGCCCGTCAGAGCGATCAACAGTTCCGGAGAATCCCCCAAACGCACCGCGAGTGGTTTGTTTTCTCTGTTTGCGCTCACATTCGCGTACTCGAGATCGAGCAAAGCTCTCGCGAACGCGAAAGCGCTCTCGCAAAAGCGCTCGTGTGACATTCGATTTCCGTTTCCCGAGAAGAGAAACGTCGCGTCGGGTGCGTTGCTTTTGACGTTTTCCCGGAGAATGTGCGCGAGAACGGTGGCCGTCGGGTCTTTACTTTTCGTCGAGAACGAAGAATAATCGTGTTGGCGTCGAAAGGCTGCGGCGACGAGGCGTCTTCGAGCGATGGAGAAGGGTGACATTGTGATCGTATTTAAAGCGCGCCTTTTTTTTGTATCTTATGACGCTTTTTTTTATCCAATTTCGCTTTACAATTATGCGCGCTTTTCGGGCGACAAAATGACGACGACGCCGACGATAACGACGAGAAGACGCGTGCCGCGAGGCAAATGCGACGAGTTTTTCTTCGAGAAGAGGAAGATGAACGATGACGAGAAGACGATTAATGGATGTTGTTGTTGTTCGTGCTGTAACGATGACGACGAACACCATTCGGTCGTTTTGTTTTACAAATACGTCGCGCTTTCTCGCGACTGTTTACCATCGCTGAGAGACGCGCTCGAAAAGGAAATGATGAAATTAGAGGTGCGAGGGAAGATTCGAGTGTCCGTGGAAGGGATCAACGCGACGGCGAGCGGGAGAGAGTCAGCGGTGGAAGAGTTTGAGCGGAGGTTGAAGAAGAAGAGAGGCGACGGCGGCGAAGACGAGTTGTTGTTCGAGATGTTGGAGCTGAAGGACGTGGATTTTAAGACGGAACGAGTGAAGAGGTCGGAGGATGAAGAAGATGGACGCGGATGTAAACACATTTTTGAAGACGCGAGCGTGAGAATCGTGGACGAGGTGTGCCCGTTCGAACCGTCGTCGAAGAAGAATGATAAGAAAGGATCGATCGACGGCGTTGGATTAGAACGGCATCGACCGAATCGATTGACGCCGAGCGAGTGGCGAGAGGCTATTCGAACGAGCGACGACGACGACGTCGTCGTGTTAGACGTGCGAAATTCGTACGAGTCGAGAATGGGGCGGTTTGTGCCGGAAAAGACGGTGTGTTGTCCGATTCGGAGGTTTAATCAGTTTAAAGAGTGGGTGGAGGAGAAAGGCGGGAAGGAGTACATCGAGAATAAAAGAGTTTTTGCGTATTGCACGGGAGGTGTTCGCTGCGAGAAAGCTTCCGCGTATTTATTGAGCTTAAACGTGACGAAAGAAGTTTCTGTTTTGGAAGGCGGCATCGTGGCGTACGCGAGAGACGTCGGCGGCGACGGATTCGTCGGAAAGAATTACGTTTTCGACGCGAGAGGGTGCGTCGACGTAGGCGGCGACGACGACGAAAAGAACAACTACGCATTGACCACGTGCGACGGTTGCAACGCGCCGTGTTTACCACATCTGGCCAGATGCGCGAGTAAAGCGTGCCACGTCGTCCTAGCCGCGTGCAAAGAGTGCTCGAAAAGTTCGACGTCGAGCATATACTGTTGCGAGACGTGTAAAGCGAACAAAGACGGTGAGAAAAAATTAGCGTGCGAATGCGATAGCTATCGTTCCAGAGAGAGCAGATGTAAAGTTCCAGCCGCATTATAGAAGGAATAGATAGATATAGATGGATAGATGATACCAGTAGTATGATGTAATATATACAAAACCACGCTCGCGCGACGAAAATAAAACACTCACACGATGTATTTAAACTTTACAGTTCCAAACAAAAAGAAAAAGACGCATTCATTTATTAATATTTATCATCCGTCACTCGTAATCGTCTCTCGTAATCATCGTTCCGCATCCTTCGTCGGTTAAAATCTCCAATAACAACGAATGCGGGGCTCTTCCGTCAATAATATGACCACTCACGCACCCTCCTCTCAACGCGTTCATGCAATCCGTCACCTTTGGGATCATGCCTCCGGCGATAATCCCACTCGCGATCATCTCCTCAGCTTTCGTAAACGTCACCGTTCTTATCAGAGAGTCCACGTCGTCTTTATCCGTGCACACCCCGGCGACGTCCGTCATCAGCACCAACTTCTGCGCGTTTAAAGCCGCCGCGATTGCCCCAGCCGCGGTATCCGCGTTTACGTTCAACGCGTTCCCCATCGAATCTTGCGCTACGGTCGCAATCACCGGCACGAACCCGCCGCCGATCAAATTCGTCAACAATTTCGGATCCACCGACTCGATCTCCCCGACCCATCCCAAATCTTTATCCTTCACTCTTCCTCTCAACAAGTTCCCATCTTTACCGCAAATCCCAACCGCTCTTCCACCTCCATCGGATCTATCGATCGAATTATTATTAATCAGCGCGACGAGCTCCTTGTTCACTTTCCCAGTCAACACCATCTCCACCACCTCCATCGTCGCGTCGTCCGTCACGCGCAACCCGTTCTTAAAGTTCGGCTCGATCCCAACCGTCTCCAACATCTTGTTAATCTCCGGCCCGCCCCCGTGCACTAACACCATGTTTATCCCAACCGTTGCCAGTAAACATATGTCCCGAATCACCGCCGCTTTCAGTTCTTTCGATTGCATCGCCGCGCCGCCGTATTTCACCACCACCGTTTGCCCTTGAAACCGCTGCAAATACGGAAGGGCTTCGCTCAAAATGTTCACTCGGTTGCTGTTTTCTTCGCTTATGCGTTGGATTTTCGCGGTGCCTTTCTTCATCGGCTCTTTCGGAGGAGGAGAAGAAGACGCGGTCGTCGCGAAGGTTTTCAAAACTGTCGCTCTTTTCTCGCCGCCATCGCCGCCGCTAATGCGTCCATCTCCTCCTCGCGCGTAACGTTGTCGTCGTTCTCGTTCTCGTTGTCGTCGTCCAAAGCTAAAAAAGACGGAGGAAGAGGAAGCAGAAGAAGTCGTCGTTCCAGCTGCTCTCGCGTGTCTTCCTCTCATCGCAGAGACAGAGCCGACGACAGAACCAGAAGAAGACGTCGCCGCGTGTGTGGTGGTCGCGAAGACGGCGGCAGAAGCCCCGCGGTGCATGATTCTTGATGTTACAGTGTATCAAAAGAGAGAAAACGCGTGTTTTTTATGAGGTCATTTTTCCAATTTTTTTCCCCTATTTTTTCCCCAAACAGAAACACGCGCGAAGGACGACGACGACGACGACGATGAAACCGACAACGCGAGACGACGAGAGAAGAGCGGAGTGAAGAAGGAGAGAGATTAAGAACGCGCGTTTTCTAAAGACAGCTCTGGGTCTTTTTCCTCTTTGTTCACTCTCTCTCTCTCTCTCTTGTTATCATGGGTCGAAACAACAACAACGAGCTTTCTTCTGCGACGACGACGACGACGACTTCTTCTTCTTCTTCGCGCTTTGTCGCTGCGGGGCACGGAGAAGAAAGAGGGCAAACTTTGGAAGATTTCGCGAACGCTCTGTGCGATGGTGGGAAATCGAAGAGCAGCGGTGGTAAGAAGCAGAAAGGAGGAGGAGGAGACGACGCGCGAAACGCGTTCTTCATCGAGGTACGCGTGTAATTTTACGGTTGTTTTGTGGGTTCTTTCTTGCGGTTAACAACACAACATGTGACACTCTTTCCTTCTCTCTCCCTCTATATGTATATACATATATAACAGATACACCGATGGACGCAAGATTCGCGAATATATCTACTCAAGTTTCCATCGCCGCTCTCGCAAAAGATGGCGCTCGGGCGCGCGTCGGTGTTTTTGGAAGACGTCGATTTGCACGGACGCGTCGTGGAGCAGATTCCGTCCGGGCAGAGCGGCGGCGCGGCGAATTACAGCGGTCACAACATGCGCGTGAACAGTTGGTGCGCGTTTTTGAATAAGTGTGAGGAAGAGAAGAGAGCGTTGTTCGACGAGGAGAAGGCTTTGAGAGATCGGCTGATGGAGTTGAGGATCATGCGAACGAATAAACGAGGCGAGTACGAATCGGGTTTGGCAAAGGATAACGACCCGTGGCATCCGTCGGAGGAGCAGTCGGCGATTTTAGCCGTGTGTTCGAGTTCGGACAAGGAGGAAGTGAGAGACGCGTTGATACACGAGGCCATGCACGGAGTGTTTTACGTCTCGAGAGCGTTTCAGAAGTTTTGCTACTGGTTTTGGGAGGAATCGATGACGGAGGAGGAGAGGAAGACGTGGGTGGATTTTTTAGTCGGGTTGAGATACAACGCGGAGAACGACGTAGAGTTAGCGGTGAACGAGTTGCAAGCGTACATGGCGACGGAGAGGAAGCTATTCGAGGCTTCCGATGCTGCCAGATTGAAACAGCTGCAGTTGAAGTTTTCGCGCGCGATTACCGAAAAATCAACTTTGGAAGATGGAAATTTTGGATTGGAAGAGGCGCTGACGCCGTCCGTCGGATCGAGCACGAAACTCGTTTGGTTATAACTCAACGCGCCCGCATGTATTTATATATTAGTTTTTACGCGAAGAAAAGAAATAATAGTTTAATAGCATGATAAAAGTAGGCAGAGAAATGCTTGTCATCGCATAGACTTCGAGTACAATTTGTTTAACAGGGGCGGAACCTTTACAACGACTACATGTGAATACTTTCGCAAACAATACGAACGAATTTTTTACTACTACTACTACTACGCCGAAGATTCGCGTCTCGACGATGTCGCCGCAAACGGGCGCGGCAAATAAATTTCGATCAATTGGAAAGCCCAAATTTCCGTATCATCGAACACCCCGAATACTCATCGAACAGAGAGAGAGAGAGAGAGAGAGAGAGAGAAGAAAAATGCATCTCTTTTCTCCGTTCAATGCCGGGGGCATCGTTCGCGCGCGTTCGCCGCTCTTATATTTTTTTTCTCTTTTCAAAAGTCATTTTCCACCAAGAAAGAGGATAAGAAGAGCGAAGAAAACCAACCGTCGGGGAAGATCTCTCTCTCTCTCGTTCTCTCTCGTTCTCTCTTTCTCGCATAAATAAACGCATTTTATCTCACGCCAACACCCCTTTCGCTAACATCTCTATCGACTCTCCGTTCGCGCTTCTCTGCGGCGTCCTCGGCGTCGGCGTTAACCTCCCCGCCGGTGATTCTTCCTCCGACTCCTCGGGACGGACGTCTCGGTTCCAGTACCGATACAATTCTATTCGCAAATGCGCCGGCGGGAGGAAACCTCGCAACGACCACTTCGGGGAATTATCGAACCCACCGTTACTGCTGCCGTTGTTGTTTTTGCTGGTGATGACGTTAAACTCCGAGGCGAAGTATTCGTCCGGCGGTGGCGGCGACCCTCTCGGAAGCTCCATGTTATTGTTTTTCTCTCTCTTTGCGCTTCTGAGTCAGCAAAAGATAAAAAAAAGCGTCAGCAGCTTTTAAAAAAAAAAAAAAAAA
>Ga0255753_1000498_pt1 | contig 51354 bp, 34 predicted proteins | sample 041ome_10_FD_179953 | JGI IMG/M metagenome (GOLD analysis project Ga0255753, IMG submission 179953) | Coastal salt marsh microbial communities from the Groves Creek Marsh, Skidaway Island, Georgia - 041412US metaG (version 2) | ecosystem: Environmental > Aquatic > Marine > Intertidal zone > Salt... | reverse complement strand
AAGGCGGCTTTGGCCGGTTCCTTGGGGCCATCACGGGAACGCCTTACGAGCGCTTGCTCAAGCAGGTCGAGAAGATCTCTGAACAATTCGAGGACGACGAGGAGGAACTCGCCTCCCAACTCGACGCACTGGTCGACACTGTGGGTGATGCGTACGAGGAGGAGACCATCGACGAAGAAGAACACGATTTGGTTATCGAAGCCATTGAAGAGGCCGACCCCGAAGGGCGGGTCTTCGGCAAGGTGGGCACCGAGGAAGACGGTTTCTACGCTGGCGACCTTCCCGATGCACCGGAATTGAACCTTGGAAAACGAGCCAATTTGGACGACTTGATGCGGGCCAAAGGCGATGAATTCACCGGCAGTTTTGGCCGGGATGAGTTTGACGAGTTCAGGGAGCGCATGACCGAGGAATTCTACGAAGAATCCGATAACGCCATCCGACAGGGCGATCACCAAGCTGAAATTCGCACCTCAAACCGCGTTTTCGGTGGCGCCGAGACCGATGTGGACGACGCCAAGCGCCGAATCGCCGAAGAGAGCGGTATCGCTGACCCGAATGCGGCCGTTGAGGAAGAAGTCGAAGAGGAAGACTACGACGACGACAGTTACTCCATCGACGAGAACGGCGTCGAATGGTTCGAAGACGAAGACGGCTACTGGTGGTACCGAGAAGAAGGTCAAACCGAGTGGCAGCCCTACGACGAGGACTGAGCGTCCTTCCGGGGGGCCTCCTCCTCAACCGAGGTCCAACAGGGCAAGCGGTGCACCTCGAACTTCACCACGGCAAGGTTGGCTCCAAGCGTGCACATGGCCTCGTTTTTTGACGGGTCGCTGGAGATGGCTGCGATGGTCGTTGGCCTCCTCACGGAAGAAGCCAAGAGCGCTTTGAGCACTTCGCGTCCGGTGACTGGCGGCATGTAATGGTCGAGCAGCAGCACGTCGGGTGCGAAGGCCTCGATGTGCTGGAGAGCATCGCTTGAATTCCATCGCTGCTCGATGACCCACCCTTCGGTGTTCACGCCGCCAGCAACGAGCATGGCTTCGATGTCGTAGTGATCCTCGAACGCCAAGACACGCATGCTGCGGCCTCACGAAGGAATCGGTTGTTGCTCCCACCATGGTGGGGCGAGGAACCATCGCTCATCGTCGGCGGGTCGGTCGATCAGCGGCAAACTGAGGGTGGATTCAGCATCGAAATTCACGTTGAGGCCCACGGCTGCACAGGGGCTCGGCAAGTAATCCTCTCCCGATTCGGTCAGCACGACCTCGATGACCGCCCCTGCCTGGAGGTCGACGTCCATCGGGTTGAACTCCATCAGCATCGTGTAGGAGGAGAAGGGGAGGGCCGTTTGCGCTTCGTAACCGCCGTCTCGGTAGCGGACGTCCATCGTTGCGTGGCCGACTCGCAAACCGTCAGCGTACATCGTTGCGAAGATTTGCCCACCTTGACAGGCCAGGGTGTTGACCGACAAATGCAAGGTCGGCAATCCGGAGATGTGGGCGGGTTGCTCGAGGGCTGGGAGCGTGAACGTTCGCTGATTGTTGGCGTTCACCGTGCCACCAGCACCCTCGGTGCTGTCCAGCGGAACGGGCCACCAGGTCATGTCTTCGGGCGGCCACGTCTCCTCGACGTGCCATTTTCCATCGTGGGTTTGGATCTGCACCATCGGTTCGGGCTCTTCGCCGATGTCCTTCAGGTAGTAGTTGAACCAGCCGTAGAGTTCCACCGCCCAATCCATGCGGCTCATGTTGGGGTAGGCTTCAGCGCCGTACCCGCTCGTCATCTCGCTGTGACGGTCCGGCTGGTCGGGGTAATTGTGCGCCCACTGGCCGGCGATGGCGCGAGCGTTGATGCCCGCATCCCGCATCAGCTGGTACGTGGGGAAGGCGTGGTAGGGGTCAACGTTCCAATCTTGAAGGCCCCAAACGAGGTAGACGCTTCCTTGGTAATTGGCGAGCACGTCGGGCAGGTGGCGGCGCTCGTCCCAGTAGTCGTTCCATTCCGCTCCCCCGACCTCAGCACCCGCCCAGGTCGTGAGGGGGTTGAGCGGTCCGATGATATCGTCGCTGCACATGCGCATGTCATCGGTGCCCGGATCGAAGGTGGAGCCTTCGTACAGCGCATCGTACACCATGGCGCGGCTTTCGGACGACCCGTTTCGATAGAACATCTCCTGCACCCCGATGGACCCCGATATCGGTACGATGGTCTTCAGGTAAGGCGACGGTTGTTGGGCGGCTTCCCAATTGGTCGTACCGGCGTAGGATTTGCCCATGAGGCCGACGTTGCCGTTGGACCAGTCTTGCTCGCCCAACCAGTCGACAACGGCTTGGATACCGGTTTGCTCGCCCAAGCCCTTCACGTCTTGACAGTGGGTTGATTCTCCGGTGCCGAAGGTGGACGCTTGGGCCAGGGCGTAGCCGTGCGGTACGAAGGTGTCGTAGACCCACTTGCCCACGCCGCCGTCGGGAACGGTGTTGGGGGCGGAATCGGCTCCGGCGATCCCCTCACCCCCAAAGTCGTAGTAGGGGTGGATGGTCATGATGACAGGGACCTTCGTGCCCTCGGGAACATCGGGCAGCCAAAGAGCGACGTGCATCAGGGCCGGTCCGGGGAAGCCCGCATCCTGCTCGCTGGGCGGGAGGTCAACCTCGACGAAATGCTCCTCATAGGGCAGGACTTCGTAGGTGCCGTTCTCGGGAAGTTGAGCTCGCATCGTGTCCATGGGCAGGTCCATGGTGTGACGTAATTGCAGCGGCGTGTTCCACCAATCGCCGGCGAACGCGGCCTTTTCGTCGCTGGCGTTCGTGGCTGATGGCCCCACGGTCATGGCCAGCAACAGGAACACGATGGCGACGGCGACGGTGGCTCCAGCGGAGAAATTCAATTGTCGCTGGGCATGGCCTTCGGAGGTCGTGAGTTCACCCTCGGAAGGGGACGCTGCCTCGGCCATGAATTCAAGCATCCTTCTCTCCGTCATGAGGCTGACGCTTCATTGGGTTGCTTTTCGAGCCTGGATGAAGGAACGAACGCAGAGTGCGGTGTAGGCGGAACCCGTCAGGAAGAGCATCAGCATGGAACCGCTCGCATAGTCAAGACCATCGCCCATGACCATGAAGAAACGCGTGCCACCGAGGGCACAAAGCAGACCGAAGGTCACGGCGATGTGCATCCACAACTTCCGTTTCTCAGGCTTTGACTTCGCCATCCATCCCGAGATTGCGAGCGGCGCACCGAGGAAACTTGGGAAGTACGAGGTCACGGATTCCGAGGAGGAGGCGAGCGAGACAACGATTCCCCACACCACGAGGAAGAGTCCGTAGCCAAGCGTCAGGTCGGGCAAGAAGGTCGATTCTTCGTCCATGGAGACCGCTTTTCATTCTCCCTTTTGGTGTTGATGTTTCGCTGCCCTTCTCGCCGTTGATTTCATGGGGGTGTGGTGGCTGCCCAAGCCATGGCTCGCAACCATCGAAGGGCGCTGCTCTTGGTGTCGGTCTTGCTTCTTCCACTCGTTGCCGCTGTTTCGGTCACGGCCGAAGACGAACCGTCGGGTTGGCGCTCGGTAGGCCTTGACCCCGAAGCCTGGACGGACCGTCCCGAGGCTGAGGATTCGCCGATGATGGCGTCCTACACCGGCAACGCCGTGATCGAGATGAACGTCTCCTACGTTGAGGCGCACCTTTCCGCTCGGACTGAAGGCACGGTCATCATCGAATTGTTCGAGCAGTGGGCGCCCATCACGACGACGAACATGATCCAACACGTCGAATCGGGGTTGTACGACGGCATTTTCTTCCATCGTGTCATCGATGACTTCGTCACCCAATCCGGTGATCCCACCTGTCGAGAAATCGGTGTTTACCCCGCAACCAGCCCGCAGTGCGGCAGCGGCGGGACCGGTGAAACCATCCCTTTGGAGCATGACGAAAACCTCTCCCATGTGGACGGCGCTATCGGCATGGCTCGCAGCGCCGACCCCGATTCAGCCGATTCGCAATGGTACATCGCCGAGACCGAAGCGCACGGGCTTGATCCCGAGAATCGCGACGATGAGGGCTATGCCACGTTCGGTATCGTCCGCGACGGGATGACTCACATTCGAGCCATTGCGCTGACCCCAACCACCGACGATTTGACCGGGCTTGAGGAAATTCAGAACCCCGCATCTTCCGCAGGCCGCCCCGTCTATCAGGCCCAGATTCTGTCGATGCGCATGATCGGGGTGGCGGACCCTGACGGCAGCATTCGCAACCCCGTGGTCGATACACAAAGCGAATCCACCTTCCTTCAAGACATGGTGGTCGTCGTGGGGTTGCCGTTGTTGATCGTGCTGGCCGGGGGCGGGGTTGTGTACGTGCTCTACACGGCTCGAGATGAGGGTGACCAGCCGGACCCAACGGACGGCAGCGCCGGGGTGGTTGAAGCGGAATTGGTGATGGACGCTGAAATGGTCGAGGACATCAAGGCGCCAACGGACGAACCCTGACGTCCAACACGACATGGCGCACCCGTGGAGCGAACCATTTGACCTTCTCAAGGTGCTCAGCGCTCACGGCGGCGTGACGGCCTTGGCTTTTGGCAAGTTGCTGAAATCGCTCTACGGTGCGTGCTTTCCATGCATCGATGTGCTCTTCCTCCACGTTCATGTGGACGTGAAGGACCCCGCCCGTTGGTTTCAGGGCCGCCATGCAGGCCGCCCATGCAGGCTCAGAGGACGGCAGCAGGCCAAGGTGGCAGCGGTCAGCCATCCCTTGCAGGGCCGGTAGCGTCAGCGCGTTGTCCCCTTCGTGCACCGTGAGGCGGTCGGCCACACCGTTGAGTTGAGCAGCTTCTTTCAAGCCTGCAACGGAATCGGGATTGATTTCGCAAGCATGAACGAGGGCTGCGCCGCTGTGAACGAGCATGGGCAGCGTGTAGTAGCCCACGCCTGCATACGCATCAATCACGGTCTCTCCCTGCATGTTGAGGGTCCCGATGCGCCGTCGTTCGGTCACGTTGCCCGAAGAGAACATCACCTTGGATGCATCAAAAGCATAGGTGATGCCGTGGTCGAGAAAGCGAACTTCGGGCGATCCAACAAGCATCTCCACCTGCGATGAACGAAACGTATCGTCTGCAATTGGATGCTGGATGCCCAGAGCGGTGACCTGGAGGGCCGAGGCCATCGCCGTCCAAAGCGCTCGGATGTTTGGATGGCTTCGCACTTCAGTCCACGCAGCGTTGCTGGAAAGGTGAGCGGGGAGCAAGGCCAATTCCCCAAGGCGTTCCCATTTTTTCGGAATGACATCGGCGAGGTAATGTGGCGCTAAACCGTATGCTGAAAGCCAGTCATTCACCGCTTTCTGGAGTTTCCCATGGGGGTCGACGGGGTCACGTACTGCGGCGGCTTGGACGAGCAACCGAACCGGTACGCCAAGCAGGTGGATCAGACGGTCCTCATCGGCCGCGTCGGTCAACGGGAAGGCGACCTCGTCGTCCTCGAAGGTGAGGGGTTCAATGCGAGGGTCCAACCAGGCTTCCTTCTTGAGCGAACGATGAACACGACCCCCGTCTGTCCGACGGACAACGGCGTACCTCACCGTATCCGGAGGGGTCTCCATGGGGAGGGGACGAGGGGAACTCCTTTCAAGTTCCCGACCCCAGCACAACACAATGACGAATCCGCCCCGGGCCTCCACCCTCGCACGTCGTATGTCGTTGACCCTCGTTGCGATCTTCACCCTTCAGTTGCTGGCGCCCATCGTTAGCGCCACGGGGATGCAGGCCTGCAGCAACACCGGTGGCACCTGCGACACCTACGACCACGCCGATGACATGACACCCGAACGCCAAGATTGGGTGGAAGGCAATTACGTGTTTGACTTCGTCTCGACCTCGAGCATCGATTTGCAACTCACGTGGGCCGTTCGTGAGTTTGATCGGGATTCGCTCGGCCTCGGATCAGGCACCATCGTCGGGGATGCACTCGAACAGACCGACGGACTCGACGCCAACGACGGTGCCCCTGCGGACTTGATCCGTCATTCGTTCAACCAGGAAACCGCTGGCCCTGGTTCGCCAACGGTTGGGCAGAAACTGAAATCCGAAGTGAACGATGCTATTGAGTCTGCACTCGAATCCGGATTCGGCACCGTCACGAGCCTCTCCACCGATTACACGAACACCTTCGTGGTCGGTGACGAAGCACCGGTGGACTGCTCAACCGATGACACGACCGATGCCTTGGCTGAAGGAGCGAGCGTCGACAACGTGTTTGAGCCGCCGTTGTGCTTCACGGCCACGGCTTCCGTGCAGTTGGCTGCGAGCAATTTCAACCTCGTTGCCGGCGGTGATTTGGATCTCGAGCGCACGTATCGGGGCCTGTTGACGATGGGAGCAGAAATCAACACTTCCTTTGAGTTGACCGCCCAACCCGGCCACAAAGCCAGTTTCACCATCAACCCGTCCACGTATTCCACGGTCCTCGCCGTCGATGCAAGCGGGAGCCTCTCGGCTCAGCCCGGCGTGCCCGGTTCCATGTCAGCCTCATGGTCCATGGACCATCTCAACGCCGCGGAGTCCGCCACCGACCTACAGCAAACGGTTGACCTCCGAATGGGCCATCGTAACACATCCGCAACCCCCACGGTGTGGATTGAGGACGGTACGAAGGCGCTTGACGTGCACCTTGTTTTGGATTTGAGCGATGAATACGCAGCCACCGTGAGCTTCGCAGCAGGTTTGCACTACCTCGATGCTGAAACCTTGAATGAGTGGGGCATCAACATGTTTGACGTCGCTTCAATGGCGACGATTCCGGTCATCACTTCTGACGGGATTCGGTTGGCCTACCACAACGGCATCGTTGATCTGACGCAATTCACCGACCAGTTCCCCGTTGGTGACATCGTTTCGGGATTGGGCGACACGGTGGCGGGCGTGGGTGATATCACGATGAGCGACCTCGAATGGGTTGGCTCCACCAGCGGCACAGGCATTTTCCAGACGGCAGGCGGCCTGAATTACACGCACAGCACGGGCTGCACTGAGCCGGTCGGCGCAGGGCAGGTCTTGTACTACTGCCTTGAAGGGAGCGACGCCATGGGTGCGACCTACCCCATCTACTTGCAGACCTCCAGCGAACCGTTTTCGATGAACCTCATCGATATTCTCCAAGCCTACAACACCAATGCGATGATCGATGATTTCCTCGATGGCGTGCAGAGCAGCGATTTAGAACGCTTGATGAACTCCGGTATTTCTTTGGAAACCGTCCTGGATTCCAGTTACCTCGACACCATTATCCCCGACAACCTTCCACCCTCTGAACTCACCGTTGAAATCATCTTGCCCAACTGGGTCACAACGATTGACGGAACTTCGAAAATCGTCCTCGAAAAAACGGTTGAGGGGACCCAAGCCACCGATATTTCCTTCACTGGAAACGACCCCTACAACTGGGAACACGAAATCTTGGACGAGGAAGGCAACGTCATTTGCTTTGCGAACCAAAGTTCCTGCGTACGCTCCGAGGTTGACTTCGACCTCTCGGCCATCAACTTCAACGAATGGAGCGCTTCGGTCTCGTTCACCCTCGCTTTGGACGCTGAATTCAGCGTCTATCGCATCGGCATACCCACCGAACAACTCCCCGACCAAGGCGACACCAAAGTCTCGATGGAAGCGATTCCTTCCGATTTGATTCGCTTGATCATCGACCTCTCCAGCCGTATGGAAGAACCGCTGACCTCCGGTGAAATCGAACTTTGTGACCCCACAGAGTTCGACATGCAGATTTGCGACGAACCGGTCGAACTTACGGCAACCCGCCAGGGCTTGAAGGACTTCACCGAACTCATCGGCACCTCCCTCACCGACCTTCTGCACCAGGCCGGTACGCTGGCAGAAGAAGACGGTTCAGTCACGGACATGGACCTCTCTGCCTTTGAAATCCGGACGTCTATTTCCGGTATAGATGCCCCCGATGCGACGGTGAGCGACGATGAGCCCATCACCCTCTCGGTGTCCATCCCCGAGGTCACGTTCACCATCGGGACGGGACTTGGATGGTTTGAATTGGCCGAAACCGAACCGAACGACATCAGGCTAAGCGTCATCACGAGCACCATCCAATCCGTGTTCAATCGGCCTCTGAAAATGGCAACAGACACCTTCACGACCGGCTTGCAATCCTCCATTGTGAGCGGGAGCGGCGTGATGTACCCGCCTCAAGAACAAGAGACGATTCGCGTCGAAACCGGGACCGTCAACACGACGATTCTCGAAGACAACGGCTTGGCGTATACCGGTCCCGTCTCGTTCACCCTTCCACGCGGCATACAAATCGTGGACGCCACCTCCTCCTCGGGCAACCTCATTTTGAGCGAGGAGGGTGGTCGCCAAGTCATCACCTACGTGGTGCCGCCCGGTGAGTTTTCTGACGAGATCTCCTACCGCATTGAAGTGGGTTGGATTTACTTCTTGATTCAGTTCTGGGTCTACCCAACCATCGTTCTCATTCTCTTGGTGCTCTTCATTCGTCGCCGCCGCCGCAAGAAGAAGAAAAAGAAGGCTGCCTTGGCGAACCGAGAATCCAGCATCAACAAGGCGCAGCTTGGTGACAGCGAGTTTGCCGACTTGGCCGGTTTCTCAAGCCCCGCCTTGCGTCACGGCGAGAGCATTGAGGACATGGCGTTCATCGATGAACTCTCGCGTTAGTGGAGCGCTGCATGGATGCGGCTGGCGAGGGCCGGCCCAATACCAGGAACCGTGGTGAGTTCGCTTTCCGATGCGTGCTCGATGCCTTTTCGCCCTCCGAAGTGGCGAAGCAGCGTTTGCAATTTCTTCGCACCCAAACCATCCACCTCTTCCAAGGGGTCAGCCAGACGTGAGCGGCTGCGGCGACGGCGGTGGAAGCTGTTGACGAAACGGTGGGCTTCGTCGCGAGCGTGCACCAGCACCCGTCCGGTGCGGTCGAGCACGAGAGGCTCCATCTTGGTTCGAAAAATCGTCTCTTCTCGCTTGGCGAGGGCAGCCAACGGAAATCGGTCTTGCCAGCCGTGCTCCTCGAGTGCTTGCCGAATGGTGGCCAGGTGGGTCTCGCCACCGTCGATGAGCAGCAAATCCGGCCATTCATCCTGCCGCTTCGCCCATCGCACGACGACCTCTTTCATCATGCGGAGGTCGTCCATGGCCTCGCCTTTGACGACGTATTTCCTGTATTCGTCCTTTGCAGGCCGTCCGTTGCGCATCACCACGCTGGCGCCCACCCGTTCATCACCCAACAATTGGGCCATGTCAAAGCAGACGATGTGGTCCAGTGAGGCCATGCCCAGAGCCTTGGCGCCGTCGTCGGCCGCTCGTTGTTCAAGCGAACCGCTCGATTTGTTGACCATGCGCTGAAGTTGTATGGAGGCGTTTTGGCGAGCCAGCGTTGCGAGGTTCTCAAGGTCTCCACGCTGCGGCGTTCGCACCTCGACCGCCGACCCCCTCCGCTCGTCAAGCCAGGATTGCAGGCCATCAAACAGTGGTACGGGAGAGAGCAGCAAGCGAGGCGGCGTACGGTGAGCGTAGTGTTCGGCGATGAACATTGAGACGGTTTCGCCGATGTCCCCACGGTGAATCGCTGGCCACGCTTCTTGGCCCTGCACCATCCCGTCATCGGCGTGCAAAACCACCAGAGCGGCGAGGTCTCCCTCGGCCTCAAAGCCGATGGCGTCGCAATCTCGGTACACCTTGCTCGACACGACGTGTTGGCTTGTCGTGGCACGAACGGCGCGAATCATGTCGCGATGCTGAGCAGCCGTTTCGAAGGCCTCAGCCTCCGAGGCCGCCTCCATGCTCGCCACCAGTTCCTCAAGCAGCGGGGCGGCGTCGCCGTTGAGCACGCGTCGCACCGCCTTCACCCGGTCGTCGTAGCCGTCGCCGTTGATGCAGGGGCCTGCACACAAACCGATGTGCATCGAAAGGCACCCTTGGGGGAGCAGTTCCTTGCAGTCCCGAATGCCGAATTGCCGGCGGAGCAATTGCATGACCTGCTTGGCGGCGCCGGCGTTTGGAAACGGCCCCCATTGCTCGCTCGATTTTGGAGGGTGACGGGTGTACATGATACGCGGGTAATCCTCGTTGGTCATCGCCAAATACGGAAAGGACTTGCCGTCCTTCAACATCGAGTTGAACCGTGGCATGTGTTCGCGAATCAGTTGGCGTTCCAAGACCAAAGCGGCTTGGGGCGTTTGCGTAACGATGCATTCGATGTCATCGGCCCGCTCCACCAATTCAGGAATCATCACGCGGTCGGGATTGGCGGCGAAATAGGAGCGTATCCGCTCATTCAGCCGGGTGGCTTTTCCAACGTACAACACCCTTCCTTGTGCCGTTTTGAACAGGTAGACCCCCGGTTCGCTCGGCAAATCGGCCGAAGCGAGGTCAACGGGCATGCAGAGCCGACGAAGGCCGTCGGTCAAAAGGGCAACCCACGTGCAAACGAGGAAGCAGGCGTGGGGATGATTGATGAAGGAGGCACCCGACCTTCTCCACGGGTCCTCATGCTCAGCCGTTCGCAGGAAAAGTTGCTGAGGTATCTTGGGACCTTTCCAATCGGCCTTGAGGAGGCGTGGGACGTCCCTCGAGACCTTTCGCTTCCCGGCTTGGCCGATGCGATGGGCGTGGTGCGGTCAGGGTTGAACCAACCGCTCAATGCCCTCCTCGAGATGGCGTTCATTTCGGTTCGTGTCGCCCATGTCATCGGCGGTGGCAGTCGACGTCGTCAGGTCTACCATGTCTCCAAGGCGGGTCGAGCTTGGCTTGAAGCGAACCCTGAACTCACCAAGGCCGAGGATGGCCTCCCATCGGATTCCTTGGCTGAGACCCCTTTCTTGGTGGGGCGATCCACCACCCTCAAGGAACTTCATGACCGGCTTGAAAAGGAACGAAAACTGGTTGTTGGCGGCTTATCCGGTGTTGGCAAGACGGCTTTGTTGGATGCATACGCCGAGGGCCTTCTCGCCGCCAAGCGGGGGGTTCGGCGAGCGAAGGTCGACGAATTTACGGATGCCCGGACCCTCTTTGGTTCGTGGTACGAGGGCGAAGGTCCCGCACCAAGCGTAACGGCCTCAATGGCGGAGCGCATGGCCGAAGAGGACGCCAGCACCGTGTTCATCGTCGACGACATGGACCGGTTGGCTCCCCGTCATCAGGAAGGGGTGTTGGAACTTCTTCAATCGCTGCTCGAAGCCGGATGCACCGCTTTGCTCGCTGGACGTCTCCCTTTGTTTGAGGGGTTGACTTGGCCGGTGCTTCGTCTCGGGACGCTGGATCCGAACATCGCCTCCGATTTGCTTGGGGAACATTTGGAGGCTTCACAACGGCTCCGTATTGCCCGCGCTCTTGGAGGTCACCCGATGGCCTTGCAGCTGTACCGAGAAGGAGACCCGCTTCCCGAAGCCGGCGCTGACGTGCAAGCCTTTGTTGAACAAACGATGTTGAATGCGCTTGCTGAGAAGGAACGCTTCAGCCTCGACCTGATGGTGCTTTATCCAAGGCCGCTTTCACCAGAAGACGCCCCTGGTGGCGATGAGACGGATGCTCTGGATGACCGAGCGCTCCTGAGATGGTCTGGAGATTCCGGGAGGGTTGAGGTTCAACACCTTGTCCGAAACGTTCGCAGAGCGATGTTGGACGATGCCGATCTCCATCGTCTCCACGCCCTTTCGCTCGCCCACTGGGAAGAGCGCTTGGATCGCCCACAGGGCGCTCTTCTCCGCCTCTACCACGCCATGGCCTTGGAAAAGGATGAACTCGATGCGTGGATCGAGGGTGATTTCGACCGCCTTGTCGCCGCCGATGCCGCCGCTCTTGCCGTGCTGTTTGACCGGGCAACCCAACAGCACCCACAAAACGAGCGGCTGCATTACTGGGCGGGGCGCGTTGCGGTCCAGCGAAACGAGGTTGAACGGGCCCGTACCCACCTCGAAGCGGTTCGAGACGAGGCCCTTTACGATGATTTGGCCCATGCGATGGCTTTGCTTGAGGGCAACGAGACGGCTGTCCAACGTTTGCTGGAACGGCAACTTGAGCGCGCGGCCTCGGTTGAGCGAACCCGTTTGGTGCTCCGCACCGCCGTCCAACGACTCGACGACCGCTTGTTCGACGAACCCTCAAGCATTGATGTTCAATCAATTCGCGCCTTGCTGAATGACGTTGAACTTCCCGATGCAGGCCCGATTCGTGCGACCGTGACCGTGAGCATGAGCATGATTCGTCACGCACTTGCCCTCCACGATGGCGATGCGGAAAGGGCCTCGGCGCTTGCCGAGCAGTTGGCCGGTCTGAGTCAGGAAGGCGACCCCCTCGTCCAGCAGATGAACCTTAGGACAAAACTGCATCAACGAACATCTTCAGGCGAAGGTGTTGCGATGTTGCGCAACGAAACCATGACGGTGATGGAGATGCAACCATCTCCCTTGCATGCAGCGGCGGTTGGGTTGACGTTCGGGGAATATCTTGCCGCGGACGCCTTGGATGAAGCCGCAACTTTCCTTGCGAACCTACCATCACCGGACCGCCTTGAAGGTGCAGGCGCTCCCTCCATGCGGTATGCGGCACGATGGTGGTACCTCGCAGGGCGCACCGGCTATCGGCCTGCAGCCATGGCGTTGCGAGAAGCTGCTCGTTGCTTTCGACAAGCCGGCTGTTTGCGTGCAGCAAAAGCCGCAACCCTTCGCCTTCATCGTGTGCTCTGATCAAAGTTCGGCGCCGATGAGCGTCTTGGTTTCTTGGATGCCCGGAAGTTGTCGAATCTCTTCAACGATGCAGCGGGTCAATTCGTATTCTTCGTCGGCTTGAACCCGAGCGATGAGGTCATATTGGCCAAAGAGCATCCAGTGATTGGTCACGAGGTCAATGTTCTCAAGCGCAGATCGAACGGATCCCTCTTGGCCGGGTTTGGTGGTCATCAAAACAAATCCTATCGCCATTTTCATCCCTCCACCGCAATCAGCGTTTGCGTCTCTTTGACACCTTCGATTTGCCGAAACGTTCCCATCAACAACCCTGAGAGCTCCTTTGAGTTTGGGGAACTGATTCGGACCAGAAGGTCAAATTCGCCGTAAAGGGCGTGAACTTCAGCAACCCCTTCATGGCTGGAGAGGGCGAGATACACCTCGCGTTCATGCGTTGGCTCTGTCTTGAACAACACGAAGGCTTCGGGCATCAACCTCACCATATGAAATCGGGATTTAGGGCTTCCTGCCTTCATGGAAGGCCGTCCCACGGGAGGGAACCTTTGAAGAGGGATTGCAACAGGTGCCTTTTGATGGAGCGAACGGCATCATCATGTTGGCTCGTTTTCCTCGCACTGGCCTTGTTGATTGGCCCGGTGGGTTTGCCGGTGGTCTCGCCAGAAGCCACGCCCTCCACCCTGGATTCATCAAGCGAGGTCGTCAGTGCCGCTGGCCGGGCGCAGACCACGTGGTCGGGGACCCAATCCCTCTCCGGAACATACACCATCGGCGTGGCCGACGAGGTCATCGTTCAACCGTGCACGGTCATCCAGTTGCCCGCAGGCGAACGGATTATCGTCGACGGGCGCCTTACCGTGCTGGGAACCTCGGCGTGTCCTGTGATCTTGCAGGCAAGCGGCCTGAACGACCATGAGGGGGTTCAGTTCAACAGCACCTCGTTGGGCCGCGGTTCGTTGATTCAAAATTTAACGATTGAAGACGCCATTTACGGCATCACGATTTATGGCTCAAATCCTGTCATTGAAAATTTGACCGTCGTCAACCCCGACCGCGTGGCGATTGATTTGTTCAGTTCCGCCTCGCCACGAATCACCGACCTCTTCGTTGACCAAGCGGGTCGAAACGTCCCCTTCCAGGGCGATTGGCGGTACGGCCTGGGCCTTTCGGTCGGCGCAGGCTCCACCCCCGTCGTGAAGCGGGCTGTTTTCTCTGACGTGCTGACTCGAGCGGTGAACATATGGGGCGGGTCAGGCGGCCTCCTTGACGGCATCACCGTTGACAATTGCAGCGGCTCCTCATGGGTCACCGCTGCGGGCATTTGGGTTGAAGACAGCCAACCTTTGCTCACCAACCTCAGCATCGACCGTTCCGATACCGGGATGGTGATTCGCCACATTGACGACGGCGGCTACACCCACGGCGTGGTTCGCAACGCCGTGATCAGCAATTCGATGTATCGTGGCGTGTATGTGGACAAGAACAACCACACCAATTACACGAATTACGAAACGGCAGATTTCACGAATTTAACGGTCCTCGGCACGGGAGGTCAGGATGCAAAAACCCCGAACATCGGCTATGCAGCTATTGAAGTCAACGCAACCGGTGCATGGTTCGAGGACACGTTGGTTGAGGACTCAACCACCGTCGGCGTTCGATTGTACTTCGTTGACAGTTCGACGACCTTCCGAAATTTAACGGTCCGCGATTCGGGCGATCCAGGGCAAGGTCCTCACGAAGCGGGGGTGGCTGTACGCTCTTCCTTTTTCGCGCCGAGGTTCGAAGGGCTTGAAGTGAGCGGGTCGGTCGGCCCCGGAGTCTACTCGTCTTCGGGTGGAGCCATGCAAGGATTTGACTGGAACCTCCACAACAACACCGACCACGGCTTGTATGTCAACAGCGCCACCGTCCATGTGAACGGGATGGAACTGACCGATAACGGACAGTCGGGAGCTCAGGTTTGGGACGCTCGTAACGTGGTGTTCGAGAACCTCACCGCACGAGACAACGGTGGAGATGCCGTCTCAAATCCGCTTGAGCGAAACCAAGCCGGTCTGTATTATGAAGACGCCAACGACATCGAATCGGCTTCGGGGGACGTACGTTGCACCAATTGCTCGGTCTCGGGGTCCACCGGAGCCGGTCTCCTCGCCGTCAATTCCGTGGACCTCTGGCTTGAGGGTCTCACGTTGTTTGACAACAACCCTGGTCTGCCCGCCTTACACGTCGACAACAGCGACCAACTGCCTGCCGGGTCCTCGGGGAGCGTCTCGATTTCCAACGCCGTCGTGTCTGCTGAGAGCCCTGCATTGCCCGCCGTCCGTCTTGACCGCGTGGCAGCCAACATCGACGGCTTTTCCATGCCTGGAAACCACTCCGGCCTCGAGTGGGACGGCAGCAACAACGGCAATTTCCCTTCCTCGTTGTCCAACGCCACCTTGGCCGGAACAGCCTGTGCAACGTTCACCAACCATCCTGGCTTGAGCGGGAGCGACAACCTCCTTTCCTCCGGTTGCACCGGTTCCGTGAACTTGCAAAACAGCGCAGTGAACTGGTCAAGTCTGACCGACCAAGACGGCTCCACGGCGCAGCCTCACATCGTGCAATTGGATGCGACTTCTTCGCTCCATCTCCATCGTCCGATCAACGTCAGCCTCTCCTCGGCCGTGCTAACAAGCGGAGCGGTCATCGACGTCGCATGGGACCTCAAGGTCTGGGTGGTGAACAATTACTCAAACGGCGTACCAAACGCAAACGTGAACGTCACGTTTTCGGATTTCGAACCCTCGGTTCAGCTCGGAACAAACGACTTGGGCTATGTGAACCTCCCCAATTTCATCGGTCAACGCTGGACCTCCTCGGGAGCCAGCGGGTTCAACAGCGTCACGGTTTCTTGCGGGTACGACAGCACGGCCAACAGCACTTCAGCGACGCTTGACCAAGACCTCATCGTCCCTTGTTTGCTTCCGCTCTCGAACCAAGCCCCGTTCCTCCGCTGGACTTCGCCGGAGGACGGCTCGGTCTTCTCATCTCAGGGTGAGGTGGAGTTCAATGCCACCGATTCTTGGGATTTGGACAACGACGTGTTGACCTTTTCATGGACGAGCACCTTGGACGGTAACCTCGTAGCGAACTGTACGGGGAGTTGGAGCTTCCCCGACGGCCCCAACAACGGTGCTGCCTTCGTCGCCAACGGCAACGACGCCTACGGATGCACGTTGAACGACGGTGTGCATGTCATCACTCTCGAGATTTGCGACACGGTCAACCATTGTGTTTCGCAAAGCCGGACCATCGAACTGGTGAACCTCGCTCCCGTCTTGACCGTCAGTTTCGAACCTGCTCTCAACCCGTGGAGCGAACTCGTCATACCCCAAACCGGGACCGTGATCGTGAACACCACGGGCACCTTTGACCCCGAGGGCGATGACTTTGCTTGCCTCATTTCTTTCAGTGCCGACCAGGGTGTTGGCTGGGGCAACCAATGGGAATGCCCTGAAGAGCTCACGTACACCTTTGACTACACCACAGAGGACCCCCCAGCCTCCGCTACGTTGACGGTCATCGCTTTTGATGCCGTGGGCAACAACGCCAGTTTTTCGGTGCCCGTGACACTCTTCAACGAGATTCCAGACCCCGTCTTTACCGTAGCTCGCGACAGCAACTTCAGCGAGGCCATGGTGCTGCTCAACGGCACTGGGGTCGTTGATCCGGAGGGGGATGTGCTGACTGTCACCTACACCTCCTCCATCGATGGCGTGCTTTCCGTCGGGCCTTCCAGTTGGGAGGGTTACCTCTCTCGTGGCGTGCACACCATCACCATGGAGGTCACCGATGACCGAGCGGAACACGTAAACCAATCAAAATCAACCAGCGTTTTGTTGACGGTTGAGAATTCGGTTCCCATGGCGGTCATCGATTCCCCGGGTTCGCAAACCTTCGAGAGTTCTGAACTCATTTGGTTTTCGGCCAACGGCTCAGGGGATTTTGATGCAGCATGTGATTCCTTCCCCGTTGATGGAAGTTGGGTGTGTGCACCGTTCGAACCCGCCGCAGGCACGGAGTATTTGGTGGTGACTTGGACGAGCGATGTTGACGGCCGGCTGACGCCAGAAGGCCAAGATTGGCTGTACTTTGAAGGTCGACTGACCGCTGGTACACACACCATCACGTTGAGCATTGACGACGGTATTCACGAACCCGTTCTTGCCTTGCAGACGGTCAATGTGGTGCCTTCTGCCCCCGTCCTTGGATTGGTATCGCCTGAATCCTCCTCCATCCATCCCTCCTCGGCCAATTTGATCTTTGATGCCTCGCAAAGCGTCGATTATGACGGGGACCTGTTCACCGTCACCCTCCGGTCATCGCTCAAAACCGAGCCCTTGCTCATGGACGTTGACCCGATGCAGGGGCACGGCTTCACGCTCAACGCAGGGGAGCACGTGATGACCGTCACGCTGACCGATGAGGGCGGCATGACTCGGGACGAGAGCTTTACCTTGACCGTGACCGAATCTGCGCCCGTGCTGGTGCTGACCTCTCCCGTCAATCGCCAATCCTTTGAGGCAGGTTCGTCCTTGCTGCTCGACGAAGCATCGTACGATGCCGACAACGATTTGACCGTCAGGGAATGGCGTTGGTGGTCACCCGAAAAGAGCAATCCAGAGGTGCTTTCAACCGCATCCAAGGAGGAGATTTCGGACTTGCCCCCAGGCGAGTACCATCTTTCCTTGTACGTTGAAGACGCTCGGGGGAATTGGGTTGAAGAGCACGTCAACATCACGCTGCAGAGCAGTTTGCCTGAACTTGACCGGGATTCGTTGTCGCTCAGCAGCATGACCTTCACGGCGAACGAATTGTCATTCCTGACCGTAAGCATTGCACTCAGCGACCCAGATGGAACCACCCAAGACGTTCGCGTGAACATCACGCTCAACATCCAACAGTGGGAGGTGAACCTCTCTGATGCAGATGGCGACGGCGTTTGGGAAGGTGTGGTCGAATGGCGACCTGAAACCACCGGACGCCCACTGCTCAAGGTCATCGCTCGAGACGGTGTTGGGGAAAGCGCAAACATCGATGTTGTCTCAAGAAACCTCGTCGTTGAAGAGCCCGAACAGGACGGGCGTGTCGTCGTGTTCGCAGGGGCAGCGGTTGGCTTGCTCATCGTGGCCTTCCTCGTTGGTTTCTTGGTTCAACGGCGTCGCCGTTCGGCCGAGGAGCTTGATTTGCTGACCTCGTGGGACGCTTTCAGAGCCCCAGCACCTAGGGAACCGACAGGGAAAAACATCCCCTCGCTTGAGCAGGACGTCATGGACGGTACCGATGAAGTGCAGGCGGCGCTCGAGGACCTGTTGTGACCTTCCCAGAGATGCATCACCGGATGTTCAACATCGGAGTTGGTTTTGACCGCATTTGCTCACGAGGTGTGGGCAAAACGACGAGAGCGTTTGAGGGTGCGCCGGGATCGACGGTTCAACCTTGCTCGGGAAGGTCGCCGTTCAAGGAATCTGGGTTTGAAGGCAAGGCACCCCAAGGTGTCCGGGTGCGGTGCAATCCAAACCGTCGCAAAAACAGGAAGCGGAGGTTTTTCCACCCGTCGCCCCATGTATGGATTTCGGCATCGCCGACTCGCGGGCGGTAGGGCACGGAGATTTCGATGGCCTTCTTCTTCCCGAGGTGCCGGCGGGCGAGAATTTTCATTTCTTCACTCAGTGGCATACCGTCGTTGGTGGGGCGCATCTTTTCGTTTTCAAAGATGGATTTGCGGAACACCCACATCCCGGTTTGGGAGTCCTTGATGCCGTACCAGAACAACATCCGTGCCGTGAAGGAAAGCACCCAGTTGCCAAACCCGTGAAGCCCCGACATGGAACCGTCTTCTGCGAGAGTGAGTCGGTCGCACGTGATAAAATCGAGGTCGTCGTCGAGCAAGCGCTTGACGAGTTCCGGGACGAGTTCAGCGGGGTACGTGCAGTCGGCGTCCATCGTGACGATGATGTCGTTTCGGGCAACATCGAAGCCCGTTCGGTAAGCCCTGCCGTAACCTTTGCGTGGTTCAAGATGGACCCGGATGTCTTTCTCCAAGGCGATTTCACGCGTTTTGTCGCTGGAATTCCCATCGACGATCATGATCTCCAGGTCCTTGCACCACCCTCGAGGGATGGCGTCGATGGTTGGACTCAACGCCTCTTCCTCGTTGCGCGTGGGTAAAATGACCGTGACCGACACGGGGAGAACATCGCCCATGAACGGACCAGCCGTGCATCGTGTTTCAAAGGTTTGGCTTGATGCAAGGCCTCGTCAAGCCTTCGTTTTCAATGACCTTCAAATGCCGAAGCGGCTTCGTCATCACGATGCACATCGCCATGGTGTCCGGTGAATATCCGCCTCGTTGGGGTGGAATCGGCTCGGTCGTGTATCACCTCGCCGGTCACCTGGCTTCGCGCGGTCACGACGTGACCGTCATCACCCGCACGCACAAGCAAGCGACGCCTCAACAACCCGGCGTGAGCGTGCTCCATGTTCCGTGGCTCAAGGCACCGATGATGTTCACGCGGTCGTACGGCAAGCATGCCTTGGTCGAACTGCGTCGCTTGCATCAGGTGAAACCTGTGGATGTGGTGCACACCTTGCTGCCTTTGGTCAGTTGGACCCGCAAAGAGTACCGATGGGTCGAGGAACATGTGGCGCCGGTCGTCTCCGCTCTCAACGGCAGTTGGATCGGGGAGAGAGAAGGCATGAAGCGGGCGGCTCGGCACAAAGAAGCGGCGACGTGGAAGAACCCGAACGACCTCGCCATCTTACTGACGGGCGGTTATTACGCCCGTTACGAACAAGCCGGCATCGAAGGTTCAACGGCGTGCGTCGCGATATCGGCCTCCACCAAAGCCGAGTTCGAACATTGGTACCGCCCGCCAGAAGATTGGTGGTGCGAGACGGTGCTCTACGGCGTGGATCACAAGGTGTTCCGTCCGATGGACCACGACCACGAAGAAGAACAACTTGCATACGAAGAACTTCGTAACTCCTACGATGCTGCCGATGAGGCAGCCTTGAGCGGCGACGCCTCAACCGAAACCCCGCTGCTCTTGGCGGTCGGCCGCTTGGTCGCAAGAAAAGGCCACCGAACCCTCTTGCGAGCGATGCCCAGCGTCCTCAAACAGCACCCCGGGGCCCGTCTGGTCATCGTCGGGCGCGGGCACATGCGTCGAACCTTGATGCGCCAAGCCAAGCGTCTGGGCATCGCCCACGCCGTTCACATTCAACCGGGAATGAGTTTTGACCGACTTGCTCTGCACTTCCGGGCTGCCGATGTGGTCGTCTATCCGTCCTATTACGAGGGTCAGGGTCTCATCCCGCTGGAGGCGTTGGCGAGCGGCACCCCCGTTGTGACCGTCAATCAGCCACCGTTGACGGAAATGATCGACGAAGACGTTGGCGAACTCTTCACGTGCGGTGACCACGAAGACCTTGCACGTGCGGTGAACCGATGCCTCGACCAACCCGAGGAGCGAACCCAACAGATGGTTCGTGGACGGCAGCGGGTCTTGGACCACTACACCTACGAGCACAACGCCGAAGCCTACGAAGCCATCTACGAGAGCATGCTTTCGTGAGCAGACAGGCTCATCGGAAGGTCATTATTTGACAAGCCTCTCGGGTGGCTCATGAAAGTCAATGCCTGGCTGCTTTCGTTGTTGGTGGTCACCATGTCCCTCTCCGGGTGCATCGGTGAGGAAGAAACGGTGGCCCCGCCCGTGGTGGAGGACGACGACGACCGGCGCATGTTTGTCACGGACAAAACCGGGCAACTTCTCGACATGGACATCGAACCCATGACCTTCCAGTTCAGCGATGTTGGGGAGACCGGCAAGGAACCGAGCATCGGCATCACCTCCAGCGGTTGCATCTTCTTCATCGCCATGGAGAAGGTCATGCGGTCGTGCGATTACGGTGCGTCGTGGGAGGAGAGCCAAGACCCCGTGGCCTGTTCGCCGACGACCAGCGACCCTTACGGATGGGTGGACCCCATCACCGATCGTGTCTTCGGTGTCCAAATGATCGGTCTTGAAACCTCCTGGATTTGCTGGAGCGACGATGATGGCGAAACTTGGATGGGCAACCCGCACGATTCGGGAACCACGCCCATCAACGACCACATCAAACTGGCGAGCGGGCCTTGGACGGACAGCGGCTACGGAGCATTGGGTCAATTCACGAGCAACTTTTACGAAACCGCCGTGTATTATTGCTACAACAAATTGGCCGGTATTTTCTGCTTCACGAGTGTTGATGGCGGTGCCACCTTCGAACTCGGCGGCCAAATCATCGGTCTCGCCACCACCAACGGCGGTTTGCACGGGGCCATTTCAACCGCTCCTGACGGGACCGTTTTCGTGACACCACGTGTCGCCACCCCCACGGTCATCGTCTCAAAGGACAACGGCTTTTCGTGGTTTGAGCGGACCATGGGCGAGGACACGGGCACGCCCAACCCGAGAAAGAATTCTGAGGTGTCGGCTGATTCGGATTCCAACGCTTACCACGTATGGACGGGGGGCGACGAGGGCGTCTACATGTCACGTTCCTTTGATTCCGGCGAAACCTGGGACCAAGAAAGCATCCGCATTTCTCCCGTGAACGTGATTTCTTCGGTGTTCCCACAAACCGATGCTGGCGACGCCGGGCGCATTGCCATCACCTACCTTGGCAGCGAAAACGACGAGATGCTCAACCAATCCGACATCGACGGGAACCCTTGGAACGGCAACGCTCACTACGCACCGAACAACGCTACCTACCATCTCTATATTACGTACAGCCTCAATGCGCTCGACGAGAACCCCATTTTCCACACCTACCGGGTCACCGATGATCCCGTGCAAGTCGGCTCGATTTGTTTGAACTCAGGGGATTGTCGGGACATTGGAGGGTCGAACCGCAACCTCTTGGATTTCAACGACCTTCACATCGACCGAGAGGGGCGCGTGTACGTCGCTTTTGCTGACGGCTGCACCGGTGAGTGCGCCACCAACGAAAACGCCACGGCTCAGGATTCGAGAGACGGCCGCGGCTCGGTGTACTACCTGGCGAGCGGCCCCAGTCTCTACGAAGATTTTGGAACCTTGATTCCACTGCTTGACGACTGAGCACGAGACCATTCGGGCCTGTTTTTCCACGCCTCAGGCGAAATAGCGAGCTCGAAGTTTTCGGAGGCTCAAGCGAACGCCAAACATCAATTTGCGCCAGCTTGAGAGGCGGACGGGCTGGCTGAAGACATCGCCCGACCGACGGACAATCTCGTTGAGGATGGATGAATACGCATCTGCCATGATTTCCGGTTGAACCCGCGCACGGGCATCGAGGTAACCAAACAGGTGGCTCGCTGAGGCTTGGTGTCGCTTGATGACATCAAGATACTCCACCATAAATCCACGCCATGCCAAGGATTGAGCCACGTTCTCCTGATTCAACATATCAAGGGTGATGTTGTGCGAGGCAAGTACCTCTTCGGGCAAGTAGATGCGTCCACGTTCCATGTCTTCGTTGATGTCACGAAGCACATTGATCAGTTGCATTTGGATGCCGAGGTCAATGGCGTGAAGTCGGGCAGCACGGTCTTCGTATCCGTAGATTTCAATCAGGATGAGGCCAACGGCGGAGGCCACCTTGTAGCAGTACGAACGAAGCTCGTCCCAGGTTTGGTTTTGCACCGGGTAGAGGTCGTCTTCCATGCCCTCGATAACCGTTTCAAAGTCGTTAAGTTTGATTGGGTACCGAGAGACAACGTCCTGAAGCGCGATGAAAATAGGGTGGTCGTTGGCGGTGATGCTTTGTTCGTAGACCTGATTGAGTTTCATCCGAATTTCGGTGAGCGCCATGAGTCGCTGTCGATGTTCAAGTGCTGGAAGCACAGGCTTTTTTCCGGCGTGGATTTCTTCAACGGTGGCTTGGCGCGCATCCGTCGCCACCTCGAGTTGCGGCGATTGAGTGACGTTGGGTTCTTCGTCACCGTCCACGATGTCGTCGACCCATCGGCACAGCGCATACACGGCGTGAACGGCCTTTCGCTTCTCAACTTGAAGGGCACTGAACGACGAATAGAAGGTGGTTGAGGCTTCTCTGCAGACGGCTTCGCAATAGTCGTACGCATTGTTGAGAAGCAGGGTTTTCACAATCTCACCTCAGGCTGATGTCGGTGTTCCGCTTGAAGGCTCTTTTGAGGTTTTGTTGACCGCCGCACGGCCTTGCTTCGATCGCTTTCGACTCTCGAACCATGTGTCAACGCCGTTCCAATCCGGGATGATACCGAGACTGTCCAGCAACAATTTGCTGCTGATACGGGCGGACTCGTAGATCACGGGAAGCCCACTACCGGGGTGGGTGCCGCCGCCAACGAGGTAGAGGTTGTTGATTTCGTCAAACTGATTCTTCGGTCGGCGCCAGAGCATTTGGTCAAGACCGTGAGCCAGGTTAAACACGGCTCCCCGGTAACAGTGGTCACCCCAATCTTCGGGGGTGATGACCATCTCCGTCACGATGTGGTCTTTGAGGTTCTCAAAGCCGAGTTTGGTCTCGATTTGTTCCAAAATGCGGTCACGGTAGGCGTCTTTTTCTTTTGACCAGTCAATGTTTTCATGAACGTGTGACACAGGAACGAGGGCGTAAACGGTTGAACACCCTTCCGGGGCGAGGCTCGGGTCGGTCACGGAGGCGTTTTGGACGTACACTGACGGGTCGTCCCACGTGATGCGATGGTGTTTCTCGATGTCTTCGAGGTTGTCTTCGTAGGTGGCGGAAGCGTAGATTTGGTGATGAGGGAGATCGTCGTACGTTCGGTCAACACCAAGGTAGAGCATGAAGGTGGAGCACGAGTATTTCTTGCCGTCCAGTTTCTTGTTGGACCACTTCTTGCGCACCTTGTCGGGGAAAAGTTGGGTCATGCCGTTGGCAAAATCAGCGTTCATGACCACGCGGTCGGCCATGAACTCGCCTTTTTCTGTTCGAACGCCGGTGATGGTCTTCCCGTCCATGATGACGGATTCCACGGCTTCGTTCATTCGGAACGTGACGCCGAGGTCCTTGGCGATGGCGGCCATGCGCTCGCTGACGCTGCCCAATCCACCGAGCGGATGGAAGATGCCGTACTCGTATTCAAGGAAGGCCAACATCGTAAACAAGCTGGGGCAATTGAACGGCGACATTCCCAAATATTTCGTTTGAAACGACATGGCCAGCATCAACCGGTCGTCGTCAAAGAGTTTCATCAAATCTCGAGCAACGGAGCGTTGCGGCCGGAGGACCCCAGCCACTCGCATGGCTCGCTTGGAGAGCAGGTCAGACGGTCCGTACCAGGGCTCTTGGAGGCACGCCTTTGATTTCTGAAGTTTCATCCGGTTGTCCTTCACGTAGCGTTGGAATGCAGCAGCGTTTCGGTCGCCGGACAACGCTCGGATGCGTTCGGTCATCACGTCGAGGTCGCTGGTGCAGTCAAGTTCCCCGCCTTGGCCGAAGATGAGTCGGTAGTTCAACTCCAATTTGTGGAGGTTGAGTTCTTCGTGGGCGTCCATTCCGATGGCCTTGAAGATGTCCTCAATCACCTCAGGATAATGAAAAAAGGTTGGGCCGAGGTCAAATTTGAACCCATCACGGTTGAAGACCTTGTTTCGGCCCCCAACGGCCGATGAGCGTTCGAATACGGTGACACTGACGCCAGATTTCGCAAGGAGCAGGGCGGACGCAAGTCCTCCGGGACCTGCTCCGATAATAGCGACGGTAGGCATAGCGGCGGGGGACATAGTACTCCAACCCCGGATTCACCATATAAAGGCGGGTTTTAGTTCGCAAAAATTTGAGAAAAAAATAACACTTCAAGCGTTGGATTTGATGATGGCGTGAGGGTCGATGAGAGCCGAGAATTCGTCCAAATACGGACCCATGGAACTGATCAGGTCAACATTCGGATACCCTTTCAGCACCATACCGTCCATGTACATCAGCGAGCGGATGATGGGAAAGGCCTCTTCGCCGAATGCGCACCCAGCCAAAACGGCTGCCTTCACGGTCTTCATCATCTGCTCGGTCAACGAGACTTCGCTGACCGAGGTGCCTACAAAACCGTCGTACAACTCGCCCATGGAGCGGTAATATGTCTCAAGGGTGATGCCGGTTGGACGGACAGCTGCCATGGTCAGCATCGCATCAAACGAATTTCGAAGTTCACCTTTGGCGAGAAAATAAAAGAAGCCAAACAAGGCGTTTCGTACGTGTTCCGGAGCGTGACAAATGGCACCAGTGTCGATGAAAAAGAAGTCACCGTTCTCGCTCATCATGGCGTTGCCGGGGTGCAAATCTCCGTGAAAGGTTCCCAGGCCAAACATGAATGCACCGTGAATTCGAAACAATTCAAGCATGTCCTCCCACGCCATTGTCCCGCCTTCGAGGTGGTCTTCGAGCGTCGGAGAGGTGATTTCCTCCATGACCAGCACGCGCTGGTTGGAAAGGTCCTCCCACATCTTGGGGAAGTTCAACTTCGGCATTGGAAAGTGTTTCTCAACTTCAGCAGCTTTCGCCAGAAGGTCGTTGCGACCGAGGATTTCGTTGGTGAGGTTGAGTTCTCGCAACGTGTAGTCTTCAATATGTGCGAGCAGCCCGATGGGGTTGCCGACTTTTCGGAGTCGGGGGTTGAAGAACAAACCCAAGCGAATCCATCGTTTCATTCGCCGGACATCACGACGAAACGAGGCTTCAAAATCAGCTTTGATGATCTTCACGACCACCTTCGTCCCGTCCTTTAACACCGCCCGATGGATCTGTCCGATGCTGGCGGCAGCGAAGGGTCGGGGCTCGATGTGGTGGAAGTGGTCGTTGAATCCGGGCGGTGCGAATTTTTGGAGGAGCGCTTGGGAATCCTCTTCAGGGATGGTCGCTGCCCGACTGTACAAACGCTGGAGTTCAATGCACCTTTGCGGTTCGATCAAATCCGGACGGAGGGCGAAGATTTGGCCAAGTTTGACCGCAAGCAACCCCATCGATTGGATGGCTTCAATATCAACCGGTTTTTTCCCTCGGAGTTGCCGGAAAAACCGGATGAAAGTGAGGAGTTTCATGACTCAACAACCTCAATCGCTCAATTCAATGGTGTTCAATTCATGACGGTGAATCAAGTAACGCCACAAATCGTCTTTGGCTCCGGATCCGTTGACGCGCTGGATGACCACATTGGCGTCCTTTGCAAATCGAGTTGAGAGCGCTCCTTCGATGATACCGTCGTCCATCTGCCACATGGGGAGCGCATCGGGGTCTTCGACCGGAGGATGGTTCAAGCCGACGACCACGTGAAATTGCGGGTCAACATCGTATTGGAGCAAGCCCAATCCAGCGTGTTCCCACCAATCCATCATCTCGTCCAAAAACTCGATATCATTTTCTATAGAACGGAGGGAGAAGGCGATTTCTTGACCCACTCGGTTGCCGATTTGGCGCAACATTCTCCCGATGTCAATACCGAGCACCTTGAGGTTGGACAACTTTCCCTCGGTCAGACGCATCCGCGCATCGTTGACTTCGTTGCCGGCTGCGAAGAACGCCTCGGGGTCAAACGGCGTGTCTTCCTCGGGCAGTTCACCGTCAAAACCGAGGGCAACGGAGACGTTCTTGAGAAAGGAACCTTCGCCGATGGTCAATCGAAGCGGGTCGTTGATCTGGTTTTCGGTGAATCGGGCGCGAGCCGTGGCCAGCGAGACGGCGCCTTCCCAAATGGCGTCAATGAGGTGGAGGTGGGCTTGCGAAAAGGGCCCAGATTCGATGATAAGGGCTGCATCTTCTTTGCCTCGTCCCACGGGGTTGTCTTCGATGTTGAGGTATTGAATGACTTCGGATTGGTCTTGGACGAAGCCGAGAGAGTCCAATTCGTCGGAGTGGCGGACTTCGATACTCGCATTGAGCTGGTCAAAGAAGCGCAATGTCCGGCCGTCCAAGTGGGTGATGACCTGAACGACCACGCCGCGAACGGCGGCGGTGTTCACCGCTTCCAGCGCCTCTGGATTTCGGCAGAGGTGAAGAATTCCAAATTGGCCGAGAAGGAGGATGAGTCGCTCTTCTGCATCGTTGGCCATTTTTTGGAGGCGATTGTAGATGTGGCTGCGCTCTTTGAGGACAGCGAATCGGGGGTCGTCAATGTCGCGTCGTTGTTTCTCGTAGGAAGCATCGGTTTCCGTTATCCCCTTTGACAGGTCCTCAAAACCTTCAACCAACCGGTCGAGTTGTTGTTTTCGGGATTGGATGATGTGTTCCATGGCTTCGTTGATGCGAAGGCTCGAGAAGAGCATCGGTCGGTCCGCTGTGGCGGTCACGATGCCCATTTCCTGAAGCCGGGAAAGGCTGTTGTACGCATCAAGCCTGGTGGTGTTCAATTCCTTTGCGAGTTCGGAGGCTTTCATCTTCGGCCTTGACCCGAGGATCATGATGGAGCGGACTTCCCGCTCGTTCAGGCCCGCTTCGAGGAGGAGTTCATCCCACATTCATTCGTCCCCCGTGACACTGGAAATGTCGGCAAGAATTTTCGCAACGTGACGGCGAGGCCGAAACAACCAGTCGTAGATGTAGTGGATGGTGTCGTCAGGGCCGATGAGGAAGGACGATTTTGCCGGGAATTGGCCGACGTGAAGCGGGACGTTGAATCGCTTACCAACTTCTCGTTCAGGGTCGGCGAGCAGGGGGAACGGGAGGTCGCCCAATTCGGCTTTGAACGAGGCAAGGCCTTCCACCGATCCGGGGCCGATGCCAACGATTGAGCATCCTGCAGAGGCGAACAGGTCGTGCTGTTCCTTGAACGTTAAGCACCCGCGTTTGCACGTAGGAGAATTGTGTCTCGAGTAGAAGAAGACGATGCGCCACGTCCCGTTCAGCGACGCGCTGTCAAACGAAGTACCCTGTTCGTCTTCTAAAATGAAGTGAGGTGCTTTTTGGCCTGCGAGCGTTGTTTTCATCTTGTCGGCCTCAGGAGGGGAGAATGTGGCCCATTCGGGACGCTTTCGTTGAGAGGTAGGAACGGTTGTGGGCGCATTGGCCCACGATAATGGGGACTCGGTTGACAACGTTGATGCCGTTGTCAAGGAGCTGTTGGCGTTTGTCTGGGTTGTTGGTCACCAGTTCGAGGTCGGTGACGCCCATAGAATACAACATCTCGGCGGCGAAGTCGTAGCGGCGGGCATCGGCAGGCAGGCCGAGAGCGAGGTTGGCGTCCAGCGTGTCGTAACCTTCGTCTTGGAGCGCGTAGGCTTGCATTTTGGCGTAGAGGCCGATGCCCCGTCCTTCTTGCCTGAGGTAAACGATGGCCCCGTGCCCTGCCTCCTGGACAGCCTTCATGGAGGCTTCGAGTTGAGGCCCGCAGTCGCAGCGTTGCGAACCGAAGGCGTCACCGGTCAGACACTCGGAGTGGATGCGAACCAGCGGAGTACCTTGGGAGAGGTCGCCAACAAAGAGAACGCAGTGCTCTTTGTCGGAGGAGGGATCTCGAAAAGCACGGATGCGGAACTCGCCGAGTTTTGTGGGGAGCACGGCCTCGGCATCCGGTTGTGGTGTGGGTGAAGGTGAAGGTTGTGGGCTCCCGAGCATGTTAGAAAATCCTCTCGGTTTGTATATAAAACATCGTCTTTTTCCTCCAGTGGACCGAAACCGTCTTTCATATATGGCGTCGAAGAAATAACCGTCGATGCCCCAACTGCTTTGCGACCTTGGCGTGGCTGCTCGTGTGGTCCGAGGCGGCAAGATTCTCCTGGTCCAAGAGGCCACAGGTCGCCATCAAGGGCGGTGGGGTTTGCCCAAAGGTCACGTTGAGGCGGATGAAAGTCCAGAAACTGCAGCCATACGAGAACTTTTTGAAGAAACGGGGCTGAACGGCACCGTCATCGGGCTGGCTGGTGTTCGCACAGCGTTGCGGACCAACGGGCCCGCCGTCTTCTTGTGCTACGAAGTCGATGGTCACGAGGGCAGCGTCAACGCCGAAAGCAACGAAATTTCATCGGTATCGTGGTTCACGCTTTCCGAACTCACGACGCTTGATTGGGTCTCAGAAACCATGCATCAGCTCGCCATCGACGGACTCACGCACCAAGCAGTTATCCTCCATCAAAAGGGGCTCACGCCTCGCAGTGGGCCCTACGCCGTCTATCGTTCCGGCGTCTCAAGGACAAGGGTGATTCGGTGATGATTCCCTCCACTCGTCTCCAGATCCACGGAGAACCAAACCAACAAGGCGACGTGGTCGTTTACTGGATGACCGCTGCCCGGCGTCCACACTGGAACCACGCTCTTGACCACGCTCTTCATCTTGCACGAGACCACAACCTTCCGCTCGTTGTCATCGAATGCCTCGCTCTTCAGCACCGGTGGGCGAACGACCGTATTTCCACCTTCGTTCTTCAGGGGATGATCGACAACCGCGACAGTTTTTCAGACTCGGGCGTGACCTATGTCCCGTACGTGGAAACCAAACGCAAGGAAGCCGCCGGACTGCTTCGGGGCTGGCTCCATCGAGCCCGAGCATGCGTGATTGACGACTACCCGACGTATTACCCAAAACATGTTCTCAACACGGCCATCGAGGTTAAACCGTGTGAAGTCCACGTGGTGGATTCCAACGGATTCATGGCCATGCGTGCTCAAGGGCGGGATTTCTCCACGGCTTACTCCCTCCGCCGCCACCTTCACAAAACCATTCGAGAACACATGCACGAGTTTCCCGAGGCCAAGCCCTTGCGCAGCACCGCCGATTTACCCACGCTTCACGAAGGAGTCGTTGAGGCCGTGTTCAACTCAACCAACACGCCACCGACACCTTACGAGTTCCTTTGGCGTGTTGCTGAGGGTGGCGATGTCGGTCGGCAAGCCCTCTCCACGCTGAGCATCGACCACGACGTTGAACCCGTTGTCGGCAAGCGCGGCGGTCACCTTGAGGGGCGACGCCGCTGGAAGGAGTTCTTTTCCAGCCGACTGCTCGCTTACCACGAGATGCGAAACCACCCCCAAGAACGGGGCGCCAGCGGCTTATCGCCTTGGTTGCATTTCGGCCACATCAGCGTCCATGCGATTCTTCACGACCTCTTCACCCACCACCAATGGGACGTGAGTTTGGTGAACCCACCGAACGACGGCCGCCGGAACGGCTGGTGGGGTCTTTCCGAACCGGTCGAAGCCTTCCTTGACCAGATCATCACCTGGAGGGACATCGGCTTCATCCACTGTGCGATGACCGAGGATCACACGGAGTACGAATCTCTGCCTCAGTGGGCCAAGACCACACTCGAAGAACACGCCACCGATCAACGGCCTTACCTCTACACGTTCGAGCAGTTGGAAAAGGCCCAAACGCACGATCCACTTTGGAATGCGGCACAAAATCAACTCCGCCAAGAAGGCATCATCCACAATTACTTGCGAATGCTTTGGGGCAAGAAAATCCTCGAATGGTCCCCCTCTCCTCAACTGGCCATGGAATGGATGATCGCTTTGAACGACCGATGGGCGCTGGACGGACGGGACCCGAATTCCTACACGGGCATCGGTTGGGTGCTGGGCAAATTCGACCGAGGTTGGACTGAGCGGGCGGTCTATGGAAAAATCCGCTGCATGACCAGCGCCTCCACCGCTCGGAAATACAAAATCAAGGCCTATGTCGAGAAATACAACGGCGATGTTCGTCAAAGCACGCTGCTCGGTTCAGGTCCCGGGTTCTACTCCACCTACCAGTGAGGGATGATCATGCCTGTTTACCAACACACCGCACAATTTCCAGTCTCTGTTGAGGATTTGTGGGCCTGGTACGACAGCCCGGGGGCGTTTCGTCGAATCATGCCCGAATGGGAAGGAATCCAGCCGGTCGAAGCCGGCGCGTTGATTGACGACGCTCGCACTCGTTTCCGAATCCGGCTCGGTCCGCTTCGCCCCATGTGGGTTGCTCGCCATCACGGGGTGGTCGCCGGTGAAGTGTTCAACGACGTGATGGAGAAAGGACCGTTTGGAGCGTGGGACCACGAACACCGCTTCGTCGGTATCGATGCCTCCAACAGTGAACTTTGCGACACCGTTCACTGGCGTCTCCCCTTTCACCCACTCACCTTTTGGACGGCACCGTTTACGGTTAAGGGGCGTATGAATCAGATGTTTGCCTACCGAACAGACCGGGTGCAAAGCGACCTGCGGCGCATCAAAGGCTTTGCTCATCTGCCTCGGCAAAGGGTCCTTGTGAGCGGTTCGACCGGGCTCATTGGGCTTCAACTCTGTGCATTTTTGGCCGCAGCAGGCCACCGGGTCACCCGTCTGGTCCGCCCCACAACCGTCCTTCCGGACGATGCGAAAAACGATGACGTTGTTGTTTGGGACGATCGCACGGGCGAAATCCTGGAAGGGGATTTGAACGGATTTGACACCGTGATTCACTTGGCGGGAGCGGGCATCGGTGACAAGCGCTGGAACGCCAAACGAAAGGACCTCATCGCGACCAGCCGTGCTGTTCCAACGGACAAACTGGCCCGAATCTTGACCTCCTTGGAGCAACCCCCTGCCGCTTTCCTGTGCGGCTCAGCCATCGGTTTTTACGGCAACCGAGGCGATGAAGAACTCGATGAAACCTCTTCCCCCGGCACCAATTTCCTTGCAGAAACCTGCACGGCATGGGAAGCTGCTGCTCAACCGGCCATCGAAGCCGGTATCCGCACCGTCTTTTTGCGCACCGGCCTCGTGACCACGCCCATGGGTGGAGCACTTCAGAAGCTCCTTCTTCCTGCAAAACTCGGTGCTGGAGGCCCTGCGGGTGGAGGCAAACAATACTACTCCTGGATTTCCCTCGCCGACCAGATTTACGCCATCCACCACCTGATGATGTCGGCGGACTGCCAAGGTGTCTACAATCTCACGGCACCCGAACCGGTGACACAAAAAACCTACGCGAAAGTCCTGGGTCGCGTACTACGCCGACCTGCTTTCGCACCCGCCCCCGGCTTCGCCCTTCGTCTGATGTTGGGTGAGATGGCCCAAGCCTTGGTGTTGGACGGCCAAAGGGTTCTGCCAAATCGCCTGTTGGATAGTGGCTACATCTTCGAACATTCTGACCTCGAAACTTGCCTTCGACAGTGCCTTGGTCGCCAAAAGTGAACGCCCCACGTTTTGAATGAACGCAGGGGAGGTTTTGATAATCCTTTGACCCATCAGCGCTTATGCGTCGCACCGTCTTGGTGGCTCTCCTTGCGGCGCTTTTTTTCAGTCACCTCCCCACGGTGGCAGCTGACAATTCTCCAACCAGTGCGAACGGGTTGACCGACGGCGTCTCCTCGGGAGGGTACGTTGAGGGTACGCCCACGGAATCGGTTGGTTGGCTCTCCATCGGCCTTCTGGCGCTCGTCGTCACGGTTTTGGTCTTCCTTGCTTTCACGGGGAAGCGTCGTGTCGAACCCCTCGATATACCCCATCTCGGTCCTGCTCCTCAGGTGCTTGCGGACGGCCGTCCTGACCCGATGGGCCTTCCCGTCATCACCGATGATCAGGGCGTCATGTGGCGCCAGCACCCGGATGGAAAACTGGATTGGTGGGATGCGGACTGGCAGATTTGGCACGGGTGGGAACAATGACGCCGCTGGAAATAATCGGCCTCGCAGCGGCCTTTTTTGGGGGAGTGATCGGCTTACGGCTCCTCTATGTTTGGCGAACTCGAATCCGTCCGTTGCAGCCATCGCTTGACCTTGAGTGGGCTGCTGATTGCGAGCACTTGACCACCGCTACCATCGACGGCAACGACATCACCTTTCACATGGTGCGTGATTTCACCTGGCGCACCACCCGTGACCGCGACGAGAATTGGGCGCCTGAGGTCAAGGTCAAGTTGGACGAGCTCAAGGACGTCTGGTTCATCGTCGACCATTTTCACGCCCTCAAAGGACTGGCCCACACCTACTTGACGTTCGATTTTGAGGACGGCACGTGCCTCTCTTTCTCGTTCGAGACACGACGAGAAAAAGGCGAGCGATACCACCCATGGGACGGCATGTGGCGAGCTTACGAACTCTACCTGCTCGTGGGCTTTGAACGCGACGTAACAGGACTGCGAACTCATGGTCGGAAAAACAAGGATTACATGTTTCGAGCCATCACGCCGCCAGGGAAGGACAAGGCTTTGTTGCTGGGGTTGATTGGAAAACTGAATCAACTCGCTCAATCACCAGAGTGGTACCACTCCTTGTTGACGACGTGCAACACTTCCATCGTTCGAATCGTGAATCAAGTCACGCCGGGACGCATTCCTTTCATTTGGCGAAATTTCCTTCCCGGGTACACCCCAAAAGCGGCCTACAGGCTGAAATTGATCGAAGATTGGGGTGGATTTGAGCAGACGCTTGAAGCGGCCCGCATCGACGAAAGGGCGCAGGAGTGGGACGGACAAAGCGATTATTCCGCCATGCTCCGCTCTTTTCTTCCTCAGTCGTCAAAGTAGCCGTGTAAAACGAAGAGTTGCCCCGCTTCAAATTCGATTTCGATCGAGGTTTCAGTCGCTCGATTGTGGAGTCCACGGGAACTTGCCCCGAGGGTGGTCCCGTTCAGTTCCCATTCAGCGCCGTGGAGGAAAACACCGCGTGCTTCGCTCAGCGTAAAGATGGAAAAAACCGACCCAAGTTCAATTTCTATAGAGGTCTTCTTGGACGGTTTGATGAACCGGTGAACCTCAAGAGGGCCGAGACATTCCACCTCCATCGGAGCTCGACTGCATTCCAAGAGGTTGGCCCAAGCATGGTGAAGGTCCCCGCCGGTGGCTCCAACCACCACGCATCTTTCGACGTCATTTGCAGCAGCCTGTCTCAGGGCTTTTGCAAGGTCGTTGTCGTTTTGTCCACTGAGTTTCTGAACCTCGCCTCCCTTCTTGATATGGGTTTTCAACTCCTCGGCACCCACGCTGTCCATGTCACCCAAGACGACGTTCACGTCGATCCCCCGTTCATGGGCGAGATTCAAGGCACCGTCGCAAGCGACGACCCAAGTGGCCGAGTTGAGCAAAGGCTGCAACCGGTGGAGAGGGCACCACTCTCCTCCGGCGAGGATGACCCATATGCGCTCGGGCATGCACGGGGGTCGGCGGACCTTCCTTCTCAACTCAACGGTTCGAGTGGTCGATTGGCTGACCCCCTCTGGGGGTCAAGGCCGCGGTGAACAATGATTTTCAAGGACGGAGGATGTGAAGGGGACATGTCGGACGCCACGAATCAACATTCAGATCCAAAAAGCGTCCTTCTCGTCCTTCTCTTCCTCTGCTCTCTCGCAACACCTCTGGCCCCTCCTGCGGCAACGATGGAGGAACTTGCCCCCCATCCGGACGTTCGTCTTAACGCTGCGTTCTCGTTGACCGAGGGCTCAAGTCATGAATTTGCAGGAACGGCCATCAGCGTTGACGGTTTGGACAATGCTGTTGTTCGGGAGGAATCCATGTTCGACTACTGGATTTCAACGGAGCTGAACAACTCGAGCACGGAACATCACGGGACACCCGACATGAAACTGACGCGCACGGACAAGGAACATTACTGCTGGTCGACCGAGCAGGGAGCGGTCCGGACGGCGATTCATCGCCCCAACGGTTATTGGAGCACGAGCCTGGTTGACACCGTCGCTGCCACCAACGCCTCCGCTCTGGTGGACTGTGCCATCGCCGTCACGGAGAATGAACTCCCGCGTGTGCTTTACGCCGACGGCGACGACCTCAAGGTCGGCCGTTTTGCAAGGACGAGCCAAGTCTACTACGACGGGCCAAAATGGCACACACGAACTATTATTGAGGATATTTCGCCAACGCATATTGAGCTTGAGATCACCCCAACCGGCGTTGAGTGGGGCTTGGTGCGAACCGCCGAGGGGGCCCTTCATCAGGTCAACTTCAGCGGCGCTTACTGGACCACCTCCTTGCTCGACGCTGGGCCAGTCGGTGAAGACTTCGAGTTGGTGTTGGACGCCAACGGCACCGCTCACATCCTCTACAGCCGGTCAACCTTCAACGAAGTGGTGTTGCTCCGTATTGCTGACGGTGAGCACGACGTGAGCATTCTCGAGCGGAACGCAGCCCTCGTGGATGCCCTTGGAATGGACCTCGACGCAAACGCCATCGAACAAATCGCCACCGCCTCCCAAATTGGCTCCACGTTCACCATCAACCTCATTCGTTCACTTGCAGGTCAGGATACCGGGCGTATCGACCCCGTCCCCACCCATCATCGGGAAGGTACGGCAGACGAAGCCGAAGGTAGCATTGCCATGGCCGATTTCAACGACGACGGCTTCGATGACCTCCTCATCAGCACCCCCACGGCCGACATGGTGGGCTTCATCGATAACGGTCGTGTCGAAGTGTACTACGGTTCCTCGGCGGGATTGGAGGCCGTGCCGAGCACCATTCTTGCCGGAAGCGGAAATGGAGAGCATTACGGGAAAGGCGTTGACGTGGGCGACTACAACAACGATGGCATCGCCGACCTTCTCATCGGTGCGCCGGGATGGGATGTCAACGGTTCAACCGACCGAAACGACGGTCGCCTCACGGTGCATTTGGGTTCGCCATCGGGTCTGCCCTCCGCCCCATCATGGACGGTCAACGGGTCCGGAAACGAATCCTTGGGTTCCACCGTGACCACCTTGCATCATGCTTCCGATGCCGACGGGCTTGCAGGCGGGGCTCACGGCTACGCTCTTGAGGTCAGTCAATCGGTCACCCACACCGGGAAGGTCAACGTGTACCAAGGCGGCGAAGCCGAGCTGACGCTGGTGCGAAACGTCACCCAAACCGGCGACGGTTCGATGTTTGGTCGGACACTCGAGGGCTGCGATTTGAACGGGGACGGGCGTGCTGAACTCATCGTCGCCAACACCGGCTCGTATGCATCTCCGCTCTCCTACTCCTCCATCGAATATTTTTACGGCGATGTCGCTGGCTACCAAGGCACGCCCGATCACGTGATTTCCTCGCTGTTCCAAGGTCGATTGTTCGGTCATGGAATCGTATGTGCGGGGGACATCAACGGGGATGGCTTCGACGAACACATCATCACGGAGCCGTTCAACACCACCGATGGCGTCTTCGGCACGGGGGTGTTGTGGTTGTTTAACGGAACATCTTCTGCCTTCCCGAGCGAGGCGGACTGGCAGTACTTCCCGACGTTGGCGAACTCGAAAATCGGTGAAGCGATCGCAGCTGCCGGCGACATCAACGACGACGGTTACGACGATGTGTACATCACCAGCCGGCTTGGTTCAAACGCCGGCCGCATCGAAATCTTCCTTGGTTCGGCCGACGGTTTGCGTTCCGACAAACAATTGCTTGCAGAAGGAAATTCCAGCGAGCAACTGGGCTTCCGTCTAGCGGCCGGCGGGGACCTCAACGGCGACGGGTTGGGCGACATCGTCTATTCGCAACGCACCGATGACCGAGGCAGCGCCTTTGCTCTCGATTACGTGGTGGTGTCGGAACGCGATTGGGAATCGATTTCCTTTGAGCATGCAGGACAACTCAATGCGTTGGAGTTGGCGACGGCAGACCGCGGAGAAACGAGCATCGCCTATACCTTCAACGACACTCAGCGTTCCTACGCTGCGAAATTGGAACACATGATGGACGGTTCACCCGCAGGCCAATGGGTGGACCAAACCGTGGTTCGATCAACCACAAGCAACCTTTCCATCCGCTTTGACGTTCAATCCTCGGGCCTCCCTCTGCTCCTCACCGAAGATGACGATGCCATCCATCTCCACACCACTCGCTCCATGACGGCGGTTGAACAAGCCGTGGCCACCACGGGGACCATGGGTCAATACATTGGCTCGAACGTCAACCAAGACAATGAACAAGTTCTTGCTTACACGTCAGGTTCCGGTCAACAAATCTACGCCAGCGAGCAAACGGCATCCGGCTGGGTCACCGACCTGGTTCGTACAGGGGCCCAGCTCGCCAACGGTATCGAGGTGCTGTTTGACAGCAACGACGTGCCGCACCTCGTGTATCGACATGCCTCGACGGGACAACTCGAACGGGCGACTGGAGGAGGCAGTTGGACGCTGACCTCCTTGGGCTCCGTCGCCGAAGCGGTGTCCACCCAACACCCTGCTGTTATGCTCGCCAACGACACGCTCGCTGTGGCCTTGGTCGCTTCCAACGGCACCGGCACCAACCTTGCGGTTTGGATGCATAACGGCACGACGCTGACCAAACAAATCATCGGCAACGTTTCCGACCACGGCACCCAACTCGGCCTTGTCACGCTCACCAACGGCTCCTTGCTTCTCGCTGCCCTCAGCACAACCGGTGAACTGGAACTGTACGAGCAATGGCCGGGCGACAGCGCCTGGCAGTCCCACTCCGTGCTCCAACCCAGCGGTACCACCAACGAATACCGTCTTGATCTTGAGGGCGGAGACCGGCCAATTTTGGCCGTCAGGGCAAACGCCGTCTCGTCTCTCCTCGCTCCCAACAGCACCGGTGATTGGGTCACGTTGACCGAACGACCGGCTGCTGCAGTGGACGGCGCTTGGGATGTTCTCCACATGGGCGACCACCTCCTCTTGCTGACCAGCGACCCGGTGTCCAATCACCTCGTGGTGAACACGGCTGAATTGGGCGGCGTTCACGCCGACCATGCACCGTGGATGTCGGTTCGCTTCGGGGACGTCGTGAGCAACCACCCGGTGGATGCGGTGGTTGACAGCAACGGCACCGTCCACCTCGCTTATTGGGACGAGGTCAACAACGATGCAGTTCTGCTCCGACTTTACGCCGACCAGGATCGGGACCTTGTTTTCGATTTGGTTGATGAGATGCCCGCCGTTGGGAACCAATGGTCCGATGGCGACGGTGACGGTTTCGGTGATAACCCCCTCGGACCGCTCGCCGACCAATGCCCCTCGTCAGCAGGCCCCTCTTCGTACGTCGTTTACGGATGTGCCGATTTCGACGGGGACGGCTTCTCCGATGACATTGACGGTTGCGATTCCTCAGGCGGGACCTCGTGGATCGATCGTTTCGGTTGTGAGGACCTTGACCAGGACGGTTGGTCGGACAACGGAGCCACGTATTTCGACGGGGACGTCTACAAAGGAAATTGGAAACAAGCGCTCGACACCGACGGTGACGGGTTCGGTGACAATCACGGCGTGGACTGTTGTTCGGTTGAGTTGGACCCGAACGCCGGTCCCGGAGATTTGTTCCCTTACATCGCTTCGCAATATGCTGATTACGACGGGGATGGCTTTGGCGATAACGACACCGATACGGTGTACGGCGACTTCTGCCCTTGGGACTGGGGCGCTTCGTGGCGAGACCGAAACGGTTGTCTGGACTCCGACGGGGATGGCGCAAGTGACCCTTCAGACGAGGGGACATTCTTTGAATGGAACATCGAACTTGGCGCTGATGTTTGGCCTTTTGACCCGACGCAATGGACCGACACCGACGGTGACGGCTTCGGTGATAACCAATCCGAGAACGCCACGCTCCCCGACCGTTTCCCACTGCGCATCGTGGCGGCAAACGACACGGATGGCGATGGCTATGCCGACAATTGGACGGCCTTTGCCACGATGGACGACGACAACGACGGAGTCATCAACCTCAACGACATGTGCGTTGAATCCGACCCCTCGCTTGCGATTGGTCCAAACGGGTGCGACGAGGACCAAGCAGCCAACCTCACGTTCCCCAAAACCTCGTACAAAGAAGGTCTTGAATTGGACCAGTGCCCTGATGTTTGGGGCAATTCGACGGTGCCGGTTTACGGATGTCTTGACTCGGACGGCGACAGCTTCACCGATCAGTACGCCTATGACACGAACCAAACCAGCGGTTTGCGAGAGAATCAGGTCGGTGACGCCTTCCCTCTCGAGAAAACGCAAACTTCTGACACCGACGGCGACGGGTTTGGCGACAACCCCCTCGGGGAAAATGCGGACGAGTGTCCGTTTGAATTCGGAGTTCTCGAAGGCACAAACGGCGTTGGTTGCCGCATCATCAACGTTCAAGACAACGACGGAGACGGCCTGATCAACGATCTCGATATCATCTGCCCCAACAGCCCGGCCGGAGAGGCGGTCAACGAGGACGGATGCGCCCAATCCGAATTGGACGATGACGAGGACGGTGTCAAGAACAACGTGGATCTTTGTTCCCAAACGCCGACGGGCGTGGAAGTTGACACGGACGGTTGCAGCGCTGAGCAACGGACCTCTGACTCGGACGGGGACGGCCTCAACGACCCCGAGGACCGTTGCCCCAACACGGAGGTGGGCGAAGACGTTGACCAGTTCGGTTGTTCTCAGGCCCAACGCGACAGCGACGGGGACGGGTTATCCGACCTTGACGATGCTTGCAACGACACACCACCCGGCTTCCCGATTCTTGAAAATGGCTGCACCGACGAGAGTGCATTGACCGAGGACATCGATGGCGACGGTTTTGCTGGTGCATACAGTTACGACATTGACCCCATCACGGGGCTTCATGTCAACCAAACCGGAGATGCCTTCCCGTCTGACCCCACCCAATGGTTTGACTCCGATGGAGATGGTCTTGGGGACAATTGGGGCACGGTGTCGTGGAACAATTCTCGCGACCCTTCATGGCCGGGTGTGTTTATTCAAGGCGCTCAGAACGCTGACTTCTGCTCGGCCGAAGCAGGTACGTCGTTCATGGACGTCCCTGGTTGTTACGATGACGGCGACGGTTGGGCTGACTTTTTGGAGCCGGAATCCCTCCAAAACAACCCCACGCAATGGAAAGATTCTGATTTTGATGGGTTTGGAGACAACTGGGGCGACGCTTCTTGGACGCCGCACCGTGACCCGACTTGGCCCGGGGAGTTTATCGAAGGAGCCACCAACGCCGACCTCTGCCCAACCACACTTTCCGGCCTCTTGGGGCAACTGGACGAGGACGGGTGTCATCCTTCCGAGCGGGACTCGGATTACGACGGCGTGAAGGACGACGCTGACAATTGCCCTAACGATCCCAAAGGCGTTGACGGGTACACCGACGGTTGCCCCTACGTTGCGGTCTCCGGTGACGGCGATGCCGGTGTGTTCGGATTGGATGCGGGCATCCTGTTGGTCGCTGGTGGAGCGGTCGGCCTCGTCATCCTGCTGGGTCTCATCGTCGTGTTGCGCTCAGGCCGTGATGACGAGAACGATGACGATGACGACGATTTCTTTGATGACGACGAGGAAGAGGAAAATTTCCTTGACAAGCTGGACGCAAAACGGGCCGCTCCCGCACGGTCACGTCCCGCACCGTCCCAGAGCCAAGGGGAGCGACGCGGACCCGGTAACAGCCGCCCTGCACCTTCACGGGCCGGTCCCGGTGGCCCTCCCAAAGCCAACGCAGGCCCACCGAAGCGCGGTCCAGGCGGCCCCCCTCGCAGCGGTCCGCCTCAGGCCTCGTCGGCAAAGCCCGAACCCGTGCAAAAAGTCGCCAAGAAAAAATCGGTGACGACCGTCGATGATGCCCCTTCAACAAAGGTTCGAAAAGCAAAGATTCAGGTTGATCTGAGCATCTTTGAGGACTGGCAGCGCGATGACCGAGAATCTGCCGTGGAGTGGGTGGTCGGTGCATTTGCAGACGGTGACCAAGAGCGAAACGTGCTGATGCAGCTCCAGGAAACGGGTTGGACAGCAGAGCAGTCTCGAGCGATTTGCAACCTTGCGAAAAACAAGGCGGCTTGACATCGGTCATGAGGTCTTAAATGAAGGTCAGGTTTGGACGGAAGAGGGAGGATAAACCATGAGCGATGGAGCCACTGGAAATTCCACCGCCATCGAGGTGGATGAAGCCGCGGCCTATTTCGGTGTCACGGAATCCTCTGACGTGCTTCATGCCATGATGGCGATGCCTCGAGACCAAGCCATGGTGCAGTTTTTTGATGTGCTTTCAGACATCGTTTTACGACCCGGTGATTTTGATTTCGAAGCCGCCAGCGAACGCATGCAGTGCGAAGGAGGGGAGATCTACTACCTCGTTGCAGGTCACCTCGGCTTGATGAGCCTGCCCGACCCGCTCCTGCAAAGCCTCGGCATGCCCGATTCCAGCGGTGCCGCTGGTGGTGAGACCATCGGTTCCCTCGATGGTGAGCAAAAATCCCAGTTGGAAGGTCTTGCAGACCCCATGCGGATGATGAAATTGTTCGCCGTGGCGCACCAAACAGGAGGTGGCGCTGAAGTGCTGAAGTACCTCAACACGCTTGACGGCATGCTTGCCAATGTCGGCGGGTCGGTGGACGCTCTTGTCACGGTCAACAAAGAACTCGACGCTGCGCTCGACGTCGCCGGACATGTCGTTCCCATCGCTTCTCTGGCCAGCGGTTCCGCTTCAGCTGCGACCGTGGAAATCCCCGAAGGTCTTGAGCGACCGAAAGCCCCTGAACCTGCTGAAGTCCAGGCTGCACCCACTCCTCCAATTCCCGAACCTTCTGTCCCTTCCGCTCCCGAAGGTGTTCCGCTTCCGGGCGCCGAACCCTCTGCACCGGTGGTTCAACCCGAATCACCCGTGCCGCTTCCTTCCTCAACGGTGGCCCTGCCGAAGGTTGAGGTGCCGGTGAAGGCCGAAACTCCCGTGAACGTGGAAAACGAACGGGAGGTGGCTCGGGCAGCACAAGATGCGTTTTCCGGAGCCTTTGGTTCGCAACTTCTTCCAGATTCTCAACCTGCTGAACCGGAGGTGCCAGACATCTCGGTTGAACCCGTGGAAGAAGAGGTTGGTGCGCAAGGCGATGAGGAGGAATTCGTCAGTGCTGCGGAACATTTCATCGCTGCCGATGAAGATGGTAGCGGGGCTTTGGACGTTGAAGAATTGGCCCGAGCCACCGGCACGACCGTCGAAGAAGCTGCGGCTTTGCACGCCGAGGCGGACACCGATGGCGACGGCGTGGTGTCACTTTCGGAATTCATCTCTTCCCCCGCCGCTGAAAAGACGGCTTCGCTTCCCAAACCGGTGGCTCCGGTTCGTCGACCGTTGGGCAACACCGGACAAAACACAGGACAACCGGTTCAGCAACGACCACCGCCGTTGAACCAACCTCCCGTCCAACAACCGGTACCAAATCAACAACCGTGGCAACAGCCGCCACCTCAGCAGGGATGGCAGCAACCCCCTCCCCAACAAGGGTGGCAGCAACCTCCTCAGCGCCCCTTGGTACAACCCACCATTCATTCGGGCGTTCATTGCCGTGGATGCGGTGTTGGCCTCGACCCGTACTGGCGGTTTTGCCCGGTATGTGGCCAGCAAAATCTGGGTTATTGATTCAGTTGACGACAAACGAACCGTTCTCGAGGAGCGGGGATTCGTCCAGCCAGATGCTTGGTGAGGCGAGCACACCCGAAATTTGGATGCCGACCGCAGCCGTCCCGCCGAGCGTTGTGTTGTCACCAATCGAGAAGTAGGCGGTCCCAAGGCGTTTTTCATCTTCGAGCACGTTGCCGAGGAGCCGAGCGTTGGGGTTCATCCCGAATCCAAATTCAGCGATCGTCCAAACGCTTTCCTGATCCTTGCTCTTCAAGCGTTTGGCCGCCTCGCCAAAGGTTTGCCGAATCTGGGCAGCAGCCGTTCCGCCCTTGACGTCGACGACCAAGCCGTTCTCGACCTGCAGGATGACGGGTTCGTCCACCAGGGCCGAATCCCATGAACCATCGATGACGATGGTCCCGTTCATCGTGCCTTCCCGCGGCAGCGTGAAGATCTTGCCCGCAGGCAGATTGGTGAGCATGCGCGGGCGGTTGCACACGCCGTTGTCATCCAGTTTCCACTCTCGCCAATTGACTTCAAAGGTGACGTTCGTGCCCGTTTCCGACTTCACGTTGATGATGCGTTTGCGTCGGAGTAAGCCGTTCATTTCACCGATGTTTTTCTTGATGATGTTGAAATCGGCCGCCATTCCACCTTCGGTGAACATGTCAAGGGTCATGCCGGGCATGGTGGCCACGCGCGCACCGTCTTTGATGGCTTGACGGACAGCACGGGTGTGTGTGAGGGAATACTTTGTGGGGGCGATGACGACTTGTTGTTGACGCATCAAGTTTGCTACAGGGGACGGGGGTTCGTCCCCGTGATGTCGACCTTTGGGCATGACGATCAACAACACGCGGTCGGAGCGAAGGCTTGCGGCGTCATGCAATGCCTGACCGATTTCTGTGGTGGTGGGGTCGCATACGATGAGGATGTTTTCGCCTCGACGAAGGTCCATGCAGGTGTCAATGACCGTGAGCGCACTCTTTGCCATCCGCTCATCGTGCCCCATCACTTCGTCTTCACCCTCCGGATTCTTTGCCGGCTCAAGGTCGGCAAGGACCGCTTCGGGTTGACCTTCGGCGAGGTCCAAGATTTCCTCGATATCGCTGTCAACATCCGAACCCTCGTTCCCTTCAGTGCCGTTTCGGCGGAAAGGGAGGGCCATAATTAGTGTAGAGTTCAACCGTTCTTCAATGTGTGCTTTTTTCAATCCAAATCCGTTCACTTCCGGGCCAACTTGTCGGAGGGGAGCGTTGAAGAAGCACGAGGCCGTGTACGAAGCATGGACCTCTACGAGGAGTTTCTCAAGCGCGTTCAAGACATTCACCGCCTCGGCGCCCTGCAAGGTCACCTTGGATGGGACCAAGAGGTGTTGATGCCTGCGAAGGGGGCCCAAGCCCGAGGCGAGATGATGGCTTGGCTTGCCGGTCAACGTCACCAACAATTGACCGATGCGCGCACGGGTGAACTTTTGAGCGCGTTGGAAGATGCCAACCTGAATGCAGACCAAGCGGCCAACGTTCGGGAAATGCGTCGTATGCACGACCAAGCCGTTTGTCTCCCGAAATCCTTTGTCGAAACGTTCGCCCAAGCCCGGTCTGAAGCTTTGGTAGCCTGGCAGGAAGCACGAAGCGCTTCGGATTTTGAGGCGTTCAAACCCTCGCTTGAACGCTTGATTGCGTTGACCCGAGAGAAGATCAACCTCCTTGGTGTAACCTCAACGCCGTACGATGTCTTGCTCGACGAGTATGAAGTCGGTATGACGGTGGATGATTATGACCCGTTGTTCGCTGGATTGAAAGCCCGTCTTGTCCCGCTTCTCCAGGCCATCACAACTGCTCAATCATCCACGCCCGACCCGATCTTGCCCGAGGGCTTGCGCTTCTCTGTTGACGCCCAGAAGGCCTTCTGCAAGGCCGTCTCCGCCAATATGGGCTTCGATTTTGACGCCGGAAGAATGGACGCTTCAACGCACCCGTTCTCAGCAGGACTTTGGCCCGGTGACACCCGCTTTACCACCCGATTTGATGAAGCCGATCCGTTTTCGTGTTTGTACGCCGTGATGCACGAGACCGGACATGCGCTTTACGAGCAAGGCTTGGATCACGACCATCGGTTCACCCCACGGGGTGGAGCGGTTTCATTGGGCGTCCACGAATCGCAGAGTCGTTTTTGGGAGAATCAAATCGGACGAACCCAAGCGTTTTGGAGAGCGGCCTTGCCGTGGTTTAACGAGGCTTTTCCCGACGCCCCACAGTGGGACGAAGAGGACTTGAATCAACTCGCGAATCGTGTTGAACGGGGCTTCATTCGGGTCGAAGCGGACGAAGTAACTTACAATTTACATGTCATGATTCGTTACGAAATCGAAAAGCAATTGTTCAACGGCGATTTGGCCGTGGACGACCTCCCGGCTGTCTGGAACAGGATGTTCAAGGAATGGTTCAATCTTGATGTGCCCGAAGACCGCTTAGGTTGCCTTCAAGACATTCACTGGTCAATGGGCGCCTTTGGATACTTCCCAACGTACACCCTCGGGAACCTCTACGCCGCACAACTTCTGGAGGCCATGAGCGAGGATCTTGGTGATATCGATGCGATGGTGTCTTCAGGAGATTGGGAGCCCATGCTGGCATGGCTCCGACCTCGCATTCATATGCGAGGAAGTCAGGTTTCACCCGCTCAACTCATCGAGGATGCAACCGGAAGTCCACCGAATCCTGAACCGTTTTTGCGATACGTCGAAGAAAAATACCGCGCATTGTACAACCTGGCTTAGCGCCAAGGCATCATGACCAGCGGCGTTCCTGCTTCACCGGGTTCCACCAACAGGTGTCCCTTTTGCCCCGTGGCTTCTGTTCGCTCGAACACTGGAACGCCGGCAACGACGGTCACCTGTGCCCATCCAACCAATTCCCGACCACGGAACGGACTCCAGCCCACGCGAGTCCAGACCAAATCATCGTCAACCACATGTGGCGTCGCCATGTCCACGAGGACGACATCACCGTCTGCGCCTTCCTCGAGACGTCCTTTCCCCACCATGTTGTAGCATTCAGCGACGTTCGTCGACATCCAGCGGACGACATCTTCCACCGAGCATGCACCGTCTCGTGCATGGGTGAGCATCACCGCCAACGAGGTTTCCACGCCCGGCATGCCGCTCGGTGCATCTGGAAAGCCTGCTGCTTTGGCATCCAGAGTGTGCGGTGCGTGGTCGGTCGCGATGCATTGAACGGTGCCCTTTCTCAATTGGTCCCAGAGGGTCTCCCGGTCCGCTTTGTAACGAATGGGCGGGTTCATTTTCAGCCGGGTTCCTTCCCGTGCGACATCGGTTTCGTCAAAGGTGAGGTGCTGGGGGAGGGTTTCGGTGGTGATGATGGCTCGATCGTCGTTCACCTCGGAAGGCAGGGCAGTGATGCCTTCAAGCCACTCGGCTTCGATACCGCTGGTGAGGTGCAGAACGTGAAGACGGTGGCCGGATTCCTGGGCCAATTCAACGGCCAACTGGGTGGCCAGCAGGGCCGTTACGTCGTCCCTCCACTCGGCGTGGGCCGCCATGTCCGTGCGTTCTTTCACGGCTTCAAAGCGCTCGATGAGGCGTTGTTCGTCCTCGGCATGAACGGCGATGAGCCCTCCAGTTTGGGAGAAAATCTTCTCCAGGGCTTCACGTTCGTTGACCAGAAGGGTCCCGGTCGATGAGCCCATGAAGACTTTGATGCCGCAAATTCCAGGGATGCTGAGAGGAGCGTCTGGCGTGCCGACGGCATCTTGTAAATCCGAGATGTTGTCCGGGGTGGCGCCAATGAAAAAGCCGTAGTTGTTGACGCATTTTGCCGCAGCGGTGGCCAATTTCATGTTCATGCCTTCGAGGGTGGTGATGGACGGTTTGTTGTTGGGCATATCAAGGAAGGAGGTGACGCCTCCGCTCACAGCGGCGGCTGAGCCGGATCCCAGATCCTCTTTTTCGGGTTGGCCGGGGTCTCGAAAATGGCATTGCGGGTCAATCATTCCGGGAAGGAGGTGCAAGCCACGCCCATCGATGAACAACTCGTCTTCCAAGGGCTGGAGGGTTTTGCCGAGCGCAACGGTCTCAATGAGCCCCTCTCGGATGCGAAGGTCGCCGACTCCCGTTGCATCTGGTAGCACCATCGTTGCGCCATGAATGAGCATGTTGCCGGACATGATGGTGTTCTCCATTTTGAGATGGTGGGGTTCGGCTCATCAACATGATGCAAGGATACTGACTTAGCGACGCGCGGATTTTGGCCGAAAGGCGTTGCAGACATCTTCGTTCATGTCCATGTACGGACCGCCCATGAGGTCGACGCAGTAAGGGACCGCTCGCCAAATCTCGTCAATGGTCTCTCGGATGGCCTTCGGGCGACCGGGGAGGTTGAAAATCAAGCTGGAGCCACGCAAACCTCCAACTTGGCGAGAAAGGATGGCTGTTGGGACGAACGCGAGGGAAATACTTCGCATTTGTTCCCCAAATCCGGGCATCATGCGGTCACAGACCGCTTCGGTCGCCTCGGGGGTGATGTCCCGTGCGGCCGGCCCGGTGCCGCCCGTCGTCACGACAACGCTGCACCTTTCTTGGTCGCTCAGTTCGATGAGGGCCGCTTCGACGGCTTCTTGTTCGTCTGGGACGCATCGGTAATGGGTGGTCCACGGGCTCTTGATGGCCTCTTGAAAAAAGGAAAGAATCGCAGGGCCGCCTTCATCCTCATAGGTCCCTTGGCTTGCTCGGTCGCTGACGGTCACGATGCCGAACACGGCGTGGTCCCCAACATGTTCGGCTGACCCGGACCACTCGGTGATGCGTTGCATGGTTCCACCTACTGGTCCCCGTATTTGGCGACGATGTCGGCGTGGAAGTTGTCGAGGAGCGTGTCCTCAAACAACTCGGTTTGACGCCGCATCTTGGTTGACCGAATGTGGAGCACCGCCATCAGGATGAAGACGATGATGACCAACGGGATGAAGACCTCAAGTTTGTACTGGTGCATGAATTTCACAATTCCTTCAGCGGTGTACGCCCACGTGATCGAGGCGATGGAGCCACCGATCAGCGTAGCGATAAGGACGCGCATGAACTGCATTCTGGAGAGCAATCCGAGCATGGCGCCTACAAGCACACCGGAGGCCATGAAGGGAATCCACACGAAGAAAATGAGGCCCCAAAAGCCCCATTTGTTGATCATCTCTCGCTTCTCGTTCGCCATGTATTCCACGGTGGACAGCGTGTCGCCGAGGAATTTTGTTTGCAGCATTCGCCCACCCAAGCCGTCTTGTCGGGCCACAGCGACGATGCGTTCATCGTCGGTTTGCGATTGGCGCTCGACCCGTCCGGCTCCAGCCCGATCTGCGAGGGTTGAGACTTCGTTTCTCGTCTTCACGATGAGTTCTTGGGAGCCCAGCAAGTCCTCGTTTCGGTCGTGAATAAAACGAAACAATTCGTCCTTCATCTGGGTGGAGGTCTTACGGAACCGGAAGAAAGCAAAGCGTTGTGTGGGTCGGTAAATGACGGAGACAAAGACCACCCGGTCGTCGCTGGTCACCACCGCACCCTTCATTTGGACGTCGGTGCGGCGCGTAAAGAAGAGGTCCAAACTGTCACGAACATCGTCCTCAATACGTGAAAGGGAGTGGAGTTCAGAGAAGAAGGACGAGTAGTCTTGTCGTTCCTTGAGGGCATCTTGTTGCTCATCAACCCGAGTCCCAATGCCGACGCCGGAATCAAAGTCAATGCTATGACCTGCCCCAATGACCCGGACGTTGAGTTGGACGGGTTTGAAGACGCGGAAGAAGGCGAATTCTTCGAGCAGGTTTCGTAGAAGTTCAGCACGTACTTCTTTGGAATCGGAGAGGGTGTTCTCCGTGTTTTGGTAAGCCACCATGATGTCAATCGACAAATCTCGTATTTCGATCTTGAAGAGTTCATCGTCAATATCGATGCCCAACTGTTCGCCAACGGTGTAGACGGTGTCTTCAACGAGACGTTGAATGTGGGCGCGGGACAGGATGTCGTCGGTGTCTTGGTGGTAGACCTTGTACATCAAGGGGTAGATGACGAGCAGAGAGATGATCGAAAGCGAGAGGGAAATGAACGCCATCCACCATGCTGGAATGCCGGCAGCACCACCTGTCAGCATGGCGGTTTCTCGCCCGCCACCAATTTCGGCACCCATGAGCAGGTAACCCCAGTCGCCAAGGTCTTGCACGGACCAGCAAGAACGCGGTCCGGAATCTTCAATCCGCACGTCTGAATGTTCAGCGTCGTCAACGAACGGGAGGAAGGCAAGGGCTTCTTTCGAAATGGTGTGCTCAAAGACGATCGTTGAAGTCAACGGTCCAACGATGATTGAGGAGTTCGGTGATCTGTCTGCCTTGACGGTGAGCTCAAACACGAGTTCAAACCGACCCTCGGAAAGTTCGGAGTAGGGCGCTGAAAAGAAGGCTCGTCCTTGGTTTTGTTCGGCTTTGTTGATGGTTCTGGTTGTGCCGTTCGCACCGTAAGGCTCGTCGACGACGGACAAGGTTTGATCGTTGACCACCTCGTAAAACGTGTAGTTCAGGAAGGCCACCCCGTTGGGGAGGTTGTGGCCAGCGATGGAAAACAATTCACGGTCGGGGTCTGGGAAGATGTTCAACCAAGGCTCGTCGGTGACTTCTTCGCATTCGTCACCGATGTCAAGGAAGGTGGTTGAAGCGGTGTGGTCGAGTGCTGTCGAATCCCCCAAGGCTCCCGATGACATCGAAAACAACAGCAGGGCAAAGACGGCCCCGTATGCCAGCCCAGCCAACAAAACAAAATCTTCAATTTTGGAGAGAAAGATTCGGCCTCCGCCCATGCGACGTTGCCGTATTTCCTGAAGTTCCTTGGCCTCTCGATCCTTTGAGCGGGTGTGTTCTTCGTGACTGTCGTTGGCGGAGGACTCAACGATGCCGTCCTTCGCCATGGTGGACCATACTCCCTCCGGTTCAAGAATCCTTTTCCTTCTCAGGGTTGGAATCTTGGTAGTGTTGAGTGTTCTATAGAATATAGGGGCGGGCAGTAAGCTTCCCGCTGATTGTGATGTTGGTGGGTTAGGCCGGACTTGAACCAGCGACCTCGGCATCTTCAGTGCCGCGCTCTCCCAACTAAGCTACTAACCCGTGCAAGGTTGGCGAATGCCCTCGCCATATCAAGCCTTCCGATGGGTTAGGGATACCGTGCTTCTCGTGCGGGGCCGTTCATTCAGCGCCTTCAAGCGTAGCCTTTTGGAAGGCGAACAGGCTTTCCAGACCCGCATCAGCTCCTTTCAGGAGTGCGTGCAACTCGTCGGCTGAAAAGGTGGATTCTTCCCCAGTCCCTTGGACCTCAACGTAGCGCCCATCGCTTGTTTTGATGATGTTCATGTCAACATCGGCGTTTGAATCAAGCACGTAATCCAAATCGAGGTACACCTCTCCGGCAAGGAGGCCAACGGAGACCGCAGCGAGGTCGTTGGGGATCACCGCCGCCTCGTGGTTGGCCTGCTCGATGGGGCTGAGTTGAGGGGGTGTCCAACCCTCCTTTCGTTGCTCAAAGCTGGGCCGAAGGTCCACAGGGAGGCAGTCTCCACGAGCGATGAGGCGGCGGACGGCCAGTCGAAGGGCGATGTTGGCCGCCGTGATGGAAGCACAACGTGTGCCTCCGTCTGCGTTCAACACGTCACAATCAACGTTGAGCGCCACAGGACCGAGAGCCTCGAGGTCGACGGCAGCACGCAGCGAGCGCGCAATGAGGCGCTCAATCTCTTGGGTGCGGCCCTTCGCACCGTTGCGTTCACGGCGGAAGCGAGAGTCTGTTGACCCGGGCAAAAGGGAATACTCTGCGTGCACCCATCCCTTTGTAGCGTCCCGGGGGAACCAACGGGGTAATGATGCCTCCTTGGTGCAGCACGCCAACACCACCGTATCGCCCTGCTTGTAAAGCACGGATGCAAGAGCGTTCGGGGTGAAATCCAGCGTAACCTCAGGGGTTCGCATTTCATCGGGGGCTCGTGAAAGGTTGAGTTCGGTTTTGAATTTCGCCATGTCACGCCCAGTGCGTGTTCTTCATCAAGGCTTCTCAACCGACTCGCAAGTCCGTGGGCATGTTCAAGTCATGCTTTGAGGTGGACGGGTCATGAGCCAACCCAAGGCTGTTATCTGTGCCGTTGCCCGCACTCCAATTGGAAAATTCATGGGAGCCCTGTCCTCCCTTTCAGCCGTTGAACTTGGCGTTTTGACCGTCAAAGAACTGCTGTCCCGTGCGGGTATCGATCCGGCCTCGGGTGTGGTGGATGAGGTGCTGTTTGGGCAGGTGCTCCAAGCCGGTGCGGGTCAGAATCCAGCCCGTCAGGTGGCCCTTGGTGCAGGCCTGCCCGTTTCCACACCGTGTGCCACGATCAACAAGGTGTGCGGTTCTTCCCTCAAGGCCGCCATGATGGCAGCGAACAGCATCCGTGCAGGCGAATACAAAGCCATTATTGCCGGCGGTATGGAGAGCATGAGCAACGCCCCCCAGTTGCTCATGGGTCAGCGAAAGGGCACCAAAATGGGCGATTCAAAACTCGTGGATTCGATGATTCACGACGGTCTTTGGGACGTCTACAACGACGTTCACATGGGGAGAACAGGTGAAACCGTCGCAAACGAATGCAACATCAGCCGAGCAGCGATGGATGCCTTTGCTGCACGCAGCCAACAACGGGCCGCTCAGGCTTGGGAAAACGGCTGGTTTGATTGGGAGACCTTCGCTGTTGAAATTCCCCAGCGACGCGGCGACCCCATCGTTCTCAGCACCGATGAGGGGGTTCGTGGAGCAACGACGGTGGAGTCGCTTGGTGGACTTCGACCTGTGTTTGACCGAGAGGGAGCCGTCACAGCGGGCAACGCCAGCACCCTCAACGATGGGGCAAGTGCCGTGCTCGTTGCCGAGGCCGAGTTCGCTCGTTCCCAAGGCTGGGAAATTCTGGCCTCGATCGAGGATTACTGCACCTCGGGCGTGGAACCCGCCCGTGTCATGAGTGCGCCGATTCCAGCCGTCAAGACGCTTCTCGAGCGCAACGAACTGGATGTTTTGGACGTTGATGTCTACGAACACAACGAAGCCTTTGCATCGGCATCCTGCGCCATCGCTCAAGAAGTGGGCATTCCCGACGACCGCTTCAACCTGCACGGTGGTGCCGTCAGTCTTGGCCATCCCCTTGGCGCAAGCGGAACGCGTTGTCTCATCACGATGCTTGGGGTCATGCGCCGGCTTGAAGCCAACTCTGGCATCGTGACGTTATGCCTCGGTGGAGGAAACGCCGTGGCCATGTA
>Ga0255753_1000496_pt1 | contig 51411 bp, 29 predicted proteins | sample 041ome_10_FD_179953 | JGI IMG/M metagenome (GOLD analysis project Ga0255753, IMG submission 179953) | Coastal salt marsh microbial communities from the Groves Creek Marsh, Skidaway Island, Georgia - 041412US metaG (version 2) | ecosystem: Environmental > Aquatic > Marine > Intertidal zone > Salt... | reverse complement strand
TTTGGATTTAATTGTCGACCTCTGATTGTGTTTTATTAATATTAACAACGCGCGCTCGTATTTTTCTCGGTCTATCGCCTTCGTTTCTTGTGCCTGGATTTACTCGTGTTGACTTTACGTTTCGGTTTATCGTCCGTCCCCGCGTAGCCATTTTTGTGGGAGCGTCTGCCGTCGGTGGCCACGTCGTTTGATTTTTTATTCTTCTTTTTCGCACCGGCGTTGTTCATGGCTTTGAACGCGTTCAGCGCTTTCTTGGACGTGGCGCCTTGCAGTCTCGCTTCGCGTTCGAGTTTTTTAACCGATTTGACGCCTTGCGTGACTTTTCGCGTTCGGTTGGTTTTTGTTTTGGTTCTGTTTTCGTCGTCAGAGTCGGCGTATTCGTCGTCGTATTCGTTTTCTTTTTGCGCGCGTTGTTTGGCGGCTAACGCGCGCCGTCCTTTTTTAGAAGACGGGAGACGAGACGGGTTCGCCGATTCTTTCGCCTCTTCGCTCTCGTCGTCGTCGTCTTCTCCGCCCTTCTTCCGTTTTTTCTTATTCTTCTTTTCGTTACCGAACCTCGACGGCATGTCGCCTAACTCCTCGTCTTCGAGTAAATCTATGCCTTGCTTCCCCATCGCTTTCGCCGCGGCTTTCTTATTCGCCATCTTATCTCTCTCGCTCTCGAACCACGTCTTTTTCGGTCGCGATTTAATCTCGTTCGCGTGTTCCAACATGTTCTCCGCTTTCGTCGCTTCCATCTCAGCTTTTTGCATGTGCTTTTCAGCTCGCTCTTCTTCTTCAATCTCTTCGATTTGCGCGGCGTAGCTTTCGATTTTCTCGTGCCACTCTTCCACCACGTCTCTTGGAACGATTCTCGATTGCAATTTTTGACCTCTCTTTTGCAACGTCTTCACCAACGCTCTGTCGTATTCTTCCATGAACGTGATGGCGACGCCTTTTCTACCAGCGCGAGCGGTTCTCCCGACTCTGTGTAAATACGACGCCACGTTCTTCGGCGCGTCGTACGAAACGACCAAATCGACCGAGGCGATGTCCAAACCTCTCGCGGCGACGTCCGTGGCGACCATGATTTTCGTATCCGCGTTGGATCTAAAATCTTCCAACGCGGCTAATCGTTGCGTTTGGGTCATGTCGCCGTGTAATTCGCACGCTCTGATGTTTGAAAGACCTAGAACTATTTTCAATCGGTGCGCTTGGATTTTGGTTTTCGCAAACACGATGGTTTCTTTCCCTTTGAAAGATCGCGATAAGAGCGATAACAAATGAGCCTCTTTCTTCGCCACGAATTGCGGTTTGATTTTCACGATTTCCTCGGTTAACGTCGTCGGCGTGGTCCCGAGCGAATCCGCAGACAATCGCGCTGGATTTCTCATGGACAAACTGGCCAACTCCTCGACCGCACTCGTTAACGTCGCGCTAAATAACAACGTTTGTCTCTGTCTCGGCATGTTCCTAACGATTTCTTTAATTTCCTCTAAAAAGCCCATCTCTAATAATCGATCGGCTTCGTCTAAAACGACCGCGGCGACGTCCTCGAAACCAAACGAGTGCGTGTTTCTCACGTGATCGATTAATCTACCCGGAGTCGCGACGACAATTTCCGGTCTTTGCCTCAACGCCGCCGCTTGCCTTTCCATAGACAATCCGCCGACGATGGTCGCCACTTGCACGTTCGTATATTCACCCAGCCGCTCAATCATTTGCGCGCACTGCACGGCCAACTCTCTCGTCGGTACCATTATCACCACGTGTATCGCGCTCACCGCATTTTTTGGTCTGTGCAACATTCTCTCTAACAAAGGCAACGCAAACGCCGCCGTCTTCCCGCTCCCGGTTTGCGCTCGCCCGCACACGTCTCTACCGGTCAGCGCGATTGGAATAATCGCCGCTTGAATCGGCGTCGGCGTCGTGTACCCTAACTTTTCGCACGCTCGACACAACGGTCTGGATAAGTGCAAATCGTTGAACGATTTCGCGGAAAACGTCGTCCCGTCTTTCGCGACGGCGCGTTCCGTGTACTTCTTCGATTTCGATTTTTCCGTATTCTTCTTCTCTCTGCTTTCGTCGCGCTTCTTCTCCTTCTTCTTCTTATCATCGTCGCGCGTCTCTTCTTCTTCTATTTCATCATCATCGTCATCGCTGTCTTCTTCATCACCGGTCGTCGTGTTTCCTTGCCACGCCGGCGCTTCTTCTTCCTCCTCTTCTTCGTCCTCCTCCTCTTCACCACTGCTCGACTCCGACGAACTGCTCTCCTCTTCTTCTTCTCTCTTCTCTCTCCTCTTCCTCTGAATCTTCTCGTCCACGCTCGTCTTGTTCGTTCGCTTCAACTCCTCCTCGGCTTCGTCCTTGTACTTTGAAAAATCCCAGGAGGCGTTGTTGTTGTTTTCTGTGCCGCGCTTCTTTCCAACCGAAGAAGACGACGACGCATTCTTCTTCTTTCCGACGGCGCCGTCGCGCCGTCCAAACGCGTTCGTGATTTTTGCAGCGTCATCTTCCGCCGGCGTTGTCAACCCGTCGAAGAACGATGCGAGCGCGGGGTTGTAGTTAATCGTGAACTCTTTCTCCTCGTTTTTATCGTCGGACATGTTTTTTTTAACGATGCGATGGTGGTGTTCTTTACGCCCGCGCGCAAAAAGCGAAGCGTGCAGTTGGATGGGTCAATTGAAAAAATGAAGAATTTCGAGAGGTGCGCGAGCGCGAAAAGAGTTTGATTTTGTACGCTTTTTATGGGACGGTTGTGTGTGTATTTGTGTTTGGTTCTTTTTATTTTCAAAACTGCCACTTCTCTGCGCGGAGGTGTTTCCAGCTCCAAATTGGTACGTTCACCCGCTGCAACACCTTTTACCGCCTTTCTCGTGCCATTTGGGAACAGCGTGGATCAAGCTACGATACGCTAACTCTTCGTTGTTCTTTTTCGCTTTGATCGCTATTTCACATGAACCTGTCTCCGCAAACGCGCATTTTTTGCCCTGAGCGTTTAAGTTCCTCTTGCACACGTTGCAGCACTTCAGACCTGGATACTTGCCGTGCGTTTTAGGGACCACATGCCACAATTCTTTATGTGTGTACACGACCGGCTTGTTCCTTTTCATTAACTTCTGCGCTTTTAGGCACGTTCCGTCGCGAGCGAAACAACATGAAATCACCGGCGTCTTCACCTTCTTCTCGCGCGAACGACTTTTCATCGCTTTCGTTGACACAATCGTCGGTGTGATCATCTCTATCGCTTTCCTCGACTTTGTTCTCGTTCTGTTCGACCTTCGCACGTGATCCTCTTCAGGCGTAGATACAAACGGGAAATTTTCTTTCTCGAAACTCCCCGCAGTCGTCTTCTTCGTCGTCACAGGAAGAGAAGCAGGAAAAGTACTCGGCGCGCCCGCGACGACGAACGCATCCCGTCGTCGTCCCTCCTCTCTCGCGCCGTTTTTACTCGCCGCGACTGGCTCGGACAAAAACATCCTTCTCCCGAGTTCAATCATGCGTTCCTTTTCCGACAGTTCCACTCTCTCGTTTTTTTTCACCTCGAAGTCGTCATCGCCGTCCACCGCGAACGCGCGTCGTCGAAAAATCGGTTTGCTCTTCTTTCGCACCATGCGTATCGCGAGGAGGAGGAGGAGGAGGAGGAGGAGGTGAGGATATCGAGCGGCGCTTATTCCCCGCGAGCGCGCACCGCAAACGCTTCGTTTTTTTTCTCTCTCGCATGTGAGATTTGACTCTCGTTCGCGTGCCCTTTTTTTGAAACCCTAAACCAATTTTTCCCCTAAATTCCTTCCTCCCAAAATTTCGCAACACCTTTACGCGTACAATTCGCAATCAACTTTCACTATATACCCACAACGACGACGCGTTCAGAATAGCAGCGCGATGGCGGTAATAGCATCGAACAACAACAACAACGCGTTAGTCTTCGTGCTTTTGCACGTGTCCTTTGGGATCTCCTATTTCCTCACCGCGCAGAAAATCATGGATTTCCAATTGCTTTTACCGAGCACGATGCAAGTGCCCGGGTTGGTGTACTTGGCGGACGTCATGTCCGCGGTGGTCACGAAGTGGGTGGTCAGTATTGGTGGTAGTGGGAAGGAAAAGAAGGAACAGAAGAAGAAGAGCTCGGCGAAAGAACGTCGTCGTCCGTGGCAGTTTTACGCGTTGCCGGTGGCTGAATTCGTTGGGTTAACGCACGCTATTCGAGCGATGGAAACGTGCGGCGGGCCTTTGTATCAAACTTTAGCCGGTATGCAAATACCGATGACTGTTTTGTTTTCCAGCGCGCTGCTGAAGAAGAAATACACGGTTGGGCAACTGATGGGCGTTTCTGTGGTCATTTGTGGGTTGGCGGTGAAAGCGAGCGAGGTGTTGGGGGCGGACGCGGGTTCGACTACATCGACGACGACGATTCCAGTTGTCGGCGTTTTGTGCGCGTTCATTTCGGGGATAAGCTATTCTATGAGAGGTATTTTGATGGAATATTTGTCGAAATCGACGAAGAATCCGCCGAGCGGTGACGAGATGAGCTTCGCCATGGGCACGTTTGGTTTGGCGGCGTTTGCCGCGTACACGTTGTTAGTTACCGTACCGAATAAAGAAGAGTGGGTGTTGAAGCCGATGAGAAAATCGTTAGCAGCGAACGCTGTTCCTGTGATTGTTTTCTTTTACGTGGCTAACGCGTGCGCGCGAGCCATGATGGCGAAATGCATGATGAAGATTGTTCGATCCTCCGGCGCGACGGCGCTCTCGTTGTCCAACGCCACGCGTTCGGTCGGAGTCATAGTTTTTACTCACGTCGCGTTTTGTTCCGCGAACGCGAAAAAACAGTGCTTGAGTCAAACCGGGGCCATATCAGCCGCGTTAGTCGTCAGTGGTGGGTTGATTTATGCCTATCAAACATCGATTGCGAAGAGTAGCGGTAGCGGCGCGTCGGCGAAATCGAAGAAATCGAACGCTGCTGCGAAACCAACCCGGTCCTCCGCGCGCGTCGCTGCCGCCGCCAAGTCCGAAACCATTCGTAAACGACGGTAAAAATGTGTCCTCGGGACAAAAAATAAGAAGTGTACATCTACCTGCGCGAGAGAAAGTTGATAAGAGATTGTCGTAAACGAGAGAGAATAATATTTTGTAATCCATCAAAAAATATGTCAAAGTGAAATGTCCAAGAGAATTAAGGCAAAAAATTCGTGGCTGAGAAGGAATTTTCAAAAAAATCGTCACAACACGCGAATACCTACTAAAAACATGTCTTCTCTCCTGCTACCGAGTCGCGCGAGAACCAACCGACGCAAAATCCTCGCCGCTCTGTTGTTCTTTTCATCCTTCGTCGACGACGCGTCCATTCGAGCGTTTTCTCTCTTCGCGAGAACGAATCGGGAGGACATTTCGATCGCGAAGAACTCGACGAATTCGTCGGATCCTTCTTCTTCTTCTTCTCCGAAAGAGGAAGAGAAGAAAACTTTCCAGCGCGCGGAAATCGACGCGACGACCTCTTTCATCGCCAAGAAAGCGAGGGAGTTCGAGCAAACTTTGAAGTTGTTCGAAAGACAGCGAATGGATTTGTATCCGCCGGAAGAGACGCCGAGTTTTGTTCGGTTTGAGAGAAGACCTCGACGAGTTCTAGGTGATTTTAATTCGTCGGATTGGAAGCAAGGTAGGGCAACATGGTACGGTGGTCCAAACGGCCCTGGACCGGATGGAATGTCAATTTACACCGGTTCGTGCGGCTACGGCAAAGATCTCGGCAATCACTTCATCACCGCCGTGCAAACGGACGGTGGGTACGATTACGGTTTGACCGAGGAGTGCGGGAAGTGCATCGAGGTTGTTTGCGTGAACGGTCCTACGCGCGGCTTCGAATGGAGCGAACTCGGGAAATGGGCCGGATGTCAAGAGCCGGCCGTGAAGAGCGTGGTCGTGAAAATCACCGACTCGTGTCCGTGCAATCATCCGAACGAAGGGAACAAACGTTGGTGTTGCGGCGATCGCGAACACTTGGACTTGTCCTACGCGGCGTTTGATCAAATCGCGATACGGCATCGGGGAGTGGTCGACTTAAAGTTTCGCCCGGCTTCGTGCAAAGACCAAGGAAAGGTCGTGTCGTACTATTAAAAAAACCGAAGAAAACAGGTTTTGCATGTAACGGCAGCGATATGAATGATCCGTTTTACGTTTTGTTTGTTCGTCTTCTCGTTGAAAAACGAGAGCGTTTGTTTGTGTATAATCCGGGGTTCTGCTGATTGCGCCGGGCGGTAGTAGGAATGGAGATTTCCACCGGCGCATCACATATTGTATCTAAACAACACATTGAAAAAATACGTGTACAGTTCAAATAGAAGTCATCACACGATATCATGTTTTAATATTAACAAAGGCAACGATTACAGAGAGACTTTCTTTTTTTAATATATCTTTCTCACATCAGAGCTGGGGCGTCTCGCGCAATCGTCCCGGCGCGAGTTTCGTTTTATTCGTTTTAGAGTCGACGCACATCTCTACCTTTTCGCACTTCGGACCGACTTTCCCGACCGCGTCTTTTTTATCGCAACAGACGAAACCTGTTGGACAGCAAATTCCGTTGCAACAAAAGCGTTCGTAAGATTCGACGAACTGCGGATTGACGGCGCGGAAATTTTGAGGATGCGGAGGTCCGCTGTCGCACCGTTGACCATCGTCGTCACCTTCGTGACCGCAATAATCCGGACAGATGGAAAAATGATACGCGCAGGTTTCGTAACCTTTCCCGTCTAAGGTCAAGTCACAACACTTTCTCGGGTAGAAACAGTTGGACGCGGAACATTTGTTTGCAGATGTTACGGCCAAAATGCTCACAAACGATGCCGATACCGCGCTCGACATGAGAATAACGGGGAAGAAACTGAACATCCAAATCGCAGATGCGACCGAAAATCCAACGATCGAACCACAGAATGGTGAAAGCGCGGCGCGCGATTCGTGCGCTTGTATTTTGTTAGCATAGTAATACGAGCGGGCGCGAAGTAAGAATAAATCTTCCACCGGCATCATGGCGCTTTCTTCTCCGTTTGCGGTGCTCGTCGCGTACATCTCCGGACGATACACATTGCCCCCTTTATACATTCTTGAATTGTAATGGTTCCCACCACCGCCGCGTCCCATCTCCTCTTTCGCGACGAGCTCGTCCATAAACTCAAAAAACCAATCCAAAGACAACGTCGCGTCCGCCGATCGAGCGCATCGAGACGCTTGATATCTCGCCTGCATGGCGTAATCGTCCGACTCGGCGACTTCTTTCGGTAAATGTTGCCTCGCCGTTCGAACGAACGCTTTCGCGAGATCGTACAGAAACTTCGCGTCCGGATTTTTCGTAGATTGCGGTTGCTTTTCTGCCTTGTCCAGCACCGCGAACGTTTTCGTCTTCTTTCTCGAAGAAGAAGAAGAAGAAGATGCAACACCACCTTCGCCTCTCGGCATCGCCACGCTCTCCTTATCCTCCTCCTCCAGCGCTCTCTCTTCCTCCACCAAAACCCTCGCCAATCTCGCCACCAGCTCTGCCTCCTCCGCCAACCTCTCCCGTCTCGAGCGTCCTTCCCCGACGACCATCCTCGTCGCGTCATCCTTCTCCGCTAGGGTCGTTCGTGTTTCCGAGGAACAAAAAATCGTCTTCACCGTCAAACATAAAAAAAGAAGAAGAAGATGTCCAAACCGCGACGTCGTCGTCGCGCTCGCGAAGAACGCGTCTCCACCGTCCCGTCGTCCACCTCGACGCTTCGCTCGCCCTTTCAAAGTCATCATCATTTGTGGCTAATTTTTTCTCTCTCTCGAATCGATGCGTGTGTGTGTGTGTATATGTATAAAGCAAATGTGTAAGTGTGTGTGTGTGATCAAATGACACCAGTTTTTTTTTTTCTCTTTTTTTAAAAAAAAGCCGTTTTTTACAAAAAAAACGTCGACCCCCCAAAAGAAAAGAAATGGAACAGAAAACAAACGCACTCTACTGAACGCGTGTCGACATGAAACACCGTAGTCTAAAAAACGCGCGTATCTTTTGTCGTCGACTTTTCTTTTTCGGAGAGACGTCGTCGTCGTCGTCGTCGTCGTTTGCGCCGCGTTTCTCTCGAGAAGACGGAAGAAGCGCATCGACGACGACATTTTTTCCCCGAAACGACGACGACGGAAGAGAAGAAGAAGAGGGAAAAAGACGACGGCGGTCTTCGGCGAGAAGAGCGAGAGGGCGACATCGAGCGTCTCGTCGTTCTTTTTCTTCTTCTGCGGATGACGACGATGCCACCAAAACAACGCCTCTTTATTCGTTTGCCGTGGTCGGTTCTGGTCCCGCGGGTATGTACGCGGTGGATAAATTGCTCCAACTGAATAATGCGAGGAAGAAGAATACGAACGCGAACGCCGCGATCGACGGTAACGGTACTAGTAACACGAAGAAGAATAACGCGGACGTTCGCGTGGACGTGTACGAGAAAGAGTGTTTCCCGTACGGTCTCGTCCGGTACGGCGTCGCTCCGGATCACGCGGCGACGAAGAATGTTACCAACAAGTTTGACGCTTTGTTGCGAGACGCGCGCGTTCGGTTGTTCGCAAACGTGAGAGTCGGCGGAGACGGAGAAGAGGAGAAGAGGAGTAATATTTTGCGCGTATCCACGAGAGAATTGCTCGATCGGTACTCTGGCGTCGTGCTCGCGCACGGCGCGGCGGATAACGATCGGAAATTGCGGATTGAAAATGAAGACGCGTTGCGAGGGGTGTACGGCGCTCGGCAGTTTGTGAATTGGTTCAACGGCTTGCCGTCCGCCGCGCCGAGGAGCAATAGAGAAATGCACGAAGATATCGTAGATAGATTACAGAATAGAAAAAATGGATCGAATGTTGTCATCGTCGGCGTCGGGAACGTGGCTTTGGATTGCGCGAGGATTTTGTTGCGCTCGACGGAAGAGTTGAGAGAGACGGACATCGCGACGCACGCGTTGGAGGCTTTAGAAAAGGCGGAGGTGAATTCGGTGACCATCGTCGGTCGGCGGAGCGTCGCTCAAGCGAAGTTTTCTCCGAAAGAGTTGAGAGAAGTGCTCGGTTTACCGGATTTAGACGTCCAAATTGACGATTTAGAAGTAACCGAGGAAGATATCGAGGAGATGAACGCGTCGAGGCCGAGACGAAGAGCGTTCGAGGTTTTAGAAAAGGCGAAGGACGCGGCGGCGGAAAATGTGATATCGGCAGAAGGTACGGAGAAGAAGAAGAAGAAGATATTGCGCGTAATCTTCTTACACTCGCCGACGGGTTTGCTCCCCGAAGAAGACGCGTCGTCGTCGTTAGGTTTCGTGAAAATTCGCAAAAACATTCTCCAAGGCCCGAGCGGGAATCGAAAAGCGACGCTTTCCGACGACGCGGCGAAAGACGAAACGATTCTACCGTGCGACATTCTCATACGCTCGGTTGGATACGTCGGCGATAAACTCGACCCAAAATTAGTCCCCTCGGACGACAACGGTACCATCTCGCACGACGGTTTAGGACGCGTTCAGTACAACGAAGAAGATCCCTCCTCCGCGTCCGCGACCAAAGGCGGTCGCCTTTACGTCTGCGGCTGGGCGAAGCGAGGCGCCTCGGGCGTCATCGCCACCAACGTCCAATGCGCCGAAGAAACCGTCGGAGCGATCGAACAAGACGTTCTCGCCGGTCTCCTCAAACCAGCCTCTGCTATCGTTAGTGACAGCGACGACGACGCCAACGGCGGCAAAAACAACAACAACTTCCTCTTCCAAAACGACGAAAATAACGACAAAAAAAAGCTCCTCGTCACCGCCTCGAAATGGTTCAAGCTCGACGCCGTCGAACGCGGAGAAGAAGAAGAAGAAGAAGAAAAAGAAGAAAACGTAACCAACTCAGCCGAAAAAACATCGAAAAGCAGCAGCAGCAAAAGTAGAACGAAAATAGTCGACCGCGACCGAGCTTTGGCGATTGTCGGAGACGACGCGTAAAGTATAGTAAAGATTGTAACGACGACGCGGTATTCGCGCGCGCGATGATAAAGCGGCATCACACGAGTTCCATTTTTCTTCATTTTTCTCTCGTCGTCTGGCCTCTTGAAAAAATAATGCTCATCAAAAGCGCGTCGACGTCGGCTTTACTGCCGTCCTTTACGACGACGACGACCAAAACAACTTTCCTCGAGCGTTCCCTTCGGCGCCGCCGCGAGTGTCGCCGTCGTTGTTGTCGTTCTCTTCTCGAGCGCAAAAAAAGCACCACCGCGAGCGCGGAAGAGTTGCCGTCGATTCGCGTCTTATCTCCACCTTCTTCTTCTTCTTCTTCGAAGAATTTTGCGAATAACAACGCGTATTCATCGCTTTCTTTGGTGTCTTCTCCTCGCGCGAAGACGAAGTCAACGCAAGAACAAAGTCAACCATCGAACGTACCGATTGCAATCGCCATCGGGTTCGGTTTTTTGTCGCTCTCTGCGGTGTTGTACCCGGCGGCGAAAGCGATGGAAAAAGCGATGATTGCGACGGAATTGGCGATGCATGAAACGACGAAATTGATGGAAAAAGACGCTATGCGCGCGTTTAACGAAGGCGAGCAAGCGTCTCTGGAATGGCAAGAACTCGGTAAAGAGTTGAGGTTACTGTTGAAGAACATCGAGCAGTGGGGTAAACCTCTCGTAGGGGACGCGAATAGTTTAGAATCGTTCGATTTGAACGCGTTGGGAGAATCGATGAAGGATAGTTTAGCGGAGATTTTGGAGAAGAGTTTGATCGGCATCGGGAGTAACGGGATGGATGGTTCCGGAGGGCGACCGCAGCTCGGGGGGATAAACTTGATGCAGCAGTCTTTCGATGAGAACTTGTTTAAATGGCAAGACGCCATCACGGACGTCATCGAAGATTTGACGAATCTAAGACTGGAAGCGGCGAGCAAAGGACAAACGGCGAACGAGGAAACCTTGAAGAGGGCGTTGAATCAAGCAAAGATTGCCTCGGAATCGTTCTTAATTAGTAGTGGTAATAGCAGAACGAGTGGTGAAGATAGCAGCAGAGGGAGCAGTAGCGTCGGTGGCAGCAGGGACGATGAAGAGAAGGATCCGGCAAATTTGATTCGAAAAGTGTCGTCGTCGTACGACGAGCAAAGCGACGATTTCGACATTCGAACGCGAGTGGCGAGCGAAAAGTTGAAAGCGGAAAGCCGAGCGAAACAAGAATCCATGGACTCCTTTTAAAGTGATTACGGTGGGAGTTGACATTTTTTTAGATAGACATTGTAAAGAACACATTTGTACACAGCAGAGCAGAGCGCGCATTTAATATAAAAAATCATGCTTTTACAACTAATTCTAAAATAAAGCTATCTAATCGCTACATACGTTTCTAGGAGCTGCTGCTGCTGTCGCCGCTTTGTCTTCTTCGAAAGTCATTCTTTGGATCTGGACAATTGACGCAGATAGTTTTCGGATCTGTTCTCTCGGGATGAAAACATACCGCTCGCGGGAAATTCTTCTTGGTGCCTTCGTCGTCGAACAGTTTGGCATACTTTGAATGGTCCAACGCGATTGAGACGGGATTCACCGTTCTCAGCGACACGCCTTTTGGTTCTTCTCGAAACAAAATCCGTCCGTCGTCGCGGTACCACACGCAATCACCAGCGTGTTCGTATTGAAACGTCCACTGATTTGCGTCGATGGAGGAGGATAAAGAGGTTTCCAACACGTCCTCGGGTATCCAAATTCCAGATTTCGGCGGCACGCGAGCAAACACGTCTTGTTCGTTGACTACTCTTAAATACCCGTCCATGCAATTATTATTAGTGTTACTACCAGTCGCGTCATCATCTTTCTCTCTTTTTTTGTCAAAAAGCGCTTTGAAATTTGAGTCCCCGACCCTCGGTTGCCCGAACGTAACGAGCGATACCTTCGCGCCCAACTTTTTAAGCTCCGCGTTATTCCCTAACCTCGCCGCGCATAACGTAGCCATGGCTCCTCCTAACGAATGGCCAGTGATTACAACTCTGGGCAGTGATAGCGAAGAAGAAGTCGTGCCTTTTCTCTCCTCTTCCTCCTCTTCAATCTTCCTCTTCACTCTCTCCAAAACGTCACTCTCCACTCTCTCTCGCACGATTCCGTACGCGTTCGCGTACCCGGCGTGTACTTTCACCCGCTTACTTTTATCCGGACAATCCTTCCATACGACTTGCCCGGCTTTCCCGTTAATCTTACTCTCGCGAAAGAACCCTCGCGTCGGATTCGGCGTCGTGCCTCTAAAAACCACCAATATCCAGTTCGGTTCTTTCAGTGAAACAATCAGCGTTCGGCTCTCCGGTTGTTGTTTCCCGTCCTCAAAGTCCTCGCCGCCTTCGCCGCCGGTCGCGTCGAAATCCAACCACGTCCTCCTCTCGCGCTCTTTCTCCTCCACGACGCACAGCGAGAGCGCTTTTTGTCTCAACTTCTCCGGCTCGTCCGTGATGACGAACTCAAATCCAAATCGACCGACGTCGAAGAACTCCTTCGTATTCTTCGTGATATCTTTATCCAAGAAACCTTTTGCACCGCAATTCCAATAAGAAAGCATGGACGCGTTCGCGCATAACTTCGCTCCGGAAAACGAGAGCGGGTGGAACGACAAGAGCGCTGCTTTTTTCTTCGTCTCGCTCTTCTCGTCGCTGGAAGAAGAAGAAGAAGAAGAGGACGACGACGAAGAAGAAGAAGAAGAAGAAGAAGAAGAAGAAGAAGAAGAAGATGTAAAAAAAGAAGCTGGGCGAAGAAGAGAAGAAGAAGAAGAAGAAGAAGAAAGACACCCTTTCCTCCTTCTCGCCATCAGCGCGAACAGCGCGTTCGTTCTCGTCGCCGCCGACGTCGTCGTCATCGTCATCCAACGCGGTAAAACGTGCGCGCGCGCAGCTCTCTCTCTCTCTTTTTCTCTCTCTCTCTCTCTCTTATAAGAAGTAACGAACACGTTTTTGTTTAGGGTTTATGATAAACCCTAAACCTTTTTTTTTCCCGGGAAAAAAAGGACGTTTTGGAGAGCACTCTGCCCCTGCGCCGCGCTATTAAAAAAGACGAAAAGAGAAGAGAGAACGTCTCGAAAAGAAGAGGGAGAAGAAGCGCGCGCGAGAGAGAGAGAGAAGAGCGGTTGTTTTTCTCCGATTTTCTCTCTCTCTCTCTCTCTTCTGCGGCGTTTTGGATCCACACAAATCGCGAGCATCGGATTTTTCTGATTATTGGGAAAGAGAGTGAGAGAGACACACTTACACTAACACAAAACGCTATCATGTCTTCTTCTTCTCAGAGACTGCTGCGTCGACTGGTTGGACGATCATCTTCTCCTTCTCTCGCCGCCGCCGCGGTTGCCGCCACGACGTCGTGCGCCACTTTGGCGTATCATTATTCGGACGACGATAGCGTCCACGCGGTTCGGAGGGTGATGACGGCGACGAAACACTTGGTGCCTGTGTATTTCGATTATCGAAGGCACGTGGCGAGGGTGAATAAGATCAAGAGCGAGTTGGATTCTTCTTCTTCTTCTTCTTCTTCTTCTTCTTCTTCATCATCATCTTCTTCTCCTGCAATGACACAATCGTCGTCGTTATTGGAAGAGTTGCAGCGCGAATCGAGGCAGGAGCTGTGGAGCGACGTCGCGGTGCGCTTGCGAGACTTGGCGAGAGAAAACGGAGGCATTTACGTGAAAGCCGGGCAGCATCTGTGCGTGCAGCCGGTGGCGCCGCTGCCGTTTCGGCAGATTTTGCGGGTTTTGATGGATGACGCGAGTTCGAGGCCGTTCGAGGAAGACGAGAAGACGTTTAGCGAAGAGTTTGACGGTTTGAAGCCGAGAGACGTGTTTTTAGAGTTTGACGAGAAACCGATTGCGAGCGCGAGTTTGGCGCAGGTGTATAAAGCAAAGACGAAAATGGGGGAAGACGTGGCGGTTAAGATACAGCAAAGACCTGTGGCGAGGTTTTTGTGGGTCGATCTGGCGACGATTGAAACGTATTACGCTGTTTTGGGGTACTTGATTCCAGGTTTACGCTTCGCGTGGCTGGCGAAGGAGACGCGCAGGCACATGACGGAGGAGTTAGATTTTCGATTAGAGGCAAAGAATTGTAAAGATATGGGGAGATTATTGAAAGAGGAGTGCGGTTTTAAGGAGGAGGAAGTGACGGTCCCAAAAATACACGATAGTTTGAGCACGAAACGAGTGTTGACGATGGAGTTCGCGGACGGAACGAGAGTCGATAACGTGGAGAAAATGCGAGAAAATAAAGTGGACGCGTATAAAGTCGCCAAGACGATTCAGGAAGCGTTCGCGACGTTGACGTTTGAACACGGATTTGCACACGGCGATCCTCATCCGGGAAATTTGTTAGTCGATAAGAACGGAAAAGTGACGATATTGGATCACGGCGTCGTGAGACGATTAGACGAACCGACGAGGGAAACGTGGTGCCAAGTGTGGTTGGCGTTGATTCGAAACGACGAAAACGAGATGCGAAACGCCGTGGAAAAGTTAGGTATTAATCCAGAAATGCACAAGTTTTTCGGGATTATCTTGGCTTTAGCGCCAGCCAGAGTGATTGAAGACCGGTTCAAGAAAGCAGATTCTTCTTCACCTTCTTCTTCTTCTTCTCGTGCCGATGAAGTTGTCGTGACGGAGAATAAGCGAGCCTCGACCGAGCCGACGACGACTCGAGAGAAAGAAACGAACAATGATAGTTTATCCATGAGCGACAAACGCGAGATTTTCAGAACGGTACTCAAAGTGAAATTGGAAGACCAGAGTAAACTATTCGAGTCGCTTCCTAGAGATTTGCTCATGGTGCTCAAGGCGAACAATTTACTTCGATACGTCAACGAACAACTCGGATCGCCGGTGAATCGATATCGCATCATCGCTCGAAGCGCGAAGAATGGCCTCGAGAAACGCGAACGGATGAAGAACGACGCCGAACGAGAGTTGGAAATCAGCAGCGCGAGAAAGAAAGGGTTAGGTTATCGAACCAAAGAGTGGGCACGAACAGTGAAAGATCGCGGATACGACAACGTCATGGTGATGCTATTACCCGCGCAATTATTCTTCACGAGAGGCAAGCTCGCGTGGGCGTTTTGGCGTTCCTCGAAAGCGGCAAAATCGTCCGCAATTCTCAGCAGTAAGTCAACAGTAGCATCGACAACGACAGCGGGGACGACGACAGAAAGAAAATCTAGTTAGTTACATAGCAATAGCAAGTCATTTAGTAAAAGTACACGTAGTGAATTTTAGGTTCTATACACACAGCACATTTTTTTGTTTCGGAAGTTGTGAGCGCGTTTAAGCGATGCTTTCCGCCGCCATCTTCTCCAAAGCCTGGCGCTCTATTTCCTCCAAGTCAAAATCCTCATCTTCTTCCTCGCTCGCTTCTTTATCTCCCTCTGAATTATTATTACTATTATTGTCTAACGATGCTAACTCGCCGTTCGCTTTCTTTTTCACTAACTCGTACACGCCCAAATCGCTCGCCGACGTACCGTTCGCGTCCCTCACCTCTGGGTCCGCCCCTGCTTCCAGCAAAACTTCTGCCACGTCTACTTGCTCGCAAATCGCCGCGTAATGCAACGCTGTTTTTCCTTTCTCATCTGCTGCCCCTATATCTGCATCCAATTGCATGAGCTGAATCGCGATCGCCACGTCGCCGGTATCGGCGGCAAACATTAGGGGTGTTCGCCCCTTCGCGTCCCGTTGATTTGCATCCGCTCCGGCTCGCAAACATTTCAGCAACTTATCAAAATCACCCTCTTTCGCGGCTTTAATCAAACTCGTCTCCTCTTCCTCATCTATTTCCCCATCTTCGCCTTTTAATCGTCTCATCGTCGATTGACTCCTCCCAAACGCACCTCCTCCGCTTTTACTTGCACTACCGTCGCTCTTCTTCGGACTCGGCAACAACTCCAAATCGTCCAATCGACTCTCCAAAACCTGCACGTACATCCTACACGCGTCCACTTTCGTCATACCTTTATGCTTCATCCACTCGGTAAACTTCGCGTACTTTTTCACGTCCAACCGAGTCGGTCTCACCTTCACGTCGCAATCGCCTTTCGTCGCTTGCTTATAGATGCCGTACAGTTCTAAGATGCAATCTTCCGGAACGGCGCCTTCGGCAATCCTCGTCGCCGCGTACGCCGCCGCCGCTTCAAACCCCGCAATGGCTTCTAAATCTTTTCGTGCGGTAGTAGTTCTAGTAGTAGTAGTAGAAGAAGAAGAACCAGCCTGACCTCCTCCTTCGCGTCTTTCGTTTTCCATCACGTCGTCGAATCGGTCTCTCGTTTGTTGAAATCGAACCGAAGATTCGTTCAATTTCGCGCCGTTATTTTTGCTCGTCCCCCACGCGAGAAGCGGGAACTCTTTCTCTTTCCTAAAAAATCTTTGGGTGATTTTGATCGTCGCGAACGCGCCGAGGCAGGCGCACGCGAACGAGGTCAGCAGAGAAGATGCGGAAGTAGCAGACCCTCGGTTTTCCATTTTATTTTTACTCTACGCGTACTTGAAAAAAGTGACGCGCGAGCGAGCGAGCGAAAACTCCTCAGAAAAAAAAAATAATACTAATAATAAGCGTAAAATAACACACGCAGTAATACTCAAATACCGAACAAACCACCGCGCGAAATTCTCGCGGAGATACTCGCGTTGGATTCGCGCGTGGGGGTCCTCGAATTGTTGTTGTTGTTGTTCTCGTTCTCGCGCTGTTGTTGGAACTTTTTTTCTTTCGCTGTTTCTTCCTCTTCTTCTTTTGAAAAGTGTATTTTTTTGAATACGCGGAAAGAAGAAGGAAGAAAAATGTCGTCGTTTTCGCGCGGTCGGAGAAACGCGGTTGGTGCGAAACCGTCGCGATTCGCGATGGTTTGCGCGATCGCGATGGTTTTGTTCGCATCGCGGGTGGTTTCGGGCGCGACGGGTGGTCGCGTCCTTGTCGACGAGCGCTTTGGGAAGGAAGAGGAGGAGGAGGAAGATACAAAAAAGTTTTTGTATCGAAGAGGAGAGGAGAAAGAAGGAGAGGTGAACGGTTTCGACGCGCCGTTCGGGGACGTGAGCGCGAAAGACGTGCCCGAGGCGGACGTTGGTGGGATGAGCAACAACTGGTTCGCGCCGAGGAGGGCGTTGCAGGTACGCGCAAGAAAAGAGAGCGCGTTTCGATGAGCGTTTTCTCTTCTCATCTCGCTCTTTCTTTTTGTTGTTAACAACCCACACGTTCGTATCAAAATGTTTTTTCTCTTGGAATTTCCAAAACCGCGGTTTACACATCGAAATGAATGACTAACCTTCTTTTTGCTTGTTTCATAAACCATAAAACAGGATCCGAATGTTGGCGAGGATGCGAGCGCGTGCGCCGATCTCGCCAATGGAAACCTCGCGTTTAGCGTGCACACGTGGTCGTCGTCGCCTTCGGAAGAGGTGTTGCGACTCGGTGCCATTGCCGGGAACGTCGTGGACGCGGCGAGAGAGACGTACGTTTCGATCGTCGTGACGAGAACGAGTGGAGCAAACGTGAACGATCCAGTATCGTTGGCTGGAGTTACGTTGCCTTTTGAGTGGTCGAGAGCGGTCGCAGTGGAGGATGACGTTTCCGGCGAGACGACGTACGAACCGAGACCAAAAGAGGAGTTCGTCTTCGCGTGTTGGGGTGGGCAAATTCTTCCGAAACGTTTCTCTTCTGCCTCCTCTTTGTCGTCTGACGAAGGCAGGAACGATGTATCATGCGAAGAGATATCGCTCACGATGGACGACGTTGGACCGAGAGTTACTTTCGGCGCAAACGTCGTTTTGCTCCCCGGCGAGTTTCTCGTCGGCGGGTACTCAAACTTTCTTTTTTCTTTTAAGCACGTCGAGAGTAAGAAAATCGAATCGTCGATGACGCTACGAGCGCCCGTTTGTGACGTTGAAGCGATGAATACGCTCTCTTCGTCGGTTGCGGTGGTGAGTCCGAATATGGTGTTCGGGTGGAACCCAAACGTCGGTTTGGATTTGAACGCATGTCCGTCACTCGTAGACGTTGCGTTTACGACGGTAAAGCCGCGACGATTGACGACTACTGGTGACGCTTCATCGTTGGCACTATCTGGAGTTCTCGGTCAGAGAACGTGTCTCACTTTGGATCTCACTGATTTAGTGCTCGAAATTGATTTACTTGAAGGCGAAGACGTGTCAACTACCGCCACGTCAATTACATGCGAAGGTTTATCAATCGCGACGCCTCCAGAAATGCTCGATATGCGAGAACAAATCACAAACTTTTCGTGCGAAGACGCGAGATTTGAAGTCTCGCTCGACGGGACAAAGCTTCGAGTTCTCTTTAACGAGAACGTCAAGTTATGTCCCGGTTGCTTCATCGTCGGCGGTATCGACAACGTCTGGGCTAGGTATGAGACCACGACGACGACGACGATGGCGACGACGACGACGACGACTGGAACGACAACTGAAGAAGTATCTCCATCTTCTCCTTCTTTGTCTTTTCCATCTTCTTCGCTGTACTGCAGTGGCGACGTGGAACTCGCACCTCCGATTCGTGCGTGCAACGCCGAAGATAAAGCAAACTACAACGGCGAGGATATTACCGAAGGTGTCTTCCTCGCCTCTTCAGCAGACGCTTGCTGCGTGGCGTGCCAAGAAAATCCAAACTGTAACGTTTGGACGTATTGCACAGACGATGCTGGCGGATGTGGTTTGAATGAGTACGTGTCATCGTATTCGCAGTGTACTTTGAAGGTCTTGGACCAAGCGATAATTTCTGCGAGCGCCGACACCGGGATTCCGGGATCTCGAGGCGAAGAAGTCACATACACATCTGGAATTTTGCTCGATAAAATCGTCGAACCGATCGCGAGAGATACGAGCGACGTGAAGTTCCCACCATGCAACGCAGAGATGAACGCCAATTATATCGGCGATGTCATTGCAAACGTGACGGTAGACCTTGCGGTAAATGCTGGGGCGTGTTGCGCGGCATGTTTAGCCAACGCAAACTGCGAGATTTGGGTATTTTGCGATTCGGAAGGCGGTTGCGACGAGTACTCCTATCGCACGTGCACTTTGAAAACGTTTCCTTTGAACATAGCAGAGGCATCTTTAGAATCTCCTGCCGCATACGCCAGAGGTCCTAACGTCAACTGGACTTCTGGCGTTGTCACCTCTCGCATTGATGTTGGCGAGTTGCCCGAACCGACCAGCGCGAGCTGCGAGATTGAGCAACGCGCGAATTTCAAAGGCGATCCTCTCAACGTTGGCACTAATTTGATCGTAGATTCCGCTGAATCGTGCTGCATCGAGTGCAAAAAAAGATCTGATTGTAACGTTTACGTTTTTTGCGAAAACGAAAACGGTTGCTCCAACGCCTATTTCGATTACGGTTTCGGCGAATGTTGGCTTAAGAAAGCTCCCGCTGAATTTTTAATCTCTGAAGAATTCCCAGCTTGGGAACGCGGCGAGGGCGTTCCGTGGACGTCTGGGCGTGTTTCTCCTAAACCGATCGGACCCTTTGAGATTCCAAAATCTTGCGTTTCCAAAACGAACGCGTTGAGAGATGCGTGCACTCCTTTGCTTGCGGAACCAGAGGCCAGATCTGGCGACACGACTAAGTGCTGCCAGTTAATGGAAGCTTCAAACGCGGATCGCTGCTTCTGCGAAAGCGACGCTTTAGCAGAACTTGGCGACCGAGAAGATGCGCTGTTGGTTGCTGAAGCCGTTTGCGATTTGACCGGTCCACTTTTGATTGGAGAGAAGTGTGTTCCCGTGAAGGAAGTGATTACTGTTGAAATTTCTCCCCCGCCTCCTTCTGTGTCGCAGCCGTCGCCGCCGCCGCCGCGCGCACCGTTCGCAGTTGTTTCGGTTGAGTCTCCACCACCTCCACCAACACCATTTTCCCCACCTCTAAATCCAATGCCACCGCCTCCATTGGTGGTCGCGTCGCCTCCTCCTACATTTCCCTCGCCACCACCACCACCACCACCACCACCTTCACCGGTTTTAGTCGTCGCTTCACCGCCACTGCTTCAAACCGCGGCTCCCAATCCACCGCCGCCGATGCCGGATCCTCCACCACCGATGGCACCTCCTTTGTCTCCGCAACCACCGCCACCTATTCCAAATCCTCCTCCACCACTCAGTCCCAGTCCACCACCTTTTGCTCCCGCATCTCCTCCGCCATTGCCGTTCCCCCCGACTCCTCTGTCTCCGTTGGCACCACAGCAGCCTTCTCCTCCTCCGCCGTTCGCTCCTCCACCGATTCCTCGCTCGCCGTGTGTTCTTCTCATCGAGTCAATAAATACGGATTGTAGCGCTCTGTTTGTGGAAAATGGTCAGCAAAGCACAATATCGCAGACTTGCTGTAGTCTGATACAGACGGCAAACAACGATCGGTGCTTTTGCGACGGGGACGTTCAAAATATTTTGGGGCCGTCTAAAATCGAGACGATTCGATTAGTCGGGCCGTTCTTGTGTGGAACGGATTTACGCATCCGCACAACGGTAGAGGAGTGCGTCGAAGAAAAGCCGCCGATCGTGGTTGAAATTTCACCGCCTCCGCCTCTGCCTCCGACTGCTCCATCCATTCCCTCACCTCCACCGCCGTTGCCGCAATCGCCCGCGGTTGAGATTGTTGAAGCGTCACCACCATCACCACCACCTCCTCCTCCTCCTCCTCCTCCTCCTCATCTACCACCTCCGCTTCCGTTATCACCGCAAGCGCCAGTCGAAGTGATCGTGCCACCACCTCCCTCGAGTCCGCAACCTCCACCACCGCTCTCACCGAAAGCTCCCGTGGAAGTTGTTGTTGTGGCTTCGCCTCCACCTTCTCCTTCTTCTCCGTTGCCGCCGCCGCCGAGTCCTCCTCCACTTGCACCACCGCCGCTATCTCCACCGCCAACACCACTCGACGAATTTCCGGACGATTACGAAGAGTCTCCACCTCCGTCTCCCCCAACTCTTCCACCGCAATCTCCTCCGACTGCACCATCACCACCACCATTTCCTCCTCCACCAGTTTCACCCTCACCTCCTCCACCTCCGCTCCCGGTATCTCCGTCACCACCTCCTCCTCCGATTCCGGTTTCGCCTTCACCGCCGCCACCTTCACCACCGCCACCATTTCCTCCGCCTCCGGAAGCACCTCTACCGCCACCTCCGGTTCCAGCAGAACCATCGCCGCCGCCGCCAAGTCCATTCCCGCCTCCACCAAATCCATCACCACCACCGCCAAGTCCATTCCCTCCGCCGCCGAGTCCATCACCGCCACCTCCTTTTCCCTCTCCTCCACCGCCGAATGTGTGTCCATCACTGACAGTTCTTGGTGGTTCTGCTGCGACACAAAATGAAATATTGGTTTCTGGCGTATACGTTGAACAAGGTGCGACTGCGTTCGACGAAGAAGATGGCGATATCACCTCGCAGATTGATATCGACAACTCATCCGTCGACACGTCAACTCCAGGTATTTACCCGGTATCATATCGAATCGTCGATTCGAACGGGTGCGAAGTCACTGAGACTAGATTTGTGAGAGTCATTGCGCTCGTCCCAACTTCTGATGCTGCTGATATTCTCGTTGCGTGCAGAAGACGGGTCAACCGAGTCGATCAGCTGTGCGACGTTGGAAACGAGAATCCGAATCCAGCCAGTTTCCCGGGATGCTGTTTGGCGGTTTCAGATATGGATAGTGCTTCGTGTTTCTGTGACGACGAAGTGCTCGATACGTTTGCAAAGCGCGACGACACGTTTGTCGAAAAGCTCGCTGACTTTGTTCCGCTCGCTTGCGGGTTCCGAATCAAGTACGGCGATGAAATTTGCGAAGATCGCGACGCGCTTTCGGCGTTCTTGAGACTTCCTGCTGAACGGGACGTGCGCGATAGATCGAACGCGTGGAAACGTGTCATCGATGAAGACTCTGGTCGATTGAAAGAAGACTTGACGTGCGGTGAAACCGTGCAAGCGACTCGTTACATATGCCGCAAAGTCACCTCGAGCGACAGCATCACGCCGGTGATTGCAGATATCGCCCCGTGTTGCGACGCGGCGATCGCTCTGAACCGCTCGAATTGCCTTTGTGATGCCGTCATAGACGAACGAAAAGGTAAAGAGCTCTTCGAGGAAACGGCAGGAGCGAAATCATTCTTGCGCAAGCTGGTTGGCTTTACGCCTTTGGGATGTGGATTCGACATCTCCGAGCAATGTCCGGAAATTCGTGAGCGCATTGGCGTTCCGGTCACCGAGACGGTTCGAAACGTCACAAGGTTTATCAACGAAACTCGTTTGATTCCAGTTGCCGTCGGTGTTCCTTTATTGGTTGGCGAGGACGAAATATCTGGAGTTGAAGTAATCGAAAAAGGCGTTTTAGAGCAACTCAGTGGAGGATTATCCGCCATCGATCAACGCGGGAATCAAATTCGCGATGTAATGTTCAGAGAGTTCTTCGATAGGGCAAACTATCGAAACTGTTTGAATTATACAGACGCCATCGAACAAACGTGCGCAAGAGTCGTTGTAAGCGATGGAGCTGTAGAAGATAACGATATCGACACAACCACTTACGATGTCACGGCGTGCTGCGGTGTTTTGTATTCGCTCTGGACCCGCGGGTGTATTTGTCCACCGTTCGCTGAGCAGTTGCTGTCGACCAACCTCTACTTGTCTCTATCCAAGATTGCACCAGAAGCTTGCGGTTTTTCGATGAACGAGATTCCAAACGACAACGAAGGCGTTTGCGTTAACGATTTATCTGAAACGCTCGAAGGTTTCGTCGAGAGCGATATCGACGCTAGATTTGATTGGAGGATCATCGAAGACGCCGAATCGTGGGTCTCCGAAAAGTACAGCGCCACGAAGCCGAGTGATTTTCAGAATATATTCTTGGTTGAAGGTGGTTCAACAATTGGTGGCTTTGGAGTTGGTTTCAATTTCGAGGCATTCACAAACTCCACGGCATGGTGGATACCGTCGTCGTTGTCGTCGTTTCAAACGAACGTATCGGTGGCTATTCCTTCTGCTTCGACGTGTTACGCCGCCGTGCGAGCCGCTGAAGATTCGTGCGTGCCGAATCTTGCCGGTGCTTCAGAAATATTCTTTCAGGACCTCGACTGGCAAATGTGTTGTAGGCGACTCCGCGTCGTCGAAAATGCGAAGTGCTTCTGCGACGGTTTCGTATCTCTTCTTCTCACGGCGGATTCTCCTATCAACGCGAGTGGCTCAGATGGAGATATCGTCTCGAAAATTCACGCCGCGGTACTTTCTGAAGCGCCATCGGCGTGTGGTTTCGTACCAACGTACGGCCGTGCATGCCCTGCGGCTGAATTCACACAAACGGTGGAAGAACCACTCACCGTAGACTCTCGAGAACTTGTTGACGTGGAGACATTTTACGCTCAAAAGAATGAGTTAGATTACTCTCCGTTGGTGTACATTTCGGCGCGAATGTTCTACAGCGAAGACCCGAATACGATGATTCGAGGACTCATGCTCTCAAACGGCGGCATGCTCATTTCCGAACTTGATATTATTGGCGGCGAAACAGGTCGCGAGGCAAGTTTAGTTATCGTGTCGCCACCGCGTTTGAAAAATCAAGGCGTTACCGTACTTCGAGACGCCGCGGATGGACAAATATCTTTCGAATACACCACATGGAATACTTCAAGCACATATCGAGTTCTCGCTGATCTGAGTGATGCACCCGGGACTTTTTTTCTAGATTCAACAACGCAGTTTGTGCGCATAGGTGACGGCACAGCTGATTTCGAAGCTGGATTGTTCTCTAGCGCAACGAGCACTACGATTGGCGCGTCTGAATCCGCGCTCACGGTGGCGTCCAGCGGAAAACTTTTCTTGAGAACGTTCGAGTCTCCGGAAGGCATTGAAGTTGAAGGTGACGAAGTGACTTTACCAGACGGTACGGTTGCAAAAATCATACGCGTGGAATATTTCAACGAATCAATGCTATTTCCACTCGTTCGTACGTCTGCAATTCTCATCGCAAATGAAACCCTCGCGGTGGAAGAAACGCCGCCGACGACGACGACGATAACAACAACCCCTATAGATATTCGTCGAGGCGTAGTAAAGAGATCTGGAGTCATCATTCCCAAAGCAGAAGATGGTGGCATATGTTCAGACGCACGAAGCGTGAAGAATTTCCTCGCGATTGCGCTTGAAAGTCCTACGCTGTCGAAAAAATACTCCGTCGTAGGTGCACTCACCGTCGCCGACGATACCAACAAGGAAACAATCCTCGTGCCGGAGATTAAAATTCCGATTTATTACGTCCCAAGAGGCGGCGAAGTAGAAACGGAGTCCACGAGTAGTTTCTACGACGAGTCATCGTTCGTAGATCCGTTAACACCTGGCGTTGGAACGTGCTTAGGTCTTCAAATCATCGATGGTTTTGGTCGTAGGTATTCCGACGAGGATCTTTGCGCGCGAACGAGGAGCGAAACAACTTCGTTCGGCGTGCAATTTACCATATCGGACGTGAAAATGTGCAGAGAGTGTGCGTTAACGGGTAGAGAATCTGACGGTGCCTTGTTCGAAGTCTCACACGGCGATGGTGATGACTCCAACGCTTTAGCCGTTTCCGAACCTTTCATTCGACGTCCATTTTGCGATCTTGACGATTTTGAAGAAGCCGCGACGGAGCAACAAAGACGCAGAAGAAGAAATTTGCTACAATTCTTTGGAGGCGTCCCGTTCTTTCAATCGCCTCGAGTGATCAACCCGTCCAACCAAATGGCTGGACGAATGCCAGGAGGCGCCAACAATCAGTTTGCGGCTGGAAACTCCGGAGCGGGTAGCGATGCTCTCTTTCCTTCCAGCACGGTGAACGTGAGTCAAGGCCCTCCGTCGACGACGCTCTGCTCAGAAGAGGCTTTAAACGTTATCGAAAGTAGCATTTACTGGAAAGACGACCGTGGTGCAATCTCTTCGTCAACAAACGGAGGTAATAGTTTTACCGAGCAATACGAATCGTACGCGTTCGCCGGTGACATACGAAATTCGAATAAAGACAGCGCGGTGAGTTTGAAGAACGCTCTGACGCTAATCGCGCTCTCGCCATGGCTTCGCGAGAATCTTGGCGAAGGCGCGTACGGGGCGTGGAGAAGAATCAACGATCCGTCCCGAGAACTCAAATTCACATGCTATGGTTATAAAATAGTATCGTACAACGAGCGAGGCGACGAGATTGTACAGCTTTCTAATCCTCGATGCGAAAATGTTCAATTCTATGCGTCATTGAGCGCGCCTGTGAGCTTATCCGGCGGCGGCGATAGTGGATCAGAAGGTACCAACTCGCAACAAGAAGGAAGTGGGGGTGATAGTATCCCCCCGGCGTATGTTGTGTTAGTTGAAGTCGACTTTGGCGTCACATTATGCGAAGGATGTTATCTGAAACCTTTGTATGTCGACGACGATATTCTCTTCAGCGTCTTTCCAAACAACGAAATCATTTCGGAAGATGTTGTAGATGATGACATCGGTAGTTCTTCGTATACGTTCGATTTTGTTGGGCCGACTATAGCAGAGAGGCTGGAGTGCTCAGCTCCCAAAGGTGCTCTCGTTCCAGCTGTCGAATTGGTGGCATCAGAAACTTCGGCGATTACTACTCCGGAAGAAGAAGAAATCGAGGCGTCCGAAGAAGAAGCGTCTGTGCCGAGTGTCCGTAGGCTCCCGAATCGATACGCGTGTAACGCTCAAGCCAACACCAACTTCAAGGGCATTTTACTCAACGATGGTAACAAGAACATTCTTTCTTCAGCGGCGGCGTGCTGCGATGCGTGCGCCGAGACGGAAAACTGCGACATATGGGTGTACTGCGTAGGGGATTGCGTAGATTTCGCATTCCATTCGTGCTGGTTGAAAAGGTCCATGGAAGGTGGGTTTAATTCTACGGCATCTCCATCTAAAATTTCTGCGTGGGATCGCGGCGAGGGTGTGCCGTGGACCTCCGGATTTCTCGTCACAAAACAGGATGCATCGGAAGTACCGTCATCCGAAGAGGAAGTTACCGATACTGCGAAATATTTTACGCTCGAGCCGGGGAAGCCGACGGATATACCAGCGTCGACAATTACAGTAAAAGCAATCGATGCATCAGTAACTCCTCCTCCTCTGTTCGACAACGTCGATGAGACTATCGTTCCTTCAGAGACGCCTTCACCGGTAGGTGAGGAATCTGTCGTCGCCTCTCCGCCGCCGAGTGGATTCGGGACGATTCGTCCGACGGTTCCCGTGGACGTTCCAACTACTACTTCTCAACCGACAGAAGGAGTGATATCTCAACAACCGCCAGGGGTCACATCTACTCCTACCGCTACCACTACCGCTACCACCACCACCACCACCACCATCGGCGCCCCTTCTCCTCCTACCTCGAAATGTTCGAGCACCGACGTCGCCGCCTGTCCTCGCGAATCGTCGCAAACGCTCGAGGCGCTCGATATTCGCGCAAACTTTAGAGCATCCACCAAAGGAACCTCCCCATCAAGCGACGGACGTCAACTCACCGTCTCCGGCACCGTCGTAAACTTCGGCGCGCTCGGAACCGTCTGCCTCGCCGGCGTCACCTTCCGCGTCCCGTTCGATTTCACCGTCCTCCCGGAAGGAACAAACGACCGAGCGTCTACTCGGCGCGCGCCTTCCTCCGAGTTTCTCTTCGACTGCGCCTTCCTTGGCGTCCGCTCGCGCGCCGGTCCAATCACCGACTCGCGCGAATGCGCCGACCTCCTCAAATTCGCGTTCGTTCAAGAAGAAGAAGAACAACAACAAGTCGCCCCCGGTACCTCCTACGTCCAGTTCACGCTGCGCGACGTCGCGCTCTGCCCAGACTGCTGGCTCGTCGGCGGCAAAGGAGGCGTCATTTTCTCCGTCCGGCACGTAGAGAACTTGAAACTCATCTCTTCCTCCTCGTCGTCGCCTGATGTCGTCGTCACCGTCGCGGAAGAAGACGCGTGCCGAGACGCGTTCTGAGAGTATTTTTTTGTTACCACCCCCTGAGAGACTTTGAAAAAAAGAGAGAGACACAGTTGTAATTTAGAAACAAATTTTCCATATACACAACACACTTTATCAACTAAATCAAGTCAGATCGCTCTCCTGGATCTCCTCGTCATGGGGTGCTGCGTCTCTAAAGCGCCGCCGCCGCTTCAGGAGGAGGAGAAAAGAGGAGAGATCGGCTCGAATAAAGCGAAGAGGAAGAGAGGAAAAGAGGAGAAAGATCCGATTGCATCGACTTTGAATTCGTTGAAGGAGAGGAAGAACGCGGCATCGATTAAGAATAATAGTAATATTAATTCAAACGCTTCGACGAAAATCTCTTCTTCTTCTTCTTCTTCTTCTTCACCTTCTTCTTCCTCGCGCTTAGAACTCATCCGCGCGTGGAGCGGAGAGACGCGCGCGGCGAGCGCATCGACAACAACAACAACAAGTACCGCTGCGAATGCAAAAACGGAGGAGGAGATGAGCGATTTTTTAATCGCCAAAATGCTCTTCGAGGACGATTTAGAAGACGAGGATCGAAGACGGAAAATCGAAGAGGACAGCGATTACTTACTCGCGCGTTCGCTCGACGAAAGTGAACGAATAGATGCAAATAGAGACGATGGTGCTGGTAGAAAAAACAACAATAACAACATTAATTATAACAACAACAACGGCGAGAACGAATCGTACGAGGTGATATTAGAGCGATGGAAACGACGGGTCGGTCAGGAACGGATAGAGAGTTGGTCGCGGAAGTTGGACGGCGTGGTGCGGGAGAAGGTTTCGAACGCGCCGGTGAACGGCAAAGGTAGGAGAGCGAAGAGGCAAATATCGGTGCCGATAACGCCGAGGAGGAACCAGGACGAGGATTTGCGTATCGCGTTGCAGCTGAGCAGAGAGGATAGCGAGAAAGTGGAGAGAGATCACGACGTGTTGCTGCAGAGATTAGACGCGTATGGGTTGAGAGAGAAAGTAGTTTCCGGGGACGGGAATTGTCAGTTTCGAGCGCTGAGCGACCAGTTGTTTCGGACGCCGGAGTTTTACGAAGAGGTGAGGAAGAACGTGGTTGGGCAGTTGAGGAAACACGCGTCGAGGTACGCGGCGTACGTCGTCGCGGCGAACGAGGGGGATGCGCAGGGAGAGATGAGCGGTAGTAGAAATAGTAATAGCAAAGGCGGGAGCAAAAACGCGCCTTCGTCTGCGAGCTCGCAACAATCCTCGACCGAGGAAGCCAAGTCCTCGTTTTTTATGATGCAAACGGCGTATTCGAATTATTGCGACGATATGGCCTCGGATGGCACGTGGGGTGATCACGTCACGTTACAAGCCGCCGCGGATCTATATGGCGCGCAGATTACCGTAGTCACTTCGTATTTAGATAACGGCGTCTTGGAAATCACGCCGACTCGAACGTCGTCTTGGAACAACAAAAGCGGCGATGCGTCACCTCCGGACGACGGAAAGAACTCCTCCTGGTCCGAAAAGTTTGGCGAGAGGAATTTATGGTTGAGCTTTTGGGCGGAAGTGCATTACAACAGCGTCTATCCGAAGCTAGAGTTTCGCACGCCGGAGAGCGGAAAGAAGAGCGGCGAAGGAAAAGGAGTCACCGCTGGAGGAGATCGCGGAAATGGAAGCACTGACGGGGATGCCAACGCCAGTAGAAACAATAACAATGACAACAACAATAACGCGAACACTAATGATAGCGTTGATAGCAGTGGCACGAGTAAAGGAGTTTCTCGAACGGCTATTCGCTCCCAAGCTTCGAAGCAAAACGACGCCGCTTTGCGCATCCAAACCTCGTTCCGAGGTGTGCAGGCGAGAAAGAAAGCCACCAATTCTCGACAGTTGCTGCAACGCTCCATTGAAATGTTGAAGATTCACGACGCGGCAGCGACCATCCAACGCGCCTATCGCGTGCATCGAGCTGAACGCATCGAGCGAAAAGAACAAGAAGAGTACGAAAAAGTCATGCAACGCATCGCGAGCAACACTCCGGAAAAGTTTCGCTCGCCAGAGTTCTACTCGTCTCCTTTGCGCGATTTGCGAGGCTTCGAGCAACGCGAACTTTTCAAATCGCCGAAAACGCCCGAGGAACGAAAACGTGATTTTCTAAAAAACCAGCGCGAGTTTGAGGAGAAGACGGCCGCGATTAAAATTCAAAAGGTATTCCGAGGCGTTTTGGAGAGAAAGCGCATGCTCGACGCCTCGGACGATCCGGCGAAGAAGTTACAAGCGTTAGTCCGAACTGAAATGGCCATGAACGCCTACCGAGAGTTGAAATCGAAACAAACCAACGCGGCGATGAAAATGCAAGCGTTAGTCAGAGGCGCGATTGCCCGAAAACGCTTGAGAGAAGCTAACGAAGCGGCTTTGAAAATTCAATCGATGGTGAAAATGCACGCGGCGAAAAAAGATTTGCGCGAGATGAAAGCGAAACGACTGGAAGCTGCGAAGAAATTGCAAGCGCTCATGCGAGGCACGATTGCCCGAAAACGCTTGAAAGAAGCCAACGACGCGGCGATTAAGATTCAATCGATGGTTAAAATGCAAAAAGCAAAGAAATCGTTGCAAGAGTTGCACATCAAACGAAACGAGTCCGCGTTGAAGTTGCAAGCGATGATGCGAGGCGTCCTCGCTCGAAAGCGCTTAGCCGAAGCGCAGCAGGCTGCGATTAAGATTCAATCGATGGTGAAAATGCAAAAGGCAAAGAAGGAGTTCCGAGATTTACAGGAGCGAAGGTTGCAATCGGCGTTGAAATTTCAAGCGTTTACGAGAGGCGTCCTCGCTCGCAAGCGATTCAACGAGACGAAATCGGCGGCGATTAAAATTCAATCCGTGTTTAAAATGACGAAAGAGAGAGAAGAGTTTCAGAAGCAACGCCGGGCGACTTTGGCGATTCAAGCGCGAGTGAGAGCGGCGCTCGTAGGTCGCAACGAACGCGAAACGTTTCGAGAGAAGCGAAACGCCGTTCGCAAAATCCAATCGTTGTTTCGAATGGCCATCGAGAAGAAGCGATATGAGGAAACGAGAGACGCAATCGTCAAGATGCAATCTCTTGCCCGCATGAATATGGCAAAGCGCGAGTTTGAGCTGTTGAAGAAACAACACGCGAGTGCCAAAAAGTTGCAAGCTATTTATCGTGGTCAGCTGGTGCGCAAACGGCAAAACGAGCTGAAACGCAGAGCGGTGGCCATTCAATCCGCGTTCAGAGGGTATCAAACGCGGAAAAAGTACAACTTGAAATCGTATTACGTCGGGTGGGAAGCTGCAAACAAGACGACGTGGTCTGGAAACTCATCATCGGACGAAGAAGACGTCGAGTGGACGAGAGAGTATTATTTGAAGTCGTACTCCAACAAGGAGGCGTTCGAGGAACACCACGAGAACATGGTCAAAGCTGGTATTTTACCGCCGAAAACGGGCGAACCGTTTTCACCGCGCACGAGTTTGGCGTTTAACAACGGCCTGAACCATCATCGCGATAACCTCGAATCGCATCCGGCGCCGATGTCGCCTCCGAGACGACGCAAGAGGGGGAAGAGAAACTGGTCCAGACGACTCATCGGTCGTCGACGAAACGGTCGCGGCAGTTTTGATTTCGAAAGCAGCGACGAAGAGGACGATTCCGCCGCCGAGAAAGAATTTCAAGAACCAAACTCCGTTTTAATCAAGACCATTTCGAAAAAGTCCGGCCACACGGTTCTGGTCCGCAAATCCATCGACCTCGAAGCGTCTTCGGCGATGAAGAGGAAACTCGCCTTTGAGTTTGATCAAATAGAAAAAGAGAGGAGAGAGACAGAGTTGAGAGAGATGGAAAAGGAAAAGAAGCGGTTACGAAACGCTCAAAAATCAACACCGCGACGAATTAAAGACGCGCTGAAAAGCGCGTTCGTCGACAAACCCGCGCGAATGGCGCAAACGACTTTTAAAATCCTCACGAGCAAACACGCCATGGAGCTCGCGTTGAAATCCGCCATCGCGTTCTTTGCCTTTGACGCCATCAAAACGGTACATTCGAACCATCGAGAGCGCGTTCGAAGACACCGTTTCGGTCGCGAAGACAAACCGATTTTAGTGATTAAAACCTCCGCGGCTTTCGATGACGCGTCTTCAAAGAAAAAGAACCGCGGCGGCCGCTTTTTCGGCGCGACGACGAGAACCAAAGCCGTGTTACCGAGCGACGCCTTGTTGCCCGACTACGTCGCGAAAAGGAGCATCGTCAGAAACAGCCGCGCGCGAAGCGACGAGAAAATGTAGTAGCAAAAAAGGGAGCAAAGAAAACGTACCTACCTTGTATGTAAGTTAGTGTGTTGTATTTTAACGAAAATGTGTACAAAAGACAAAATCAGCGCGCGCGCTTTTAAAATCAAAACAGTGTTATTATTATTACATCGTTCGTTTTACATCCCTTTGCGCTTTCTACGCGTGCGCGGTAGTAGTCGCGCGTTACTTCTTTTCCTGCTTCTTCGTCTTCTGAATCGGCTTATTAAATATCGCCTCGTCTCTCTTGCGCATCTCGTCTTGCGCATCCGCGCCTGGTTTCAGCCCAAACGTGGTGGCCACGAGAAATCCCCCCCCTATTAAAATTGCCAGAGCGAAAATCGCTCCGGTCGGCGCCTCGACGTCGCCCGGATTGCTCTCGCTCAAGTCGCCCAGAAGTTTGTTAGTAAAACTGGTTAAAGTCGTTGATGACGAATTCGTCGTCGTCGTCGTCGCGGCAGCAGCGCTCGTCAAACCGATGAACGCGATGTCATCGAGTAACGAAATCAAGAATATCCCGAGCGCGTTTTCGCCCATCCCAGCTCTCGTCGTCGTCCTCGTTTTCGGGGCGGCGACGACTCGTCTCCTTTGACGCCTCGATGGTGATGACAATTGGAAAACGATGGCATTTTCCCGGCAACGAATTCGCTTTTTTTGCGAAAGAGCAGAACGGGAGGAAAACGACGCAGAGGAGGACGGGTGAGCGGCGGCGTTTAAAAACAGCATCATAATCTCTCTCTCTCTCTCTCTCTCTCTTTTCGATTTGTACTCACGAGAGAAGACGCTCGATGATGGTGACGATGATATTTGTGAAAGAGGTTTTTAGGTTAAAAAAGTGCTCAAAAAGTGCTTTTTAGATATTTTTTCTCAACCCTAAACCCTAAACCATCATCCTTCGTAATTTGAGAAGACGAAAGAGAGAGAGAGAGAGACGAAGAGCGCCAGAGAAAGACGCGTTTGCGCGCGGATTTTTATTTACGAAGAGAGAGTTTTATTACGAGCGTCGTCGCATACATGTCTGGAGGAGGAGGAGAAGAAGCTGCTGCCGCTGCCGCCGCTGCCGCGACCTCCTCCTCCTCCTCCGGGAAGAAAAGAATGTCAAACATCGAATCGCTTCTCGTGCACACGATGCCGCTCGTGCGATGCGTTTCGTCGAGAACGAAGAGCGGGAAGAAGAAGAAGAAAAAAGATTTCGCGCTGAAAGAACTGTGGCGCGCGTTTCACGAGACGAGCGCGTTCGGGTGCGAAGTGCCGCTGGAGATGCAACGACGGAGCGGAAGAAGAAAGGATTGCGAAGAAGAAGAAGAAGGCGAAGAGGAAAACGTGGAGGTGATTGCGCAGTATTACGCGAGTTACATAAGCGCGTTTCAGATTTTCGAGAAGACGACAAAGAAGAAAGGAAAGAAGAAGAAGAAGAAGAGGGATAGCAGTAGGGGCAGAAATAAAGCGTCCGCGCAGTACTTTGAGTCTTTGGCGCCGTATTCGAGACCGCCTTTGACGGACGTCATCGAGCGGCTCGCCGAGGAGAACGAAAAAGTGCAAAGTTTGAAAGCGTCGGAGATTGATCGAGAGAAGTCGTGGTTTTGTTTCGCGTGGTATCCGATTTATAGGATACCGCAAGGGACGAGTCGGACGGATATTCAGGGGTGTTTTTTAACCTACCACGGGTTGAATCATTTAGACATAGAGGACGAAGAGGACGAAGAGGAGGAGGACGGAGACGATAGCGATGGAGAGGAGGAAGAAGAAGAAGAAGAAGAAGAAGAAGACGACGAAGAAGCAACAGACAAGGACGAAGCAGGTGACAAGAACGGAACGACACCAATCAGAGGGCTGCCTCCACCTCCACCCGCCTCTTTGACGCTTTCCGGTGAAACTAGACTGCAAAGGCGCATCGAAGACGCCAAGAAGAGCGTCGCCGTGCTCGAAGAGGACGGAAAGGGTACCGCCGCGACGACGGCAACCGCCAAAGAAGGTAAAGAAGAAGGTAAAGAAGAAGAAGAAGAAGAAGAAGAAGAAGAAGAGCACGCGTTCATCCCGCTCAAGCCGTTCGGTTTGTGCTGTTACAAAACCGACCCAGAAATCTGGGAAGAATCCGACGAGGCTGAAAACGCTCGAACCGCGGCTATGATCGACGGCGCGTACGCCTTCTTGAGGAGCATAGAAGTCATTCATCCCGACTACGAGTTCTTTTCTCATCACGGATGATAGATAGTAAACAAAGATGATATGCATAATAGATGAGCGCGTTTTTAGAATTAAAAAAGAGAGAGAGCACGTACTGTTTTCCACAGGAACTAAACGCGCACGCGTACGTTTAACACTTTACTAAGAAAGACTTTCGCATCGAATCGAAATGAAACGAAAAAAATTTTCAAACTTTCGCGTCATTACTAAAATATTTTAAGATAAGCGGATCGGATGCGTAAAACTCCGCGCGCGAGAAGACGCGTCCACCCCGTGCCCGCTTGACAGGTTCACAGAGTTTTGCGAGAGACGACGGTTTGCTCCTCTTTTTGCATTTATACATCGAGAGTCTCTCCAGAGCATTTTTGAAAAATGCGCAACAGCGCGATGCTCCTTCTCGTGTCGAACGCGATGCACGTTTACCAGCGAAAAGACGAAGAAGACTCGCTCCTCGCGGGGCTCACCGAACGGGGAGAAGCTGCGCTGAGAGAGAAGCTGAATTCTGTCCTGCGACTGTGCGAATCGAGCGCGAGGATGAAAGCAAAGGTGAAAGAATTTTTCGCGTCTTCGAGGAATGATTATTTCAAAGAAAACTTCCTGTTTGAGGATGGACGCGGAGAGGAGACGACGGAGATTGCGGCGGTGTCGTGGTTTCCCCCGGTTGTCGCGGGTATCGATAAGAAAGAGGTCGATTTTGGTCCTGGTCTCGTGCCGTGGACGAAAGCGTCTTGTTCTTCTTCTTCTTCTTTTTCTTCTTCGTCGTCGGCGTCGAGTAACGACGCGTCCGTGGGCGAACGGTTGCGACTGACGCGGAGTAAGCGCTCGATGCGAGCGAAGAAAACGGCGGAAGATTTGTTCAATGAAGAAGTGCAGACGCCGACGAAAAAGAAGAAAACGGGAGGTGGGAAAAGAGTGGGTACGAGTGATGGCGAAAACGAGGGATTGCTCATGACATCGTTGCAAAGAGGCGCGGCGACGGAGGCGATGAAGTTAGTCGACCAGGTAAAAAGGAAGGAATTGAGCGCGATGGATATCGTGTGCGTGGTTCCGATTGTAGTAGCGAACGATGATGATGATGATGCAAATGGTGGTGCTTTATTTGATATGAACGATCCGAATAAATGGCCCAAGGGTCTCGTACTCGCGCACGGCGTCGTGAAAAGAGCGAAAGAAAAGCTCGGTGGCGAGAAGGTGCGGGTGAAAATCGTTCCGGTTTATATCATCGCGGATGAAGAAGACGAAGAAGATGATGGAAGGAAAACATCGATAGACTCTAAAGCATCTGAAAAGAGGACGGCGAGAGAGGCGCTCATCAACGCGCGCTTAGAGCACGTCTCAAACATCTGGGGTTTCACGAATACCGTCGTTGGATCATCACATGCCGAACCCGTCACCGTGAGCGACGCGTCGGTGATGTGGCGAGGAAAGCTTCTCCTTGGCGGTGGATTGAAAACGAAACTCTCATCGAGCGCGAAGAACAAAAACAAGAGTAAGAATAACAGCAGTAAATATAAAACTCACGATCGGTGCATAGCCACGGTGGAAGTTTCGAGAGAGTGTTTGCAGTGTATCATGCCGTTTCTTCCCATAGAAGAAACGTCGTTGGATATCGTCGACAACGGTGAAGAAGTAAATGAAGAGCGCAATGGGGAAACGAAAGCGATTAGTAAAAAAACATCGGTGACGAAGAAAGCGACAACGACGACGACGACGACGACGGCAAAGAACAAGAAGAGGAATTACATCAGCAGAAAAAACGAAGGCGGAAAAGACGAAGACGAAGAAGAAACGGTGCTCAAAATCAACGACATCGTTCTCATGAGCGCCATCGATGCGATCGATATTGACTCTTCTGAGGCCCCGAAACACGTCTCGTTTTCTCCATATCCTATTCCTTCAGAAAGTGACGTAAACAAATTTTCATCGAATTGGATGTCCGCGTACGCGTCGTTCTGTGCAAAGAAGCACGACGAAGGTGTTCCCGGTGAGTGTCCAGTTTTACTCTGCTCCATCGCGACGGCGATGCCAATGGTTGTAGCTTCCGACAAAAATGGTTCCGTCGGTACTAAAGAGAAAGGTGGTAAAGCAGCTGCGCTTCTGAAACACACGAACAAGTACTTTCCCGTGCAATCGCGAGACGAGCGCGTGTTTGTTTTAGCGCCGGTCTTCTCAAAGACGAAAAAGACGACATCGGTGACATTTAGATTGGTCAAGTTGGTTGACCCGCGAAGCGCCTTGGAACGAAGAGTTCTTTTTGAAAGCGGAAGCGGCGACGGCAGAATGGATTACTACTCTTCGCAAGCTGCACCCCTCGCGCTCCCAGGTTCGGACAACCGGCGTCTGTCTGCAGAAGAGGAACGCGTGGAAGAGGCTTTGAAAACCGTGGCGAGAATGGTCGTCGCGCGTGGACGAGGTGGAAAAGGAGAAGATGGACCGGATGACTCGAAGTCAAACGAAGCTTCGAATGAGGATGAAACGTTCGCTAAGATTTCTGGAGTAATCGACGACTACTTTGCGAAACGAGCGAGATGTCGCGGAGGCAAAGCGTCCGAAGAAGACGAATCCATGCGTGAGTATTGCATCGCGTGGATGAGGTTTCTCTATTTAAGCAAGAAGGATGCGAGCGCGATTACCATAACGCCATCAACGAATGTTCTATCCAGCACGCGTCACCATCAACTTTCGACGAAATCGAATGGTGAAAAACGCAACGACGAGGAAGCGGAGCGCAACGAATGGAGACGTTTCTACGACGCACTCGAAAAATCCTCCAAGGAAACCGCGGACGATATTCGCCACGACGTCTCGTTGGTAAGAGTCTTGCATTCAGCAGCCATGGATTGCGAAAGAAAACTCGAAAACTCGGAAACGGTTTCGAGGTTGTTACGCTCGCGCACGCCTTCGACAGTGCACAACAACGCGTCGTTGAAAAGAAGAGCGGAAGGGAAAGACGATGGTAAGAGGAGGAAAAAGACAGGAGAAAAGAAGGGCGCAGCGGCGACGAAAAAGGCAAATAAGAATACCAACACGACAACCGCAACCTTGAAAACGACGACGACAGCGACAGCATCCAAGGACGCGAGTGATAAACCCGTAAAGCTGCGCGTCGGCGGTGGTGGTGGTGGTGTCGTTGCCGGCGGATTGAAAAGACACGCAACGTATGCAAACAATCCAACGACGACCAACACTACGAATTCTTCGGCGGAGGAGATGCGCAAGCGCAAACTCAAAGCCGCGACTATGGCGCACAATACGACAACGATTGCGAGTGGTATGAGGTACAACAGGAGTAACGGTCCTTCGAATGGCTCTGTATTAGTCGCCGCGGCGACGATGAGTACGGACGAAGCGTCGTTGGAGGCTTGGAAATACGGAATGCACCGAACGGCAGCCAACGCGCAAGGTCCAACTTCTTTCAGCGGCTTGGGTCTAAATAATAACAACAATACCAATACTGCTTCGTTGTCGCAACAAAGGCCAAGCGAGTCCGGCGCTGGAAGTGGCGCTATCGGTGCTCGAGGCACAATTATGTGTCCAAATTGCAACGCGGATTTGAAAGTGAGCGGAGGGATGAAATTTTGCTGCTTCTGCGGCGGGACTTTGCATTGAAGATGAGAGAAAAAAAAACAACTTTTAGCGCGAATAGATGTAATCTCATAGACACACGGTAGTTCATTCAAGTACACTTCGTAGTAGTAGTGATGTGTTTTTCTTTTGACAATGTTATTGTTAGTACACGATATACAACAGCAAATTATGTTATACAGCTTCATCATTTGTATAAAATACATCTCTCTCTTCTCTTCTCTCTCTCTCCGGTTACGAAAAAGCCGCTCTTTCCAAGCATCTTCTCCATAAGTACGGCAAAGTTTCCGTAAACTTTCCGTACGGAAAGTACTTTGCCACGCGTTCACCCTTTTTGAGTAGCGATAGCGTCACCTCGTCGTCCATCCCCATCAGCTGCGCGAACTGAACGTCGTCCGAATACCCCAACGCCGATGAAATGTTGTCCGTGTTCCTCGTCGCTAACAAGATCTTCACGTGAGAGTTTTGATTGTCTTTCTTCCTCTCTCGTATGCTCTTCAAAGCGAACGCTAAACCGTCCGCAAAACTCTCATCGGTCTCCTTTTTCGTCTCGAACAACACCCCTTTCCCGCGATCGATGTTTAAATACGCCCCTCGGACGAGTTTCGCGCCTAAAACAAACCCCTCGCTCTCGGCGGTCGCGATGTCTCGTTTCAACTTTTCCACGCTATCCTTGCGATACATTTGATACGTTTTATACACCGCCGCGTTCTTCGTGTCACCGTCGTTCTCACTCTTATTCATCGCTCGCATCAGCATCAAGCTCACGGCGTCCACTTGCTCGTTCAAGAAATCTTCCTCTGCGTCTACGCACAACCCGCTCGCCCCAACCTCTCGCGCCGCTTCGGCGATATCCATCGTCAAACGTTCGCACAAGCTCTCGTTAAACGTCGCCCCGAGCGCGGATAACTTCAGCGCGTGCATCTCGCTCGGAAATTTGCGGATAGTGTCCTCGGTCATTCTTCTCGTCCTCTCCGCTTCGTCCTTCGTCCGGGAGTGCTCCACGGCGGCGATTAAAAGCGAACGCAAACCTTGCCCTCGGTGACTCCGAACCGTCCTCTCGAGCTCATCGTTCAGAGACGCAAATCTCAAAAGCGTTTCATTCGTAATTATTCGTCGAACAACGCGCTTCTCTTCTTGTTCTTTCACTCCTTCCTCGCGTCGTCGTCGCTCCTTCTTCGAAAAAAGCGCGGGAATTTCCGCCGTGCGCGACGAGGAGAGATCGCCACCGCCGACGGCGTCGACGACGACGGTTGTTGCTGCTGCTTTCCCTAACGACTTCGACGAGGTAAAATTCGCGCTACGGAAGAAGAGTTTGCCAATGCCGTTGTTCTTCTTCCGTTTTAATAAAGATCTCCACGACGACGCGATAAACACCATCAACCGAACAAACAGCGAAATAAATAATGCTCTCTCTCTCTCTCTCTTCTTCGTTCTCGGAACGTGCGTTAATAGTGTAACCTCTTCTTCTCTGTTTTTGTTCACCTTTTACTGAAGAAAAATGCTGAGTCACCTAAACCCTAAAAACCGCTTTTTTTTGCGTATCTAGTACTCAGGGGAAAAAAACGGATTAGATACACACTTACGCACGCGCGCGCGCACGCACGAGATGTCGAGCAACGCGATCTACCGCGGCATCAGAAGATGCCCGAAAATGGGATACCTCGCGGCGCAGAAAAGAGCAAATTCTTTGCTCGTCGAGGAAGAGTGCCGAAGAATGCAACGCGGATTCGCGAAACGGGTGATGAGTAGTTCGTTAGAAAAAGGCGAAGAAACTCAGTTCTTCGTCGCTCGATCTTCCTGGGCGACGGTCGAACCGGAAGTATTCTCGAACGCGATACCGGCAGTCGCGGAGAACATCATCGACGGTCAATTTGTCGGGCGAAGAAGCGGTGAGAGCAATAAGAAGGCGGGGTTCAAATCGTTCCCGGATCCGATGAATAAAAACGAGGATGCGTTTCTCTTGGTGCCGGAAACGAGTAAAGAGGAGCTGGTGCATTTTTTACGCTCGCGGGTCGCGACGACGCCGAAATCAGGCGCGCACAATCCGTTTAAACGTCCAGAGAGGTATTTGAAATACGGCGACGTGACGATGAAGCTCGCGGAGGCGCTGAGAGACGCGTCGAACGTGGAGTATTTCGCGAAATTGATACAGCGCGTGGCGCCGAAGTCGTACGGGCAAGCTTCGGCGGAAGTGGTGGTAACGCGGAAGTTTTTGGAAAATTTCGCAGGCGATAACGTGCGGTTCCTGTCGAGAGGGTTTTCCGTGCCCGGCGATCACGTCGGGCAAATGAGTCACGGGTATCGATGGCCGTACGGGAAGGTGTGCATCATCACGCCTTTTAATTTTCCCCTCGAGATTCCCGTTTTGCAACTTTTAGGCGCTCTGTACATGGGAAATCGAGTGTTGTTGCACGTCGATTCTCGAGTATCGATCGTGATGGAACAGTTTTTGCGATTGATGCACGCGTGCGGGATGCCCGCTGAAGACGTCGATTTGATTCATTGCGACGGGGAAATCATGGGAGAGTTACTCGAACAGATGCAACCGCGAATGACTTTATTCACCGGATCGCAACGCGTCGCCGAACGTTTAGCGACGCAGTTGAAAGGTAAAGTCAAATTAGAAGACGCCGGTTTCGATTGGAAGATATTAGGTCCGGACGCGTCCAAAGAGGAGCTGCCGTTCGTCGCGTACCAGTGCGACCAAGACGCGTACGCGTGTTCAGGGCAAAAATGCTCCGCGCAGTCCATTTTGTTCGCGCACGCGAACTGGATGCGCTTGGGAATCTGCGACGCCATGGAATCGTTGGCGAGTAAACGAAACTTGTCAGATTTAACGGTCGGGCCGGTGTTGACGAAAACGACCGAGCAAATGTTGACGCACGTGAGGCAAATCTTGACGCAAATTGAAGGGTCCAAAGTCTTATTCGGCGGTAAAGAGTTGCAAAATCACAACATTCCGGAACGGTACGGCGCGCTCGAGCCGACCGCGGTGCTCGTGCCTTTACAAGAAATGTTGAAAAATGACGACAACTTCGAGTTGGTCACGACGGAAATTTTCGGGCCGTTCCAAATCGTCGTCGAATACGACGACGCCACTTTACCGGACGTCTTAAAAGCCATGGAAAAGATGGAAAACCACTTAACCGCTGCCATCGTGAGCAACGACGTCGATTTTCGAAGAAAACTGTTGTCGGAAACCGTCAACGGCACGACGTACGTCGGAAACCGAGCGCGAACGACCGGCGCGCCGCAAAACCATTGGTTTGGTCCGTGCGGCGACCCTCGCGCCGGCGGGATCGGCACGAAAGAAGCCATACAGTTGGTCTGGTCCTCGCATCGAGAAATCATCGTGGACGACAACAGTTCTTCGAGTAAAAATAACTGGACGCAACCGGCGCAAACGTAAGGCGCGGCGCAAACGCACGTCACATAGAAGTCACCCTGATATACACTACTTGCACATAGAAGTCACGATTACAACAACAACAGCAGATATACACACACACACACACAAACACACACACAAAAAAAAAGAAAGGAAGAACACACACAATTCAAGTCCGCCTCCTTAACCACTCGGACAACTCAGCTTCTCGCATCGCGTATAGAATCGCTGAGTGCAGGATTTGAACCTACGCGCGCATTGCGCAGCGGATGACGTTGAACATATACATGTCTTCTCGTGGACTCAACGAAAGAGAGACTCACGATGTTTGTGGCATTTTCAAAAGCAACACTCTACACATTTATTACGCGTTAGGGTTTAACATTTAAGATATAAAATCATATTTTAGGGTTTCATGGTTTTTTTTTGTCCTCCTCTTTCTCCTTTTTCTCTCTTTTTCCTGAGAAAAAAAATGGCTTCAGCGCCTCCTCCACCAACGAAACACGACGTCGAGGTCAACTGGGAGGACCAACAGCGCATCTGCGCGTTCGGCCGCTTAACCAACCGTTCGCACGAGTTGCGCGCGATGATTGCATCCAAAGAGGTTTGTATTTATTCGTATATCATTTTCTCATATTGATTGATATTAAATTTGGTTGACTTTTCTCTCTCTCTTTTCCCCACGAAACATAAAAAGAAACGCTTGGAAGACGCGGAAGAAGCGGAATCCGAAATCGTCCTCGCGGACGAAGACGACCCCTGCGAACTCGTCCTCGGCGAATGTTTCGTCGAGATGGAACACTCCGAAGCCGAGGAAACGTTAAACGAGATGATTTCGCGCGAGAAGGATGCGATTGGAAAACACAAGGAGGAATTGAACACCATCGAAAGCGCGATGAAGGATCTGAAGGCGAAGTTGTACGGGAAGTTTGGCACGAGCATCAATTTAGAGGAATAATAGAGAGGATGTATAGTTTACTTTAGTCTTTTTGTTTATGCGTACGTAGCGAGCTTTTAGTATGTTTTATTGTGCTAAATCTAACGTTCGGATGTCAATCGCGCGCGCGCGCGAAAGCACCAACCACCTTTGAATCTTCTTCTTCTTCTTCTCATTCCTTCTCTTCCGGAAAAAACGCGCGCAAACACCCGCTCTCGCACTCTCTCTTCCGCAAACTCTCGTACTCTTTCATTTTCTCCTCGTCGCCTCGAAATTTTAGGGAAACAGACGCGAAGTGCGCGTCTAAACACGCGCGTTCGCACGCGAGAAATTTCGAATCCGACGTTTCCTCTTCGTACGGTTTCGAGCGGCAGACGCGACTGTTGTTGTTGTTGTTTTTATTCGCGTCATCGTCCGAAGACGATGGAAATTCCACGCACACGTCCACGCACTTTATCTCGCTCGTCCCGTCCGTCGTCGTCGTGCGGTAACACGCGCTTTCTGGATCCTCCTCTGGGGGAGGATCGTGTTGTTCTTTCGCACGCATTTGAAGTCTTACGCGTGCTGAAAAAATGAAGAGCACTTTTAAAAAATACGCGAGCGATAAATGTACTACTAAAAGGATTAATCGATTTAAACCGTTACGAAAACCAGAGGCGCAGATATCCTACACAGATGATCGCGTGTGTCTCTGCACCTTTCCCCGGAGCAGAGAGAGAAGTTTTTGTATTTTACATGTTCGAGGCAACGACGCGCGATGGAAATCTACTAAGCGCAAGCAGCGAAATTTTACGCAATCCTACTACGGTACTACTACTTGAATTTCGCGGAGGACTTTTTCTTCCTGGCGCCCATGGCGCCGCCGGCGATTGCTCCCGCCGCCGGTCCGCTCTCCACGCCGACGCCGCCACTTTTCAACACGTCCAACGCCGAAACAGACGACGCCGCCGAGGACGATTGCTTCACTTTTTCAAACTGTTTCCCGCCTTCCCGCGTCGGGAATTTTTGCGACGTGAGCATGGAGCGTCGCTTCGCGCCTAACGGCGTTTTCAAGAGCCGTTCGAGCTCGTTCCGCAACGACGTCTCTCGCTTCGTCACGTTTCTCTTTTCGGCTTCTTTTTCGAGTTTCTTTTGCGTCAACTCTTTCTTCATTTTCTTCTTGCCGTATAATTCAAAATCTTCGATGACTTCGACGCCGTCTTCGTTGTCGGAGAATTGCATCACGTCCTGGTCTGAATCGTCGTCGTCGTCGTCGAAATCGGAATCATCGTCCGCGTCGAGACCGAGGTCCATGGCTTCAGCTGTTCGCTTCTTCCACGCTTTATCCGCGCGTTTCTTTTCGTTTTTATGAACGATGGCGTCTAATCTTTTCGCCAGTTGTACTCTCTTCGTCGCTTCGCGAACGGTTTCTTCCGCCACAGGAAACGGCGGTAATCGAAAGCCTCTCTCGCGACCCATGGCGGCGAGCATGGCGAGGTAACGCGAGCGTTCTTTCGGCGTGACTAAAGCTACGGAAACGCCCGATTGGTTCGCGCGACCAGTTCTTCCGCATCTGTGCACGTACGCGTCCGCTTGACGAGGGACTTGGTAGTGCACGACCAACTCTACGCCTTTAATGTCTAAACCTCTCGCGGCGACATCCGTGGCGATTAAAGCGGACGCCTTACTGCTTTTGAATCGATCCAACGCCTTCAATCGAGCGCGTTGTTGCATTCCAGCGTGTAAACCTACCGCGTTGACTTTCATGAGCTTTAAGAGTGCCGTCAAACGGCGCAAGGACGAGATTGCGTTGACAAACACAATCGACGGTTTTCCGTCGTGCGCGGAGAGGAGGTACAAAGTCAACGCGTCGCGCTCGTCGTCCGTACACTCTAACGCAGCTTCGTGTACTTTTGATGCAACTTTCGTCGTCGTCGCCTTCCTGGATTTATCGTCGTCGTCGTCGTCGTCTCCCTTCTTTTTCGTCACCGAGTCGCTCACGTCGCATAGCTTGACGCGGCCGTAAAACGGGACCATTTTCATGAGATTACCCATCGTGTTCGTCGACGCTAAATCCTTCGGCGGTTCCAAGCGATACGCGTTTTCATCGTCTCCGTCGTCACCCTTGTTATCATCGCCGTTCTTTCTTTTACCGCTCGCTTTTTTGGACGACGCTTGCGGTTTCTTTCGATCGAGTTTGTATTTCACTTCATCCGGAACGGTGAGCGTCGCGGAGAAAACAAACGTCTGACGGTCTCGCGCCATGATTCGGTTATCCGTCGGATCCTTTTCTTCTTCATCTTTTTCTTCTCCTTCATTTTGTTCCTCCTCCTCCTCGTCATCCTTTTCTCCTTTCTTCTTGTTCTTTTTACCGCTATTATCGCTAACTTTCGTCATCATCGGCTGTTTCCGTTTCGTCAACTTCGCCGACCGAGCGATCCTTCTCGTCTCTGGCGGTTCCGGAATCGATTTAATCACGCTCTCCAACTCCTTAAAGTGCCCTCTCTCTACCATTCTATCCGCCTCATCGAGCGTTAAAAACGTCAGCCGCTCTAAATTCGTCAAATGTTTCTCCCCGTCCCGAATTAACTCCCACAATCGCCCCGGCGTCGCGACGATAATCTCCGGCTGTTTCTTCAACACGCGCTCTTGTTTTTGCTTCGCCATCCCTCCAACGATCGCCGCTATTTGAATGTTCGTGTATATCGCGAGATCCGAGAGCATCTTCGCCACTTGCAGCGCCAACTCTCTCGTCGGCGTCACGATTAACGCTCGCAAATGTTTCTTTCCTTTCCCCGGTTTCTCTTCGTCCGGGTAATCCTCGTACCATTTCTCTTCCTCTTTGTCTTGCATCAACCGTTGCAAAATGGGCAAGCCAAACGCTAACGTTTTCCCACTTCCAGTTTCCGCCGCGCCGACGATATCCATCCGTCCTTTAATCGCCGGGTGCAACACTTTCTCTTGAATCGGCGTCGGCGAGGTAAATTTAAGGTGCGCGCGAATGGCTTTGAGCAAGAGCGGGTGTAAATCGTACTCCAACCACGCGGCGAAGTCGCCGCCGTCGCCGTCGTCGTCGTCTTCATTTCTTTCATCTTCTTCTTCTTCATTTTCGTCCGCGCCGTCCTCTTTTCTCTCCACTCCGTTCACCTTTTCGTTCATCTTTGCCATCTTCTTCCTCCGCTTCGCCTCTTCCACCTTTTCTTTCCATCGTTTCTTCCGCTTCAAAATCCTCGCCTCTTTCTTGCTCGGCGGCGGTTTCTCGCATCCGCCCGCGTCTTCTTTTTCTTCTTCTTCTTCAACAACAATAGCAACGCTCTCCTCTTTCTTCTTCTTCTTCTTCGAAACGTCCTCTTTCTTCTTCTTCGTCTTCGTCTTCGTCTTCTTCCCGTCGTCGTCGTCGTCTTCATCCTTCTTCTTCTTCTTCTCCCTCAACGAAGAAAAATCGAGCACTTCGAGACTCACGAATCCTTCCTCGGAGCTTCCGAGCATCAACTCGCTCGCGTCGACGTCGATCGCGGACCATTCGTTGTTCTCCTCGTCGTCGTTATTACCGCCGCTCGGGGGGTTGGAATACAACGCTCGCAGCCGTTTCAACTCTTCGTCTTGGGATTCGTCGTACGCGAAAGGTGTCGTCTTTGTCTTCGTCTTCTTCGATTCGCCGCCGGCGGCGGTTTCGTCTTCTCCGTGGGGAAGAACAAACGCTCCTCCTCCGCCGCCGCCATTGCTCTGCTTTTGCAGCTTGAGCGCTCTGCGCGCTTTCGAGCCGAGCTTGAACTTTTTAGTGGCGTTCTTCTTCTTCTTCATCTTCTCTCCTCCTTTCGAGGACGACGGCGACATTATTAGTGTTAATAATATCTCGCGTTTTTTCCTTCCAAAATGCAAATGCAAATGCTGTTGTGTGGATTTTGCGCTGCGCGATGTCACATCGACGTTTAAAAATGATGACATCGTGTACGTTTACGACGTAAAAGCAGCGCGCGCGTTAAAAGTGATATTACATTATACGATTCTCTCTCTCTTTCTCTCTCTCTCTCTGTGTGTGTTTGTTTTGTTTGCTACAGCTTAACGATCGGTCCGTCCCAAGGGTGGTGGTCGCCGTTGTTCCTCTTGTTCTCTCCCGCCGCGAGCGCCGTCGGCGTCGTCGCGGTACCGCCGCGGTAGCGTTCGAAAGCGCCGAGGGGCGAATCCGGTTCCGTGGCGGTTGAGGATTTTTGGAGCGGGTAGGCTGTTGTTGTCGTTGTTGATGCCACCGTCGTCGACGCGTTGTTGCTGTTTGTGTTGTTGTTATTGTTCGTATTCACGTTCGATCCTCCGACGTTGACGACGACTTTTTCCACGTGGCTTCGAATCGCTAGGCACGCGCTCGCGATCGGCGCGTCGCCGCGAGGGTGTTTCACCGTTTTGATGCACTTGCCGCTCGCGCGGTCCCAGAGACGGCACGTGCCGTCTTCCGAGGTCGAGAGCAAGTGGTGCCCGTTCGACGTGCAGTGCAAAGAGACGATGGCGCGGTCGTGGCCGCGGTACGTCGCGAACGATTCGTTCTTCTTTCTCCGTTTACTATCGTTACCTCGATCGTCTCCTTCTTTCGCGTCGTCGATGTCGTTTTCAGCGTCGTGCAAATGATGATTCGCTCCTCCAACATCCCCACCAACCACCACCGGCGCGCCGTTAATGTTCACCTCGTAAATCTCCCCGTCGCAACTTCCAACGAACACGCACCGATCTTCTCCGTCCATGCACACCGCCGTCAGCGCCTTCGGTAACCCAAACGTCGCCAAACACTCGCTCCCGGTACCGCTAGTCATCGAAAACACCTTCAAAGTTCGATCGACCGAACAGCTCGCGACTAAATCCGCCCCGCACCCCGCGCTTTTCGAACAGCACACGTCCGTCACTTGCAACTGGTGACTCGTCCAACTCTTCGTCGGTTCCGCGTTGTTGTTGATGTTGTCGTTGCTATTCCTACTCGAATTCAACGCCTCGACGACGCTCCACGCGCTCACCACCGTATCTTCCGAACACGTGATTAAACTCGACCCATCGCTCGTAAACGTCATCTTCACCACTCTCTTAAAGTGCGCGTTGAACTGCGCTCTCATTTTCCCGGTACTTCGTTCCCAAATCGTCACGTCTCCGGATTGAAATCCAACCGCCACGAAACTCCCGCATTTCGTCGCACAAATCGCCGTCGGTTTTCCATTCAACACGTACCGTTTTACGCGCTGATCTTTCACGTGCGGCTTTCTCTTCGCCCCCGGGCAGTTGAACACGTCGACGACGTTCTTTTCCGCGTGGATTTGGAAGAGATATTCGGACGTGGCGAACGTCACGGACGACGGGCTTTGGTGCGTGCCGGCGGCGGCTTTGAAGCGGCGAATTTGATTGAAATGGGGCAACGCGAAAGCGATCAACGAATAAGAAGAGGACGACGTCGACGAGGACGTTTCCGAGGAGATGGACGAGGCGAGGACGATGCACTCTTCCTCTTCCTCTCGCTGCTGCTGCTGCACGACGACGTCCATTTTTTTGTCAGAGAGAAATATTGAGTTTGTGTGTATAAGTGTGTTTTGTGATGTAATCTATACACTACGCGCGCGATTTCAAATAATACACGTTTGACCTATAAATAAGAAGTAAACCTCTCTCTCTGTCTCTCTCTAAAACCTAGCGACGCGTTTCGGCACGACCCCTACCGGAGCGCCGTTCCCGCGAATGACTCTTTTTTGTTGTTGTTTCTCTTCTTCGCTATTTCGTTTCGCCGTCTCGTCGTCGTCGTCGGACGAAGACGAAGATACTCGCCACCGCTCGTAATCTGCAATCAAATTTTTCTCGATCGCGCCTTGTAAATTCGCTAAAACCGCGTCGTTGATGGCGTTGACGACGTCGTCTAACCCCGGAACGAGCGCGACGAAATCGTTCACGGAGGCGTCGAGGGTCATGATCACGTCGCCTTTCGCCGTTCGCTTCGCGCCGGCGTCGTCCTTCGCGTTGTTCTCTTCTTCGCCCAACTGTCCTTCCATCTTCAGGGAGACCGTCTCGTCCAAGTTGAACTCTTTCGGCATGCCTTCAAACTCCAGCTTCTCCGCGCCAATCGTGATCGCTCGTTTCTCCTCGTCCGGTGCGAGCGTAATCGTCGCTTTCACCGTCACTCGATTCCCGATGAAATCAAACGGTAAAAGTTGCACTTTCCACGTGATGTCGTCGATTCGTTCTCTCCTCTTCTCGTCCGGAAAGGTGACCGAAATGATTCGAGCGCCGTTCGAAACGTACGCGGAAAAAGACTTCGTTTCGTCCTCGTTCGGTTTGAAGTCTCGAAGCGGCATGCGGAGGGATTTTGAGGACGTCCAGGAGCGACGGACGTCCGCGGAGATTCGATTGCTTTTGACGTTGACGTTTTTACTTCTTCTTCTTCCGTGCGAAGCGGATTTATTATTACGATCAAAATGACGTCGATGATGCCACCTCCAAGTAAAGGAACAACGCGGAAGACTCGGAGACGAAGACGACGACGTCGACGCGGTGGAAGAAGAAGACGCGAGGAGCGAAGAAGGCATCGTCGGAGAGCAACAAAAGCGCGATGACATTTTTTTGTGGAAAGTTTTGGAGTTTTCTCTCTAGAGAGAGATCTCGAGATCTTCAGAACGAAGAACGCGCGCCGCGCAGATGTATATAACGTGCGGGTGTAGTTTTGCTGTTTTATTAAAAAGAACATATATATGTGTGTGTATTTAAGTAGTGATGCGTCGTTTACTTCCCGATGCTCTGGTAATACAAGTCGATGTACTCCAACGCCGGCTTGTTCCAAGTCCAATCTTGCCGCATGACTCTCGCTTGGAGCGAGCGAAACCAGTCGGTATCGTTCCAGTAAGCGTCTATGCATCTATCCAAAGCGTAATCTAAATCACCCTCCGAGGTACCCTCGAAGGAGAATCCGTTGGTACAATCGCCGCCGTCGGTTTCCCAGTTCGTGCTGGCGTTGATTTCCCAGGCGGCTCTGGCTTTGTCGGTGTCGACGTCAAAGACGGTGTCTCGCAAACCGCCCGTGGCGCGAACGCACGGGACGGTGCCGTATCGCATCGCTGTCATTTGGGTTAAACCGCACGGTTCGAACATAGACGGGACGACGATGACGTCGCAGCCGGCGTACATCAGGCGCGAGAGCGTTTCGTCGAAGGCGAAGAAGAATCCGGCGTTTTCGCCGCCGAGTTGCGCGCCTAAACCGTTGAAATCGGCTTGGACTTTCGGATCCGGCGCGGAGCCGAGCAAGACGAATTGACCGCCTCTCGATAACGTGTGGTGAGCGGCGTGCTTGATCAAATGGATGCCTTTTTGCGCGGTGAGACGCGAGATGACGCCGACGACTGGTTTGTCGCCGTATCCGGTTAAACCGAGTCGAGCGCGCAGTTCGTCTCGGGCGGCTTTTTTACCCTTGACGACGGTATCGGCGTCGTATTTCATCGGGATGAAGTTATCCGTCGCCGGGTTCCAGATTTCCGGGTCGATGCCGTTTCTCACGCCGTGGAACTTGTGGAGATTCCCAGACACCGCCGGATGGCCGGAGACTTCGCCGGCGTAGGACGGGGACACCGTCGTTGTCATTTGCGAGTGGAACGCGGCTTCGCCTAATTTCGCTTGGCCGTAGTTCATGTTGTGAATGGTAAACGCCACTTTCGGTTTCCACAAGCCGTTGTGGTAATAATTCTCCCAGTGCGCTCGCGCGACTTCCGCGGTGGACCAATCGTGGCAGTGCAAAATGTCCGGTTGTCTCCCTGTTTTCAACAAAAACTCCAAGGCGGCGTTGCAGAAAAAGTTGAACCGGCTCGCGTCGTCGTTCCAGCCGTACACGGCGTCGCGCGCAAACATTCCGTTGCTCGGCTCCACGAAAAACACCATCACGCCTTCGACGCGACACTTCGTGACGGTAATCCCGCACCCTCCGAAATCAAAGTTCGTTTCAAACTCTCTCGCGCCTAATAAAGGACTCGAGTTGAAGAAGGAATACATGGGCACGACGACTTCGACGAGGTGTCCGAAATCCGAAATCGCTCTCGATAAACTGGTCACCACGTCCGCTAATCCGCCAACTTTCGCAATCGGGGCCATCTCGACCGCGATGTTGATGATGTGCAACGGAGGCGCTTTTTCCGTGGACCCGTTGGTCGGTAAGTGGTAATCCTTCCCACCTCTGTTGTCGTATTGCGCGCCTTCGCCGACGCCGGAGGAAAAGACGAAATCGCACATCCACGCGTTGCTCGGGACGTCGATTTCAATCGTATAAAACGGATCAGTTTCTGGATTTGTCGGTTTTTGCATCTTTATCGGTTCGGGTAAGTTGTTTTCGTGTTTCCATCGGTTAAAACCGCCGGTCAAGTAAATATCTTCCGCGAAAGATAAGTTGGTGTTGTTCTTGTTGTATCTCACCGTGCACTTTTGACCGGCTTGCGGCGTGAGCGGTTCGCACGTGATGATGTGTCTTTGCTGCTTCAAAGAAATTTCCACCGCGGCGGCTTTCAATCGTAATCGTTCTTCCTCGGCTTTTCGTCTCGCGATTTCTGCGTCAATTTTCGCCTGTTTTCTTTTTTGTTTCAACTCGGCGGCGAGCATGGTTTGCATTTTCAACCAATCGGCGTCTTTGTTTTTATTCTCCACGGCGACGACGTAATCGTTGCTTTCGTTGTTATCCCAGGACACCTCGTCCGCGTCGGAAACGACAAACTCCACCGACGTCGCGAATTTAGGCACTTGCACGATGAACTCGAACCAACAGTTTTGTTCGTCCAACGGGAACTTCTCCGACGGCGCGACTGGAGTCATCTCTTGAATTTGCTCGACGCCGTTCATCCAGCTCGAAAAGCCGACGTGCGCTTTTAATTTCGAACACTCGTACCCGCCGATTGGGTTTTGCGCCTTGTTCCAGAAAATTTTCTGTTTCGTCGCGTACCCTTGCGTCAATTTCTCTCCAGACTCGGTTTCGAAAATCGTTCTCTCGTACTTTTCAAATTTAGTAAAACTCTTCTCCTGTCTCTCCGCGACGGACGATTGGATTCGAGAAATAATTTCAACTGCTTTTTGTTCGTCCTCCGCGTCCGTGCGCTTCAATTCTTCCTCGTCGAGTAACTCCTGCTTCGTTTTCCTCGGAAACATCGTCTCTTTCACGAAGTTCTGTTGATTGTTGTTTTCGTACGCGTCTCCGCTTTTCGTCTTGAACACGTAATCGATTTCAAACGCCTCGGCGGATAACGCAGACGGCAACGTGCACTCGAACCAACTCGTCTCCGGAATCTGCGTCATCTCCACGTCCACCGCTTCCCCTAACTGCCACTCGTTAAACCCAACCGTACACACCACGCCTTCCTCCCACGTCTTTTGATTGTCCTTCAACGCCGCCGACTTGGCGGCGTCCAAGAAAATTTTCACCGGCGCGCCGCACACCGGCGTTTGCGGCACCGTAAACTCCACGATGTCGCCTTCCGCGTCTTTGCTCGAACAAAATAACTTCATCTGTTCCGTCGAATGCAACAGAGAAATCGCCGTCTCGGACGCTTCCAGCGCTTCCGATTTCAACTTTTCCAAATTCTCCTTCAACGCGAGAGTCACCTCGGAAGACGAGACCAAAGAAGCATCCGTCGAATCTTCCTTTTGCGCGGTCGTCGATTTCCTTTTCGTCGTCGATTTTCTTCTTCCTCCTCCTCTGGTGGTGGTGGTGGTCTTCTTCGTCGCGGCTTTCGTCGTTTCTTTCTCGCCTTCGTCCATCGAGGAAGAAGAATCCATCGAAGAAGAAGAAGCCGAAGACGCTCGAATTCGAGAGATCGGATTACTAATCTTTTTTCCCATCATTTTTGTCCGCTGGAGGATTACAGAATCCATCGAAGAAGAAGACGAACACGACGACGACACCATCTTCATCGATAACAACGACGACGCCATTATTGAGAGAGAGAAAAGCGACTACTACTACTCGTTAATGTGCGTGTAAGTGTGTTGTGTAAGTGTGTGCGCGTCAAATTTGAAATTTTTTTTCTCCCGTGCAGTCCGTTATTTTTGTCAGTTAGAACTGAAGAAGAAGAAAGATTGATTTATTTAGGGTTTCAAAATCTTTTTTTTTTATTTTTTTGAGG